>TARA_R100000654_G_scaffold1268_2_pt1 | contig 11883 bp, 12 predicted proteins | sample TARA_R100000654 | Tara Oceans TARA_R100000654 (sample SAMEA2622473) | marine metagenome | biome: marine biome (ENVO:00000447); feature: surface water layer (ENVO:00002042); material: "saline water (ENVO:00002010), including plankton (ENVO:xxxxxxxx)" | depth 5 m
CCCCCAGTTTATTGTATTCGCCATTTTTTTCTTGTCGTTTTAAATATTGTTTTAGTTTTTCAACATTAATCTTTTTCGGTTTATACATCCCCATAATTAAAGAACCCATCCATGAAAGTTAACATCTTTGTCAGGGTACATATCCTCATTGGAATTAGAGTTATATTCTGGATATAAAGTCTGATTATAACTCATGTAATCAATAAACCTTCTAGTATAAAACTCTGCAGTTTCAGATACTTTGTTTGTTAGCATAGCTATCTCTTCCTGTGTTACAGAATCAGCATTTTCACTTCTATGTTTAAATACACCTCCGTTAGATACTTGATACATAGCAAACGGAAGATAGTTGCTTTGTGTAAACCAAATCAACATAGGTTTAATATATGTTGTAAGCAGTGTCTTGTAGGCAGCATTAGAACCTAAGTTAATCTCATTATCTGTTATTAACTGCTGTAGCTTGTTATATAAATCTGTTCCTAAATAATTTTGTATATGTGTATCTTGTGCTACCTCAATAAACTGAATTACCTTGTCAGCATCTAAGTTACCATCTATTATAGATTTTCTTTTTAAGTCTATTACTGTTATAAATAATGCTTTTGCCATAATCTTAACTATTTGGATAAGCTCCTGCATTCGGCATATCTGCTGGTCTAACAGATACCTCTGAAGGATTATTAGGTTCTACAAATCCGTCTTTTGCTGCTTGATTAACACTAACCTTTGTATCATCAGATACTTTTTTTCTATATACTCTTAACTCCCAGTAATGCTTACAGTTTTTACCACCTTTGTATTTAAATAGAGAATAGTTTCTACCTTTGTGTCCTAGTTTTTTGTTTACTCCTCTAAAACTCATTAGTCCAATATCCTCTTTCCTAAATACAATATTATCTTGAGTATATAACTCCATTCTTTTACAAAACTCTCTGCTATTAGGAGACTTTCTTAAAGGCATATAAGCATATCTTACTTTAAATATTCCCCTGTCTTGTTTTGACTTCTTACTAGGAGCAGCGTTTATATCGGCTAAATTAGCTAAATTAAAGTCCTTTTCCGAGTCTTTTACCTCTTCGGAATGTATAAGCTCCCAATCGTCAGAGATGCGCTCTCCTAGAGCCTCTAATTGCTCTAACATGTCGTCTCCTTCCTCATCAGTAAAGTCTGTTACTTCCTGTGAGCTTAATTTCTCACCTGTTTCTTCTTCTCTCTTAACTCTTGTGGAGATATTGTCTAGCTCTGTAAACTCAATCGGTTGTAGGGTTACAAAGTATAGGTTTAAGTATATCTTGTTAAAGTTTAGTATGTCATTAATACCTTCGATAATTCCTTCTTGGAACGGTCTAATAACAATATTGTCCATCAATATAGAAGCAGTTCTTAACTCCTCTGCGTTATTCCCAAACCCTGTATTGTCTTTTATACCTAGTAGAATAGGAGATACAATACCATGTCCTAACATAATCTTTTCTCTGCTCTCATCAGACAAGAACTGATACTGCGCATGAGCATCTGGTAAGTGAATAGGTTCTAGGTCTGCTTTAGTTTCTATAGATTCGTTAAATGCTAAAATAAATTTACCTGCATTAGAACTGCCACTAAATTTATCATATATTTTTCTTTCAATAATCTCTTGAGTTTCCTCGTTAGGAATCCCATTGTTAAAGTTTATAAGTAAGCTAGGTTGTAATCCTTGCTTTATGTTACTGATGTGATAGTTGCTTACTTCTTCTTCTAAAGAACAATATTGTAAACATCCATGATAATCAACAGGAGCATAATAATAAAAGCCACTTCTGTAAGGTTTAAATATATATAGCTCTGATGTTTCGCTTTTTGTACCGTTACCAAAAGTAGGGATTCTCTTAGGAGTATCACTAGGTTTTATTTCAGACCACTTAGGATGATAATAGTATGCGTTTATTTTTCCCTTTGCATCACACTTTTCTGCTCGTAAACACTCCATAGGAAAGTGCAGTACCTTTATTATTTTTGTTTTAGGCTTGTTGTATACTACTTGCATAGCAGCTTGACCTAACATTTTGTAGTCGTTAGCTACTCTCTTTACATCTTTAGGTCTAATTAATACCTTAAATTTAGCATACATTTCAGGGAAGTCTTTGCTATCTGTAGCTTCTAACCCCCTACCATATACCATATCAACAATACCGTTGATACATCTGCTGTTAGTAGGTGAACCTAAATATCTTTCAATAAGTGTATCAAAGTAGTCGTTGTTTTCTCCATAAGAAATCCACTTTTTATTGTAAACTTCTTTCACCTCTGGTATTTCATAACCAGATAAGTTTACTACTCTTATTGAGTTATTTTTTTCTTTATTAGTCATTTAGTATAATATATTCGTTATCACTAGAAGAACCAACGTATGGGTCGTATTCATTATTGTTTATTGTATGAATAGCCTTATTATCGTAAGGAACATCTCCATCTGCTAATACCATAACCCTATCTCTATAAACTAATTTACCTGTTGTAAAATTAGTTACTGTCATAAAATAATTAAAGTTCTTTCTAAATCTGTTGCTTGTTGCAGTAACATTTAAAGCTAAATAATTATCGTGTTTATCACTTTGATTGTTTAGACTACTAGAACCGTCATTAGTTTCTTCTTCTACAAACTTAACACTTAGCTTGCCTGCTAGTACTCTAACATTACCAGATTCATCTGTATCGTATTCTACGTTACTATTTCTTGGAATTATGTTAAAGGTCTGTGTGTCTGCTTCATTAATAATTATCATACTATGATAACGAAAAAACTGTTTTTTGTTTTATAATAAAAAAGGGCAGACCTAAATCCACCCTTTTAATTGAATAATAATAAAGGAAGTATTATTCGTTGCTCATAGATGCAGACTGAACATCAAATCCAGCACTAACTCCTGCCCCAACTAAAGTGTTTAGAACAAATAGAGCTGGGAGAACTTCTTTACCCTCGAAAGAAATTGTATAACCATATAAATCTCCCATAGCGCCACCTGTAGATGTATTTACAGATACTTCTACTCCGTTTTGTGCGCCAGCAATTCTAAATTTACCATTGAAGTCCTCAATAATAATATGAGGTCTACCATAAGATAATAGTTTTAGCTGCATCATAGTCTCAGCATTCTGAGCCTTAATAACAAAACTTCCTGATTGCATAAAGAAAGATGTTCCGTTGTCTCTTGAGTTCTCATTAGTCTCTTCAAACGTATTGTTGTCTCCTCTTACTTCAAATTTATACACATCTACTCCAGCAGTCAACGTATCTACTTGACCGTTAAATGCAGCAGCAGTCGGAGCTACAGAAGCAGAATCAGCCATACCAGCATACATAGCAGAGCTATAGTTAGCAATGTATAAATTTTTTATACCACCTACAGATTCTTTACACGCCTCTAACCTTCCTTTTGATATATCACAAGCCATAATTTTATTGTTTTATTAAAAAAGGGTAGGTAGAAACCCACCTACCCCATTTTATGTTAATACTTATTTGTTTATTATGAATAAAGAACGATTTCTGCTCCTAATCCATACTGTACAGTAGCTGTATATCTCATAACGATTCTTACGTTTTGAGAACCATCAATGTCAGCCATGTCAATAACCTTGACTTCATTGTGGTCAGCTAATAATCCAGTACCAAAATATAGGTTAGATTTTTGTGCTGCAAACATTCTGTTGTCAGGTAATCCTTTTGCTACAAATACTTTTACTCCGTCAAAAGTTAAAGCACCATTGTTCCACCATTGTGTACCTTGATTGTTTGTACCAGCAGCACCTAATCCAGAAGCTCCAAATCCACCTAAAGCTCTTACATAAGCTCTAGCTACATTAGAAGAAACATAAAGAAATAAATCTTCACTTCCGTAAATAGTTGAAGGAATTGCGTCTACTACAGCACCCATTTGTGCAATAACGTTAGCAGCAGTTACTGTTGTAGCAGATACGCCAATAACGTCTGAATCTCCACCAGCTAATGTTACTAATCCGTCAAACTCACCTGCGTTAGCGTTAACCCCTTGCCAGATGTTTTGCTCATTTTTTTCAGCTACCTTAGCAATTACATGAGCCAATAAGAAGTCTTGAAAGTTCTTAGGTAATGTTTCAAATGCAGAATATCCCATAGATATAGCTTCCCAGTCTGAAACAAAATCTTGCTTACATAACTGTAAGTTTACTTGAAATTCTTCTGGCTGAATAATTCTTTCTGTTAATGTAACAGAAGATGTAGCAGAGAAATCACAAGAAGCGTTAGCAACTAGGTCTCCAGTAGCTAATTTCTTGATGACTTCTTTATATTTAATGTTTGGTTTTACTTCGATTCCACCATTATCAATAGTAGAAGAAGAAAGAAGAGCTGCAGCAATATACTTGCCTGCAAATTCTCCTGCGTAAGTACTTGTTATACTTGTTGTTGTTGCCATAATTAATTAATTAATTGTTAAATAATTTGTTAAATACTATTTGTTTTGTCGTCATAGGACGATTTTGAGAATATAAATTCATTGGTTTAGAATCTACCTCTGCTTCAGGAGAATGAGAAATTGCTTCAGTCTCTTCAGAAAGTTCAACTTTGTCTGAGCTTAACTCTTCAGGAGCATCAGCAGCTTCTTCTTTGCCAATACCGTCCATCATTTGCTCATACATAGCCTTAAATTCAGCTACTACTTTGTTTAATTCTTCTTTAGTAGCATAAATCTCTTCTGGTTTTTCCTCAACTTGTTCTTCATACTCTTTTTTCTCAGCTAATTCTTCCGTAGAATCCTCTTCTACTGTTTGCTCTTGAGCAAGCTCAACCTGCTCTTCAGTAACCTCTTCCTTAACCTCAGTAGAAAGCTCCTCTAATACAGGAGTCTCTTCTTCAGTGTCAGCAGAAAGTAATACTTCTTTGAATTTTTTAATAATTTCTGTTGCTTTCATAAATAATTATTTAATTTGATAACGATTAATAAAATATCTGTTTCATTTTCAAGATTACGGAGTTGTACCTTGTCCTGTTAAAGCTCCGATACCTTGTGCTTGTAAACTTCCGTCACAGCATTTACTACTGTAAGTTCCGTCTTTGCATAAACAGCCTCTCTTTTTTCCTGTTGGACTAGTCCTGCTGGGTGTTTTTTTCATCTTCCTTGCCCTCTATATTTTTTCTTATAACCTGTCTTGCCTCTGCTTGCATTTTTGCTATGTGGATGAGATTTTCTTTTATTTTTTCTATATGTGCTTGCTGATTTCTTTCTCATTATTTAGATGATTTAGGATGTTTTTTAGGTAACAAATCATAATCGGTTGTGTATTTAGCATTTTGTGGTCTACCATTTTTTATTAGATATAAAAAGGCATTGACTCTTGCAAACGCCCATTGAGATGGACTCTTTACGTTTGGACTATGTGAAGTGTTAAAAGCTCCTAAGCCTCTTTGAAATACACTAGCCAGCATACCTACAGTAACACCATAACCCAGCTTTTCTTTATATCTCTTGTTAAAGTCATTTGCCTTTTTTGTTAAAGTAGCTCTGTCTTTTGCAGATACCTTAGCCCCTGTTTTACCCTTTGCACTACCACCTGCACTACCCTTACCTTTTGGGTTCTTGTTAGGTGTATCTGATTTTGGTGCTTTAGGAGATTTACGAATGCCACCTTTAGGTCCTACCTCTGCCAGAATGTGTTGTTCACATGGCATGTACCATTTTTCATCTTCTATTTCATGTATGTGAAATCCTTTACAACCTATATCTTCTGCTCCTTTTTCTGCTTTTTCTTGTGTATTATACCCCAACCTTCCGTTTATAATAGCATATTCATCAGATACTTTTATAAATTCTTCTGCAAGCTTTGTTTTATCTATTTGTTTTAGCTTGTTAATAGCCCAGTTTACACCAGAGCTACCACCCCAAGCATCCCACATTAGACCACCACATCCTTCTGAGTAAGGCACATCTTTGTTTTGTTGGTGTCTCTTAAAGCTCGCCATTCTAGCTATTGTTGAACGAGAGATACTAGCACCTGATGCTAATTGTGAAGCTCTTCTCCATCCTACAGGTGTTCCACAACTACTGCCGTTTTCTTCTTTATACTTCAAAGCTCTTCTTGCATTGTTTCTTGCTGACTGTGGATAGTCAGAATAACTTTCTAGCTCTACATCTTGTATTTCTAAAATGATGTCTTCAAGTTCAAACATCTTAGCTAAAGCACTTAACTCATCTATATCTATTTCTTCCTTTACGCTTTCTCTTGGTCTTTCATCAAGCTTGTCTGTAAAAAAACCCTCTATACTAAAGCCTTTTACCTTGCCTTCTTTTACAAACTCTTCCCATATCTGGTCGTTGTTTACCTTAACAGATACCATCCAAGTTCCTACAGGTAAATTAAAGCCATACTTTGCAGACTTGTCTTTTTCTTCATCTTCTATAATCCAACTTTCTACTACACTTAGTCCTTTTAATTCTACATCATGCTCTAGTGTTGAGTTGTTTTGTTTGCCTTTAGACAGGAACAACTCAGATGCTCTTCTAACAGTGTCTTTAGAGAAGTATATAAAATATTCTTTATCGCCACTCTTTCTAAATATCTTTTTGTCAGGAATTAACGCAGCTCCCATTAAGATTCTTTTTTCAGAGTCTACTTCTGCTAATTGTATTTGCTGTTCTTTAAGAGCAATAAAATCTTCTTCTATTGCTGGATATTCTACTATAGATATTGCTTCTATTCCAGCAAAATCATTTTCTTCGTCTATAAATAGTTCTATAATATCTTGTTCCATACTTTGATAACGTTTTTTATATTATTTGTTTTATATTAATCACCAACAGACGCTCCTGCTTCTATTTGCAAGTCTAACTCTTGTTGTGATGTCATCTCACTACTTACTACATAAGCTTGTACTGGTTGTTGGAATTGACCTCCTACAGCTTCAGCTAACTGATTTGTTCCTGTGCTTCCTACTAAATTAAAATCAAAGGCTCTACCACCACCTTCATCTCCTCCAGCCGTTCCACCTCCACCAGACATAGTTTTAGATGCTAAAGTGGTAGCTAATATGTTAGCAATTGCAATACCTGCTCCAATATTATTTTTAGTTACTTTTTTTTGCGCTCCTATTAGTGCTGCTTTAGCTGCAGCTCCAAAAACTGCCTGCCCTAAGCCTGGAGGTGCTGCTGCTGCTTTTTTCTTATATTCTGCAGATTCTTCTCTACCTGCAGACATTATTGCTTGATTCGCTGCTGTATTTTCAATAACAACTCCTGCTATGGCAGCCCCTTTTTGTAAAACTAAACCTACTTTAGCTAATGCTTCGTTTTCTTTACCTAATGTTGCAAAGACTTGACCAATACCAGAAACAAAATCTACATATTCTAGTTGTGCTTGCATTTTAAGGTCTATAATCATTAATTCATGCTCTAACTCTTTGTCTTGCAGCTCAATTCTCATAAGAGAAAGCGTTTGCTCTCTTTCTACTCTTTCTTCGTCAGTAAGTAAAGTATGAGACAACATAAGCTCTTCATGTTTAATTCTGTCATTTAATAAAGTAAGGTTTGCTTCTGACTGCATCTCTAAAGATTCTTGTGTAAAACCTCTCCTTCTGTCTAGTATTTCTTCTTGCAATTCAAACTCCATTTGTCTTGCCATATCAAATTTAGCTAGCTCTCCTCTATACCATGCTTGCAAGTCAAATTGAAATTCTTCCTCTAAAATATCTTTAACTGTTTTGCCTCTTCCTCTTCCTTCTTTGGGTTCTTTAAACATTTCACTTATTAAACCTTGTTCTCCTCCTATCTTTAACAAACCTTCAATTTCTTCTCCCAATTCTTCTATAAGCTTTTTGTTTTCATCAGCAGCTTTTCTTGAATTAGTTGCAGCTACTATTACTTTAGAATTATAGTCTCCATAATCAGAAGAATAACGACCTAGACTCTTTCCAGATTCATCATAGGATTCGCTAACTTTTTTGTTTTGCTCTTCTAAATCCTCTTGTGCTTTTACATCTAATTCTATTTGTTTAGCTTCTAGCTCTAATAACTCTCCATACTTTTCAGACAACTTAGATTGTAGTGCTTGTGCTTTTGCTAACCTTTCTAATGCAAGTATCTTAACATCAATAGCAAACACACTATCCTCTGTTAATTGATAGTTTTCGTCTAACCTTAAGTTTAATCCTTTATATTCTTTATTAGCTCTTCTTACAGCATCATTTGCTTCTTCTTGAGTAAGCATATTTTTCTTTAAAGTATCTCGTAATACTTTTAGATTTGTTGCAGCACTACCTGCTGCTCCTGCTAATACATTATTTAAGTCTTCTGTAACTTCTGTAGCCTTTTCTGTGGTCATAGACCATCTCTCTAACATAGCAATAGCTCCCTGAAAAAGAAGTATAACTCCTAGAGGACCCATAAGAGCTTGACCTATATTTTTAAGACCTCCTAATAGTGTTCCTGCTTGTTTTGTAGTATATATAAAGTTAGTTGCTAATTGAGAAAGGTTGTTAGCCATACCTCTAATACCATAGTTAGAGTCAGATACAGCTCTACCAAGTTCTAATACTGTTGCAGATGCAGCTCCTGTTGCAGCAGAGGCACCCTGCGCACCTGTCTGCATTCTGTTTAGTTCGTGATTTAACTCCTTGAAACTCTTTTGTACACCATCTACTTGTATCTTGGCTTCTTTGCCTTTGATGTCTATTATTATAGTTTTTCTTGTAGTCGAGTTAGTTGCCATTATCTATTTCGTTTTATTGCGTTTTTAAATTCTTTCCAATTAGTAGGAGCTAAGTATTTACCTTTGGCTATCTTTATATCCTCATCATCTATATGCCAATCTGCTGCTCCTAATAAATCTATTATATCTCTAATCATAATACTTCATTCATTAATTCTAAATCAGCTTTACCTGTATTTATGTTTAGCTTTATCTTGTTTATTTTATACTTCTTTCCAGATATAATAAATCTGTCATTTAGTTTTAACTTAGTAATGATTTTAGCTGGTAATGTTGCTTTGAACTTAAACAACCTAGATTTATTATCATATATTGCAGTTACATATCTAGAATAATAATTAGCAAACAAACTTTCTCCATTAGGTAAATTAGTAGGGTAAAAGTATTCATCATCTTCTTCTCCAAAATTTATGCTTTGTAAATTTGTTCCAGATGTTGTTTGGCTAGTTGTTAAAGTATTTGCAGGTCTTATATATTGCGTTATTGTAGTATTGTCAGTAGTTTTCATTTCATATTCTGAAGTAGTAAAGTGTTTGTGACAATAAAAAACTAAAGGTTTACCTAATACAGTATTCTCGTCTTCACTGACCATCCATCCTGATTGAATAGTAGTAAGCTCTTCATCACCAGATTGGTCACTCATTCTTTCAAACATGATGTGTTCAAAGCCTATGTCTACGTCATACTTGCCACCATCAAAAGCAAGTGGGCTTTCTATTTCATCACTTCTATTGTTTAGTCTTTCATTACCAAACTCATCACCTGTTATCTCATTACTGTGTATTATTGCGAAAGTAGAAGGGTCACTATAATTAAAGTTAATCTCAGAATATATATTTGCTTTACCAACACTATGCTTGTCTGTATATAAATATTCTGTTATGTCGTAGTTGACTCCTTCAGAATAAAAATCATCTAAGGTCATAACTTTTATTTTACCAAAGTCAGTATTTGTATTTCCATTTGGTAATATTCTTCTGTCATCAAAAAAGGCTACTAGATTAAACATCTTGAATATATTCATTAAGAAATCTATAACTTTTATTTTAGGCATATTAGCAGACATAGATATTCCTACAGAAACAGGAAATCTCTTAGTAGAAGTATCTGGATTTGTTATTGTGTAATTAGCATCATAATGTGAAGTACTAAGTGTGGTTGGAACTCCTGCAAAAGTAGACCTTATTACATCAGTGTATTTTTCTATTACTAATGAATCTATATCAATATCTGTAATACCTCCTACTGTTTTTACTTTTAGTATTGGTGTAAAAACTTGTACTTTTGGGAAAAGACTAGATTGACTCACTGCTATCATAAAGGTAGCCTGAGTTTGACCATTTAATCCTGTAGTAATTGAAGTTGGGTTTATGGTTTTTCCTGTTTGAGAGTCTAACATTTCTAAGTCATAAGTAGCTCCAACTGCTCCAACTGGATTTACAGTAACTATATACTTATAATAAATCCAAGTTCTTGAACCACTGGTTGTTCCTGTTATACTAGAAACTAAATCTTTGTTGTTTGTGCCACTTCTAGGGTCTGCATTACCTGTAGGAGAAGTATTTGTAAAAGTGTATTGACCTAGATTTATAGCTAATTCACTTTCACCTATTTGTGTTGCTAAGTCACCTGCTTCTCTATGAAGCCAAAGATATAGATAGTAAAAAGCGTTGTTTACATTACTACCAAAACTACCACTATCATCATAAGCAAAAAAGTCCTCAGTAAAAGTAATATTATATTTCTCTTCTATTGCTTTTATTATGTGACATACTCTAATAGCAGGTTTAAAATCTACCATAGATAATCCTTTATTGTTTCCAGATGTTTTTACATTTCTAGAAGGAGTATCTGTTTTAAATGAAGGAGCGTTACTTCCTGAATCGTAATAATAATGTGACTTTCCACTTATAAAAGGATAGCATATATCACCTCCTGTAAGGTCAATGTTAGGAGTTAAGCCTGCCGAAAATTTATTTTTACCTGCTGTAAAAAATTCTTGTGCAATTGTGTTTGAATAAGCATGATTAAATGCGTTTAAATATGAGCCTTCATCATCAGGCAAAGAACTTAACTCGTCATCACCAAACAATCTTTTTATGTTTATAGTTTTTCCGTAGAAAACTACTTTATATGAAAACGGTTGTTGCTTCTTCATGCTAACATCATTTAGACTTATAAAACCAGTTCTATAGTCTTCTCCGTTTATTTTTATTAAAGCTTCTCTTTTTACTCTAGCATCAAAACCATTATCTATATCAAAGTTATAGTAATGTTTAAATATCTTATTGTTGTTTCTACTAGCTGGCAAATTAAATTGTTGTGAGTAATCTGTAAATAACTTTGCAATATCTTTTGCATCTTTTATAGTCATAGTTATATTTATAGATTCTTCCTCAAACAAATCCATCCTTTGATAGTAAGGAATCTGTAATAAATTCTGTGGATTTATTTCTCTATTACTTATATATAACTCTATTTGTCTACGCATTATCTTACGCTATTTATTTTATCAAATGAAAACTCTACCTCTATAGTATAATTTATTAGTTTATCGTTTAGTTTTGTTTGGAAAGAGAAGTCGCTAGACTTTACTGTAACAGGTAATGTTTTGTTATCATATTCTATCCATACTCTTTCACTTAATGTAAATTGTCTAAACACCTCGTTGTATTCTTCTGGATAGAAACCAGTGTTTAATGATAAACTTTCTTTTGCATTTATGTTAAATGTTTTATCCTGATGCTCATAAGTATTGTATGTTCCTGAAGTAGATAGTAAAGTAGATGACCTAAATGTTTCGTCTTCTTTCTTCATAGATAAATTACTTCTCTTAAACATCCATAGGTCTTGTAAAGCACCATACTTATTCACAAACACCATTTTGTATGGAGTAAACTTACATTCTTCTATGTTTCTTATTTCTAGTTTTGTTACACCTTCTGTTGCATCTACATATACTGTGTCTACGCCATATATACCAAACTGTGCTAAAAAGTTGTTTAGGCATTGACTGTTCTCAAAAGTACCTCCGTCTTCTAACACTCTGTCTTCAAATCCATCTGCTCCTGCTTGTGATTCATTTGTTATGTATTTTACCCAGTTGGTAGAACTTGTTTGGTCTGCTACAGATTCTGTATATATTTCTTGTCCTTTAGAGAA
>TARA_R100000654_G_scaffold1537_2_pt1 | contig 11879 bp, 8 predicted proteins | sample TARA_R100000654 | Tara Oceans TARA_R100000654 (sample SAMEA2622473) | marine metagenome | biome: marine biome (ENVO:00000447); feature: surface water layer (ENVO:00002042); material: "saline water (ENVO:00002010), including plankton (ENVO:xxxxxxxx)" | depth 5 m
CCGTGGTCTTCCTTTTTGTCATCCTCTTTTTTGTCGGAATCTTTTTCTTTTTCTTCATCGCCGCCTTTCTTGCTTTTCATGTGCTCACGGAGTTGAGGAGGAAGTTCCCCCTTCTCCATGGCATCCAGTCTGCTTTCAAGTCGTGACATAATTTCTGTCAAATCGCTGTTTTCGTCAGTCATGTTTGTGTCCTCCTTTAAAATTCTGAACTGTGCTTCGGGGTTGATACCCTTTTCACAAATCGTCACCTCATGCAACTCCATTTTTGAAATCTCTTGGTAATCGCCTTTTTCCATGTCGGATTTTCGCACTCGCTTGAATGCTTGTCCTCCAATGGAGAATCCACGAAGGTTGCCCTTGCGGATTTCAGCGGCTACTTCACGAGCCTTCTCTATATCGTTGCGGAGTTTAACAACAACGAACAGCCCTGTGTCATCCGTTTCGGATTTCCACATGCGTCCGTTGGAATCAATGTACGAGTCAATGACTTCACCAACTTGAATGTTGGAATGAGCCAATTGCACATTGCGGTACTTTTCGCCCTTCATGAAGCCATCAAAAGCGTCTTTTAGGGCTGAGCGAGTAATAAGGTCGCCTTGCTTGTCAACAAGTTCAACCGAGGCGTAACCAGCAACCACCAAATCGTTACCACTCTTGAGAAGAGTGATACCATCTGTGGGTCGCTGAATGCTGAGCATTGAGCATCCGACTATCTGTTATGGTATTTATATCACACGCTATTGACGAGATAGCAACGGCTGGTCATTGTCGTAGTCTATAGAGAGTTTTTCACCTTCGTCAGTTTGCACTTCAATGTGGTTCAGTCGCTCGGTTTTCTTCTCTTTCTTTTCATCAGTAATTTTCTTTTCACCATCATAATCCGGCAAAGTGGACTCGTGACGAAGTTGAGTTGGGCCACGAGGTGATTCTTGCGGTGTACCGACATCAATTCCAAGTCCTTTAGGGCCGGTAAATGTCATCTTCTCTTTACTGATTTTGTCCAAAGCCCGCACAATAACCTCCAAGGCTTTTTTGGTTTGATTGGGTTTGAGTAAACGATTCTCATCGTCTGCCTCAAGAACTCCGCCACTTTGGTTTTCAGTGCGTTTCTTTGAGGGGAGTTTTGGCATTACATCACTTTCAGTTTGTTTACTGAGTATTCCTTTTACCATCAGCGGGGCAACCGAAGACCAAAACGGCATGAGGCTTTCAGCCAACACCACTGGATAATCGGTCTTGGTCAAATCACCCATTGTGCTTTTTGGGGAATGAACATACCAAAAGTCTCCTATTTCTTCCATGTCGTACATTACTGTGTCAACTCCCTTCAACACGATTTGAATCTGCGAATTTGAGATTTGAATATCGTGCGGCACAAGAATTGGAGCGAATGCTTTGGTCATGAGGTCAAGAGATTCTGTGCTTGCCGCACCTTCTCCCTCACCTTCTCCCTCCAACTCTTTGACTTGCACATTGTACACAGGACGATTTTTGCGGTTTTTCTTGGAAATACCCGTGATTGACGCACGAACAATGTCTCCAACTTTGAAGACCATGCGTTGATTATGTGCTGTACCTACATCCATGTAGTGTTCACCATCATGCTCTACAGCCCTATTACCAAGCCCTTCAATCTCAAGGATGGGGCCAGCACCCAACTGATAAGTGTACGGGCCTTTACCACGACGGTCAAGAATAATGAAATTGAAGTCCCGGCTATCACGATATACAATCCACTTTGGATGTCGTCGCTCTCCACGCATGTAGGTGGATTTGTTGTCTCGCAACAGAATGTTATCGTGGTCTTCTTTGAGATTCTTCACAGCGTCGGCCAGTCCCTCATCGTCAGTCATGCGAGTGTCGTGTGGGCCGGGAACAATCACATGCTCTTGGCTGTCAAACTGCGAGCGAAGAATTTTCAACCGTTCAAACAACTGCATTTCACCCACATTGGTGTCGTCATAATTGATGATGTCAATGATGTTTAATTCCTCTTCACCAAGAATACCGTCAAGCGTGTAATTCTTGTCGTTCATCTTCTCAAGGGCTTCTTTAGTGGCTTTGCGTAGCCCTTTCTTACGACCGTTTTCATCAAACACTGTTATTTCATCATCATTGCGTACAATAATGACTCGCTTTCCATCGTACCACTTACTTACAACCCATGAGCCACTGAAACCACGAAGATGTTGAAGGTCGGCCAAATCAAAAATGCGGTGCATAGGCCGAACAGCAGGACTCCATTTTGCATCATCGCTCTTGGTCAACAGCACATCCGGGTCAAGTAGTGAGGTGATGAGTTCAGTCATCTCGCTTGCTGAAATGGTAGTTGGATTTGTGCTGGCTGTTTCTGCTGTCTCCATGTTCATGCTTTGATGTGCGTTGTCCGGGTACATAGGCGGAGGAGCGTTAGGATAAACTTGTTGCACTACATCATCTCCATGAACCACACTGGCCAATTCCAACGGAACGCTATGATATAATCCCGTTCCAACATTTGAGCCAACATGAATGGTACCGTCATCACCAAATTCAGCACCAAGTGTAGGAGTCAATTCATACCCTTTGTGCCACGCCCCACTGTCAAAGTTGTCCGTCAACCCTGCGTGTGCAGGCGAAGGAATACCCAACGGGTACTGCGACATACCTGCCGTTTCGGGGATTTCAAAGTCGGGTGTAAATACCCCTTCCTCTTCCTCAAGCACACGAGGGTCAAAGTGAACAATCGTGTCAAGATGATTTTTGGTATCATTTGTTTTACGAGCCTTTGTTTGGCTACCAAAGCCTTTTGCTCCGTGAACATCACCACGAATAGAACCTATACCAGCGGCTTTCATTGAATCTTTGAATTGTTGTGGATTGAGTTTCATACCCATGGCTCGTGGAATGGCGTGAGAAAGATGTCCACCCCATGCTTTTTTGTCAGCCTGTTGTGAGAAATGACTCATGGCTTGATGATACCCGTTTTCTCGTGCATGTCGGTAGAACGCTTCATGGTCATCCAACTCATCTTCGGGCTTGTTCATCATCTCTTCATCGGTAAAATGTTTGAGGTCAAGGCCGTCAATGTTCGGGATTTTACCGCTAAGAAGAATATCTTTGATTGTAGAGACTTGCAACGGCGCACCTCTTTCACCCACCAATTCAATGAGTTCTTGCGCTTTTTGTTTCGCAACGGGAGTTCGTTGAATCCCAAGTTTGTCCAACAACTTGTCGGGATTTTCATCACCGTCAACCATTACGCCGTTTGTAGATAAATGGTTGGCGATGGTAGCATGGAACGGATTTTGCGCCGCAGGGTCGGTGTCTCGCACGGAAGCCTGCAAACCGTAATTGATTGAGGAGACACCATGTACGCTATGAGGTACCGACACGATGTAGCGTTGAGCGTCACGCATCAGTTGACTGGTATTTGCAATGAACTTTGCTGGCTCATCAGGATTGAAGGCATCAGGGTCATGCTCAAGATATTTTGGAAGAAGCACATCTCGTGCCACCTCAGCGATAGTTTGTCGGTGACCACCAAACAATTGTTTTGTTCGGTCAGCATCAAGTTTCCACATGGTGCTTTTGCTCTTTTTTTGTGCCCCTCGTTGCGCTCGCTCCAACTGTCGTGTGGTGTCGTTGATTTCATTCATCAGTGAACTCAACTCTTCAATGGGTGCGCCCCGTGTTTGTTTTTCAGTCAATTCTTGATTCAACTCTTCAAGCATCGTTGTTAATTCGGCTTCCTGTTGCGATGATGGCAACATACCACCAAATTGAAGCAAACGAGAAACAGCATCCTTTTCGTCAGCCGCCATTGTGGTTTTTGTTTTCTGTGTCTTTTTCTTCGCTTGCAGTTCCTCAGTCATAACCCCCATCATGGAGTTGATACCTGCTTTCAATTGCTTTTCGTTTAACTCACCGAGTCCTCGTGCAAGCATCGCTCTGTTCAACTCATCATGGTTTTCGCCGTGAATAAGATAATCCAAAATCTCCTGTGGGTTCTGTGTGCCTAAAATTTTGGACGCTTGTGTGATGGCGGTCATACCGTGATTTAAAGAAGCATCATTTAGAACTTGATTTTTCAGTGAATTGAATGAAAAACCACCCCCACCCCAACGCATAAAATCCATGAAGTGTTCTTTGCTTTCTCCACCACTGAATGCCTCATCACCACGGAGGAAGTCTTGAACTTTCATCAATGATTTTTCCGCTGGTTGATGGGGGTGATTCATACGACCGCCAAGTGTACCAAGAAAATGAGCCAATTGTGCATTTTTGTACATGTTGCTGTCTGATGGTGAAGAACCATAGCCGGTAAGACCACCTACATGGTGTGTTGGAATAACAGTGTGTGGGTGTTGTAGAGGACGCAAGTGTGGGCCAAACCTGTCTTTACGCTCTTGCGCTGTCATGTGCCGAATCGTGTACTCGTAATCGGGATTGAGCGTTGTCTTGTGTTCAGTGTAGTTGTTCTTGTTGGTCGTGCCTTCACGATTTGGGTACTTCTTTGATGTACCAAACGGTGAAAGAAGATTTTGAAGGTGTTCAGCATCATTGTTGTACCTAAACTTTGAACCGTATTTGTTGCCTGTCAGTTCACCAATAATGCGTGATTTGAGGGGCATAAAATGGTTAGCAAGCGTAGTGTTGATAGCGTTTGGTCGGAAGAAGTTTTCACCGCCGTCGTCCATATCTTCTACAAACGGCGAAGAACCATCCTCACCCGCATGAGTAGCGTGAAGGGCTTCGTGGTAAGTTGCCAGTGCCATACCAGCCCCACCCATCTTTGCGAAGGGTGAATCCCAAAACCGACCGGGGCCGTAGGTGAAGCCATCTTTGTGAGTTTGCCAATAAGGGGCTTTTTCTTCTTTTGGATGAGGGCCATGTGGTGATGTGAAAAAAGCACGATGGTTACGAGTGTCCTTGATACCAGCATGAAGCGACGACCTTGATTTTGCTATTGCCTCAAGGTAGTCAATCATTCCAGCATCAACAATTGGCTCGTCCAATTTACCATGAATTGGGTGGTCGGTTAGCAACTCTCGTGTCTTAGGGTCATAACCAGCCAAGTAAAGCAAGTCAGCAGTGGACATTCGTACCTTCTCAAGCCCCTGCTTCTTGCCTTTGAAATGACTTTTCATTGCTTCAACCATCTCATCCTTGTCAAGTTCCTTCATTGGCTCTTTGTGAATGTTCAATCGTGGTAGCACTTTGTGATGTCCACTCAACTCGTAATTGTCTCGGATGCGCTCAAGAATGTGGTTTGAAAGAGAACGATTGTCAAACTCCTCCAATGGCTCGTGCGCTAACGAACCCAAGGCTTGTTGCAAAAACATACCCTCCTCGCCCTTGGTGTAATCGTTATCGTTGTTTTCTTGATGATAATGGGCGTTGCGCCCCATGTGTGTCATTGGACGAATAGCCCAATTCATCTCCGGTGTCATACGCATAAGAGCGTTGTAAACCAAACGAGCCGCAGGGAACTTTTCTCTGTTAGGTAGCGTAATCAAATCATGCTCGTCAAGACCCTTTTCATTGATGTGTTCCATAACTGCTGTGCGTTCTTCGGGACTGAACCACTCAAGACCAAGCATGTAACCAAGATGGCCAAGTCGTGTAGGATGCTCTTCGTATTTATCATCCAATACCATGTTGTTATCATCATCAGCCTCCCACATAGCCGCACGGTCATCAAAATGCTCCTTTTCAAGTTGCTCAAGAGTTTCTGCATTGTCCAAGCCCTCAGCCAATAATTCATCTCTACGAGCAGAATTTCTTTTCAACCATTTGGAAAAGTCTCTTTCATACAAATCGTATTGATGATGAAGAAGTGTGCCATTAGGACGAGTGTTCCCAATTATGTTTACTTTTTTCCCTCCTTCCCGTTGATGACCAGCCACAATAGGATGCTTTGGCCCAAGCGTGTCAAAGAAGTTTTTTTCCAATCTTTTTTCCTCTTTACCATGACCTCCCAAGGCCCAACTGCGTAGCATTTCTACATACCCCGGCATCCCCGTTACTGCGTTGGTGCGAAGAAGTGGGTGATTGACTTCGTGAAACGGAAAGTGATGCCGCTGATAGGGGTGCGTGCCATCCTTTGGTTGATAATATGGCCACACAGCATGCCGATTCCTTTTGTTTACGGGTGATTGAAGGCCATCCTTCCACACATGATTGGTCGGCTCGCCGTGCGTGTGTTGCAAGGCAAAGAGATACCCTTTACCTTCGGGAAGATGATACGGTTTTTCCACTTGCGTTTGCTCTTCTTCCTGCTTGTAAATCATCTCAGCCGTGGCTTTGAGTGATTTAAACAAAGGTTCGCTTGGGGGCGTATCAAGTGCTTCGTAAGCAAGGATGTACTCAGCCGCCGAATAAACGAGGTCAAGACCGTCATCCAGTGATTTAAGCAATTGATTGCTACACACATAGAAATGGTCATTCATGCTATCACCGCCCTATCAGAGCGGTCTAAATTGTGGACAGGCGTGTATGTCCATACCACCATGCAAAAGACATCCAGTTCTTTCTACAGCACCACACGAACCACAGATTGCAGGAGCCGCACTCTCTCGTAAAAATGCTCGTGGGTTAGGCATCAACGCTCACCCGCCGTGTCTTCTCGCTCAGCACCTCTTCCTTCATGGGGGTTCATACGAGAACCAAGGCGTTGAGTATCAATGGCTTCTTTTGGCTTCTTTTTCTTTGGAGCGTCCTCAGTTTCAATGGTTCGCCCATTGGTAGTAAAGTAGCCGCTTTTGGTCTGTCCACCCGATTCAGCATAGAACGCAGGATTGATGTCAGTAATTTTCTCAGTCTTGAATCCGGGTTCGGCTTTGGTCATTTTTCCGTGAACCTTGTCGCATTGTGCTTTTTCTTTTGCTGAACATTCGGAGTATTTCTTACCGAAGTTTTTCATGCAGTATTTGTCTTTGGTAGCCATGTCAGCCTTAGCCATTTTACCATCACAGTCCATCTTCATGCAAGAACCCTGTTTATTCAATTTACCATCTCTGCATTTTGGGCAGTCAGGCTGTGCTTTTATTACACGGTCAAGTCTTTGCTCCAACTCAACGGCTTTTCTCAACAGTGGTGATTCGTCATATCTTGGTTTCATTGTTTAGCCTCCTTTGCGCTGTGTGCCATTTCGTGAATGTCCTCCCACGACATGGCATGGATGTCTTCATTGCTCATGGTGCCTATTTCGGGTGAACTCTTGAGAAGTGTATTGTTTTCAAGCGTCATATCACCACGAAAAGGGTCAGTTTGCAAGTCTTCGGTGAAAGGAGTTGAAACATTAACAAGTCCCATTTTACGAAGAAGTTGTTGTGGGTTGTTAATCAGTCTTTTGAGTGCGTCATTTTCAGCCTTCAAAAGCATGAGATTTGAATCCATGGATTCCATTTTATTGATGAGAACCCCAATCAACTGTTCGGCATCAGTTGACTCACTCATGCAATCACCTCAAACTCTTCGGCCATAACTTCCAGCACTGCGCCTGTATTGCGGTTTGTGTTGCGAAGAGGACATGAAACCAAGTCGTTGTCCTTCCATGGCGGTTTTGACTGGGGTTTGCTCTTGCATTTTTATGACTGGAACACCACCAGCAAAGATGTCCCTTGGGCCTTGAGGAGCCACGACAGCGGATTTCGTAATTTCTTGGTGCAAATCATCGGCCAAAAAATCGCTGAGTTTTTGCACTTCGCTGAGATGTTGCTTGGCCATTTGACCATCTCCGTTTTCAAGAGCAGTGATAAAAGATTTCTGCGCTTGTTCCATTTTTCTTGCCATCGGGTGCATTTTCAACAAGTCCATGTTAATCCCTGCTATGTTCGCCTCATGTCTTTCGTCTTTAAGAGCATTACTGTCCACGAGGGCGACGAGCATCCAGCAGTGCATTACTCAAATTTTGTTGCGTTGATGGTGCTGGCCCTCGTTGTTGAACATTGCTAAATGGTGCCCCACTTCCCATGCTACCCCTTCTTTGTGGTGCCGCTGGCCCACGATTTCGCATACCGACCCCTTGACCACCCGGTTGTGGTGGAGGCATGATTTGTTGTGCAAGTTGCGGCGGCATTTGTGCCCCTATACCTTGCATTGGTGGCATACCCGGTGGCATACCGGGTGGCATACCGGGTGGCATACCCCCCATTGGTGGAGCACCTTGCTGTGGTGGCTGAGGTTCGGGACGCTTGTAAGTGAAACGAATATCACGGTTAGCCGTGTCCTCAATAAGTTCAGGTGTGAAACCCAATTGAGTCATGCGTTGAGCAACATTGAGTTCCTGTTCATCACGACGCAAACGAGTGATTTCATCTTCTTCCTCATTTGGATAAAGTGTAAGTTTCCAATCAGTGATGTCCATTTGCTTGAGCAGTCGTGGGAATAAAATTTCAGTGTACACCTTTTGTCCAAACTCCACAGCACGATTTGTCACGAGAATCTGCATACCCTCGTTATTCAAGCCTCCTTTCTTCCCTGCATCCATCATAAAGACTGATGAGACACCGTAAAATGCGGCTATCCGATTTCGTATTTCATCACGCACAGCAATGTATTGCATCTCCTCAAGCGTGTCCATAAATTTAATCCAATTGACACCCCCACGACCAGTTGCAGATTCAATGCCAACTTTCGGCACATAATGGGGGTCACGCTCCATTTTTTCGTCCACTGCTTTCCAAAACGATTTCATGGATTCCAAGTTGTCAGTAGTGACCGATACGATGCCTTTTGGCATTCGCCTCTTTTGGTAAGCGGTGTAAATGTAATTGTCCATGGCTGTGAGTGTCATGGCTTGTCGCCACATTGTGTTGACTGGGGAACGACCGTACAATTTGGACGGTTTGTATTTGCTTATGTGTAAGACTTCACCTTCAACAAAGTATTGCGTTTTTCCACTACCTGCCATGTTCACATAATGCACATCATGAAGGTCGGCACCGCATATTTCACAACTGTCATCTTCTGCGTGAGTTTTGATTTGGTCACGATGGATGAGACATGTTTTGTAGCGACCACCACGCACACCACGCTTGTCAGCAACAATACGCATAAAGATAGGGTCGCCTCGCATTATCTCTTTGATGCGATAAAATGCTACCTCTTTGGTTTTAGGGTCAACAAAGTATTCTTTTACCAATATCATAAAAGCATCGTCCACCACATTGAGGTCAGCCTCAATTTCGTTTAGAACATTGATGAACGATTGCTCCATGCTGTTTTCTTGTTTCAAAAGCCATTTTGGATAGGTAAGTTGGTCAATATCGGGTTTACGGACAGAACCACCACATGCTTCACAAACCTCAACTTCGCTTTGATACTCTTCATCACACACTGTGCATTTGCGAGCAAACTTCTTTTCCCAGTAGTAACCACGACGAAACATTTCTTGGCGCAATTTCGCAAGTACTGTACGAAGAATTAACGATTCATTACTCACAGCGTACAGGGCAGGTATCGTAATACCTTGTGCCATCACAGGTTCTTGAATACCACTTGTCCACAACGGCATGGTAGGAGTAGGAGATTCTTTACGACGAAATGGTGTGCCCAACGCCGAAAGGAAACGAGATATTCTGCCTTGTTCTTCTGCCATCACAATCCCTCAGCAAATCCACCTATCGTATCAGCGTTCAAGCCCCACTTGTCAAGAAGAGAGGCGGCTTTGTTTTTATGCTCTTTCCAATTGTTGTAGGTCACCAATTGGTACAACTCAGTCTTTCGCATGGAGTCCTTCTCTTCAATGTAATTCAACACTGCTTTGGCTTGTAAAGATTTGAGTTTGAGATGTGGAAGCACACCTTTGAGTATTTCACGAATATCGTTTTTTGACGAGAAAATAAGTCGGTGTACGGGTTTGATGGTGTTTTTTGCCAACTTTTGGTCGGAGACAAGACGACCACAGCCAATCATTTTTTGCAATTCTTCGCAGTGCATAAGGCCATTATCACCGCTGGCCACAATTGTTACACGGGGGTCGCCACGCTCCGAAATAAAAATACTCCCATCAGCATCAACAAATCCTGCTGTGTAGGCCCATGTGTCTTTTACAATGAAGCCATCAGAACCTTGTTTAACGAAAGTTTGTTTTGCGCTTCCTTTGTACACATCTACTTCTTCACCATACATTTTGAGTAGAGAACTCATTTTACCCGGTGTCATAGATTTGTTAAGCGTACCATAGCCTCGTCGCACAATTTCACGACTTCCAAGAGCACCCTCTTTTTGTAAAAGTTCGGATGCAAAATTGATAGCGGCAACATCCGTCTTTTTCAACCCATCAATTTGATGCAATGTGTTTTTCCACATTTTCTGTGCCTCCTTTTTCATATCGTTTGCATCAACCCAATTTTGCTGGTCGTCAATGTCCCAATCCAACTTGTCGTTAAGGTGTTGAAGCACAGTGACCGCTTTGAGATATTGATGGCATGCTTTTTGTAAACTAACCCCTCTTGATTCTCCAAACTTTCGTAAAGCCTTGAGTGAGCGGTCATCAAGACCTATGTTGCGGATTGCGCTTTCCATACCGTCAGCCCACGAAAGAGACTTGATAGTTAAATCAACTTCCATAGCCTTGACACGGCGTATATCTTTGATGATACCGTCATACTCTTCACGAAATGATTTGTCGTGTCGGCGCATTTTACGACACATGCGAATAATGCTGTTGGCATCGGTGCCGTATTTGCTCTCAAACCACCCGTCACCGTTTTTTGCAAACCGTGATACTGCGCTATCTTTTTTCATGACTGTATATAAAGTCTTGAGAGGTACACTTTGTGGTTGAAAATGTGGATGTTGAGCGATACTTTTCAAAACAGTATTGGAAAATTCATCTCCTACTTGTAAGGGAACATCGTACTCGTCACCGATGAACAGACTCCCCCACATATTGACCACTGGATTGACCATTCATTTAATCCTTCTTCTTTTTAACACCGACTTTCTTTGGTTTGGCTGTGACTGCAATCACCATCACCATACCCTTCTTGCCTTTCATGTCTTTCTTTTTGTCTTTCATTGCTTTCACCACCGTTGGTTTACCACCCACACCTTGTTTTTTGGCACGCTTGCGTTTTGTAGCGGCACGCTTTTGGCCTTCAGTCATTGAACCGCTGGTCTTGGGTGTTTTGCTGGACACCTTGACAGAAGGACGACACTTGGGGTAGCCTTTACTTCCTTTCTTTGCTTTTGACCTACCACAAGGTGGGTGCTTGCCATCCTTGTCCTTACGAGACACATCCACCCACTTTTCCTTGAACCAACGATTCAAGTTCTTCACGATGAGGACATCATGACAGGTGCATCGCTCGCTCATCAATAAACGCCTACCATTTTTGCTATTTTCTTAGCCGCCTTCTTTTGCTTGTCAAGAAGAGCATAACAAGGGCACTTTGGTGCTGTCATAGAACACTGCATGACACCTTTAAGCATGCACACACACGGTGTTTCTTCTGTTCCACCACAACAACAAGATTTTCTTTTAAGTTCAATTTTGTTATCTTCTTTTGACTTTAAGAAGGCCATGACATATTCTATATCGGTCATTTCTTCTTACCTCCTTTTTTCTTTCGGAATTTACCTCGGCAGTATTGAACAGCCCAACCGTTTGCATACGCAGACGGGTACACCTTGAACTTCCGCTTTGCCGCCGCTTTACCTTCGGGGCACAATTTCTTTTCAAGAGAGTCCCAAGCCGTTCCCATTCCAACACAATGTCCACATTCACAATTACTCATTTTATTCACCACTCATCTATAAGGTTCAGATTGAAAAGTTCGCATAGGTAAAGCATAGGATTGTTCACTTGCACCTACCCTGTTTCTCACTTCGGCATCAAAGAGACTTCGTGTTTGTTCATCCATATCCGCAGGATTTTGATAATAACCTGC
>TARA_R100000654_G_scaffold8278_1_pt1 | contig 11869 bp, 16 predicted proteins | sample TARA_R100000654 | Tara Oceans TARA_R100000654 (sample SAMEA2622473) | marine metagenome | biome: marine biome (ENVO:00000447); feature: surface water layer (ENVO:00002042); material: "saline water (ENVO:00002010), including plankton (ENVO:xxxxxxxx)" | depth 5 m
GCCATATAAAGACGGAGAGGGCAGTGGGGGGACGCCGGCGGTCGCTCGGCGTTCGCCTATTGCGGTTGGACGTTCGGCGGTAGGATCACGTTGCTTCGTTCGGTTTCTACTTCAACGTAATCGATGTGATGCAAAGTCTTCGTTGCATTACCGTCCACACCTCGAACTCCGAGGACAAACGTGTTCCCACCTTTGTCGTTCAAAAAGCTCATGTCGGTTTGACGGTAGACCCGTTCACCATTGACTAAAAAATTGACCCCATGCCCATCTGAGACCATGGTCATGGTGTAAAAAGTGTCCCGAAAAATCTCCGTCGTCTGACCAAGAGTCGCGGCTCTCAAGTTTGTGTCACGCCGAAAGCCAACGGAGGTGTCGTAGTAGGCATGAGCCAACCCGGCTGGCCTGTCATAATTGGCAATGGGAATACCTATCACGCAACGATCTATTTGGCCTGTGATGAGGTTGAAGTTTGGCGGGCCACCCTCGTCAAGATTTATCATGATGGGTGAGGTCTGGACAGAACGTATCCACCCAAACACTATCGATGTAGAACCCGAAGCAGCGGTGCTGAATGCTGCACGGACAGACATGTACCACGGCGCACGAAGCGATTCGATCTTTGGAATCACAGGAGCTTCGAAGGTAGCACTAGCATTTTCGCCCAAAAACCTGCAAGCCAAACTGCCAAACAAGGACCCGCCGCTTCCGGTACCTACCATCGTAAAAACACTAGCTCGATCTTGGTTCGGCTGGCCGTGCGTCACGTTGTCAGCGTTTCTTTCTGCGGAACCCCCGTCATCATACGGCCTGAAAGGACCAAACGGCTCGTCATACATTGGTGGAAAAGGGTGGTTCCAATGCTTCGTTTTTCGCGTGCCACGTTCGAAATCTTCGAACAAATGATATTTGTCCGGAGCCTTCGAACGTGCAGACACTTCGACTTCACCGTCTCGCATCAATCACCAAGCCCCAACTTGTTGCTTCGCAAACCCGCGACATATGCGTGTTCACACGATGTCTTGACTAGGCTTGTGGAACGCTGCATGATTCCAGCGTAATACCGGATTCCCGGATCGATACGCACCGCTGAATACTCCGTAGCAGCGATTGGCTGGCTAACAACGTCATAGGTCGCGACAACTTTTTCATCAAAGAAAAAACGTAGCACTCGGCTTCGTATTTCGAGACCAAACGTGTGCAAAGTACTCGCCTTCACCGAGGGAGAACCAACCAAGGTAGAGCTTGCACCGCCGTACAACTCATTGTTCGTCGTGATGTATGACTCAAGCGTGCCGATTTGCTCTGCGTTAGAATCAAAACCCAATGCAATACGGTCAGTGCCTGCGCTGCCCGAAGGATTGTCCAACGTCGTCACAGGGTTTCTGTTCTCAAACAATCCAATCAAAAACTCAAAGTTGGACGTTGGCAAGACCGTCTCGTCCACATGGAATCGCATCTCAAACTCTACGTCAGGCCAGTTCCCGTCTTCGAACAGAAACAAGCTAAGGAAAGGTTGAACAAACGACATCGCCGTGCTGGTGCCAGTGGCTCCCGAGCCGGTTGTCTCAAAACGCACGCTCCCCGTGTTGGTGTCGAAGTTGTTGATTGCACCCGGACTACCAACGCTTGGCGAAACAAAATTGCCGTCTGGGGTTGCACGCCATCCCGAGGCCGGCTGCAATCCGGTGTCGGCGTTGTTGTCAACGTCAAGCACACCGTCATCAAACTCCGTGAAGTGTTCGAACCTGTCACGGATGCGTTCGCCGTATTTGTTGACTTGGTACTTCGACACGATCAGGAGCCTCTTACCCCAGTGGCATAGAAGTAATCTAGCGAGAAATTGCCAGCATTGGTTCCGACGTTCGTTTTGACATATGCGTATGGGCGAACGTAAATGTCGGTAGTCGGAAGCGTACTTGCCCCCTGCACATCAACACATGTCCCATCAAAAAAGGTTTTGACTGTGTCTCCATCAGATTCCATTCCGATGGTGTGGTACGTCACCGGACTCATTTTGACATTCGCAAAGCCATCATTCGATGATATTGCTAGAGAATCTGTGCTAAAACCCAAGATGCTTTTCAAAAGAAGTTCAGGTTTGCCGCCAACGCTTTCATCACAACCTACCGCGTATGTGACGCCCGCACCTTCATTGCTTGCACCCACATTTGAGATAAAGGCGTCAAGAAAAGCTGGGTTTGTAGTGGCAACAGATGTCAGACCAACGCGAAACCGCAAGTCAGAGATATCGACTCCGGTGTTTGCTCGGTTATGTTTGATTCGTGTTTCCCATGCCCACTGCAATCCCTGCTTGACATTGACGGGCATTTCGTCTTGCGCAAACAACATCTTCTTGTTGCTGAAGCTTTGGAACGTCGCTTCGGAAGAAGTGTTGGCAATTTCCGCGTCCATCGTGGGGAACGTGGTTTCGTTATCTTCCCTCAACCTCCAACCACCTACAGGCTGAAGAATAGGAGTTGCCGTGTCGTCGTTTTCAATGTTGATCCGTCCTTTTTCGAAATCTTCGATGTATTCGAATTGAGTGACGTACTTGGTCGGAAGAGATTGGCCGCCTGAAAACTTGGTGATGTTTGGAATTGCCATTTGTGTTTCCTAAAAAAAGCCCCGGCCCCCGAGGGGACCGGGGCTCGAACGAAAGAGAAATCAAGCCTACCGAAGCTGTGCGACACGAACCCAATCGATGGTCAGGGTTTCGGTTTCACTAGCCGCGAGCGACTGACCGATGAACCACTTCATCGCAACATCCGCAGGGAAATCGGTCCCAGTAGCGTTCGGGATGACCTTGCTGCTGGCCTGCTCCACACCGTCGATGTAGAAGCGAAGCGTAGCGTCACCCGACGTATCTTCGGGGTCGAAACGCATGCCCAGCTTGACGTAGGTGTCAACAGCGAGCGTGCCAACATTCTCGTTGACCACAACTTGCGTCTCGCCATTCGCCTTGTAGGTGGCGTCGAAGGCAGTGGTGTTGCCTTCTTCCTTGTGGAAACCAATGACGTTCGTATCACTGATGGTGCCGGTGTTGGTCAAAGGAATATCGCTGGTGACCGTGGTCGCATCCATGAGGCCAACAAAGAAAGCCTGCTTGGAGGCGGTGATGTTGCTGGTCTTGAGGCGAGCTTCGAACCAGAACTTCCCGCCGTTCTGCGTGATCTGGAATGCCGGGGCACCGAAGATGGAAATTATTTCGTCGTCAGAGGCTTCGGTAAGAACCACGGCACCATTGACTTCATTTGCATAGGTCACGGTCGAGCCAGTGTCTCCGAAGGCACCAAAGTACCCCGAACTACCAGTCGCCTTTCCACCCGGCACGAAGTCTTCGATGAAGTAGACACCTCTGCCGTCTGCCATCATTTCGAGAAGCGGGCAATCCGCCCAAATCACCTGACTGGGAAGAGCCGCATCAGGCCCCTCATCCTTGTACATGGTAATGAAGTTTGCCATGTCTGTTTCCTTTCCGCCCTATCAGGCGTAGAGCAGCTTACCGTTCTGATCCTTGAGGACGAACTGCCGCCGGCGATCGGTGCAGCGGATGTTCATCGTCAGGTCGACGTGGGTGGTGAAGACGGTGTGCTGGTTCGGTGCGGTGTCCGGACCAGTTTCCCGCATGTACTCGCCTTCGAGGAAGACGCTTTCGAAAACACCCCAATCGATGCCGTAGATCGGGTTGGCAACAGTGCCGCCAGAGACGGTGACGTTGCTGTCGAGGTACGGGCAGTAGGTGATGGGGATGCCACGGAACACGACGCGACCGTCGGTCGCACCCACGTCCATGCCAAGGTTGTCGTTGCGACGAGCAAGAACTTCCTCAAGGAACGAGATGACCTTGTAGTTGGTGTAGAGGCCGTAGCGGCTGCCCTTGTTGTAGTCGCTGTACTCCACGCCGGGGATCGGCTTGAAGTTGCACTTCACATACGCCTCGCGAAGCTGCACGACCATGTCGGAGAAGCCGGTGTGATCCGGATCACCGCCATCGGTCATGCCACCGTTCGTGCCTGCGTAGGTCGGACCAGCCAGCGGGCTGATGGTGTCCGAGTACTTGGCGGACCAGTTCTTCCAACGAGTCACGGTATCAGGGTTGATGCCGGCGACATTGGAAAATCCAGTCGGGTTTCCACCCTTGAAACCAGCACCGGCGTCAGTGCTGTTGTTGTGGTCCACGATCCAGTAGCCAATGCCGTAGATCTTCTTCTCGTCGGCCGACGAAGCAGGAACACCCCAGAAACGCTTCTCGATGTGTTCGGCAAGCGAAATCATCGCGTCGTTTCGACGGATCTTCACCAGATCAACGATCTGCGAAGGGGCTCGGTTGAACGCGATCTCTCGACGCTCGATCGAGTAGTTGGCGGTCATGTGCCGGTACGGAATCTCCGCAGTCGCCATCACGTCGCCAACGCTGGTCTGGTCAACCTCGTAGAGGCCGACATCACGAGCAGATCCACTCTGCTCGGTCATCAGGTTCCAGTTGACGTTGGGTCCGCTGCTGAACTGAACGCGGGACTCGTTGAGAAGCTCACGAAGAGCGCAGTGATCCTGAATGTTGGTGGCGATCTCGGTGAACCGCGCACGACCCAGCTCATTCTGAGTCGTCTTGATCAGGTCTGCAATATCAGATGCCTGAAGAGTCATGTGTGTGTCCTCCGGACCTCAGTCAGCTCAAGCCCAGTTCACGCATCTTCTTCTTGACCGCATCCGTCGCACGCTGCTTGGCAGACGTTGGGTCTGCCGATCGCGAGGTCGGGCGGCTGAGAATCTTGCGTTCACGAGACTGGACCTTTTCGCTGAACTGCTTTCGGTCCTGATCAATCACCGCGTCGGAAAACTCCGACCGCAGTGCTTTTTCGAAAATGGAACGAGTAGACGGGACCTTCTTCTTGGCAGCCTTATAGCCGCCGCGAAGAACATCCATCTGCTCACGGATAATTCCACGATTCTTGATCTGGTCCGGGGATGGTTCATCCGACCCAAACAATTCCTCGTGACCGGCAAAGATCTGCGAATCTTGGGCAGGCTCGGCCGCCGGCCTTGCCTCCAGCTTCTTTTCGAGGTCGGAGATCTTGTCCGACATCGACTGGATCACACCCTTCACGGTCTTTGCCAAATCTGCATCGAGGTAGTCCTCGACCACACCGAGGTCCACCTCGGTCTTCTGCTCGGCCTTAGTCTCCTCCCCGTCTTCGTACTCGTATTCATACTCGTACTCGTCGGATCCAGAGTCTCCGGCAACAGCTTCTTCCTGCCCAGCGGCTTCAGTGACCTCTTCGGGGCTGTCGGAATGATCATCGACAACCTCAGGCACCTCGCTGGGATCAACAATATCGAACGGTTCAGATGCTTTGGGATTTTCGTCAGTCATAACCCTGTCTGTCCCTCATGCCGAGGGCTTTCATAGCGGCCCGTCGTTGGGCGGCGTTTTCGAAGATAGCACGCCCATCGGACGTGTAATTGAGGTTGACCCCCTTCTTCCGCATCTCATCCATCATCTTCGGTACTTGGTCCGGATGCGTCCCGGCAGATTCCGAAGTCATCGGCCATCCGGCCGAATTACCCTTGATTCTTGAGTGTTCTCGGGCAATAGATCGTTTCCAGACGATTCCGTCTAGCTCGATGTCCCCATCGTGAGGATCAGTACGGTTCAGCATTTCCTTGACGGACATCTGAAGCCGCTTCACTTCCCCAGTTTCGGGATGCTCGAAAATGTATCCGGGCATCTGCTCAAGCCCTCCGAGTTGCCTTCTTCTTCTTCTTCTTGAAGCCGGCAAGCACCTCGCCGGGCATCTTCTTGGTGACCTTCTTCTTCTTCTTCTTGTTCATTGCCTTCTTGCTACCGCGCATTTTCTAACCTTTCCGAACGATGGCGGACATACTCCTTGAAATGCGACGTGCATTTCTGGTAGTAGCCCTTGGATTCCAAATAGTCACTTGCGTTTTTCAGGGCACTGAGATTTTGGACGAACACCATGGTGTATTCATCTTCAATCAAAGGTTCCCAATCGGTGGTTTCCTCTTCCGCCTGTCCAGTCAATGCGTTGCTGCTGGGGACGAAAGGCATCAAAACCAGATCTTGCGAAGACAGGGTTTCATTCATGCTTTCGCACCACTGCTCGATGTCTTCGCTGCACCATTCATCATTGTCTTGCACCACGAGGGCAAGCTCAATTGACAGGTTGGGCCACATCCTGCATATGTCGTTGACCGCGTGTTGTCCACCAAAGAATATCTGAACAGCTTTTCTCCGCAGTGCTGGCAGAGCAAACGGACATGCCGGCTGTCCGTTGAAGTGATCAGACGGCTTCGCAAGAACTTTGTCGGCCCAAAGCTCTATTTCCTGACGAACCGTTTCTCTCCAAGCCGCATCACGCTTCATTTCTTCGCACGTCTCCTGCCGCTCGCGGTTATCGAATACTTCACCCTCGAAGGGCCGGTCTTTCTAGCAGCTGCGGACTTCTTCTCCGACGAGGTCATTCTGTCAGCCACAGCCTTCGGGCGGCAAGCAGGATAGGGTCTTTTGCCTTTTTCAGAGCCGCTCCTACCACACTTCTTGCCGGTCTTTATGTCCCTCCAGTCTTCCTTGAACCACTTGGTGAGACCGCCCTTTGGCTTCGCCATTACTTGTACCCTCCGCCACGCTTCTTGTAAGTCTTCACCAGCCATGCGTTCGCATAGGCAGACGGGTACACGTCAAACTTTCTCTTGGCCTCCGACTTCACCCTGCTGTACAGGCTTGGGTTCGTCGGGGTTGGACCAGACTTCTTCTTCGCCTTCTTCTTTGCCATCAGCATCTCCATCGTCTTCTTGCAGCACAGATTCTCTTTTCAGGAGTTTCGCTGCAATCAATGTTGTGCATTTTCATCTGCCCCGCCGATCGGGAGCAATACGACTTTCTTCGCTTCTTTCTTTTGCCCTTCGGGTTCTTCTCAGTGACAGCAGTCTTCAGCTTGCTGCCGGGATTCTGTCTCCGGTATTTGGCGACACCTTTGCGAGTCATCCCAGCACCAGCTTTAGTCGGACGCTTGTCGCCTGACTTCACGCTCATGCCCTTCATGCTGCCTTTCGTTGCCATCAGCTACCCATTTCTTTGGCGATAGACATCATCCTGTTCGTTGTCCACTCACGGTTCTTGTCGACGTTCTGGTAAATCAAATCAATGTCTTTTCGAAGCTCGTCACATGTTCGTTCGTTCATGCCACGCATTGACTCTACCTTGGAAGAAAGCGTATTCACCTTATGCGAGATCTTCCAGACGAATCCTACCAGAGCGAATATCGCTGCACCCAGAACAGAAAAAACAAGCTCAACGACGTTTTCGTTCAAACCTTCCATCGATCCCCCTTGTTGGTACTACTAAGATCCGGGCCTCTGCATCATCTGCTCCTGTTGCGGCGTCGGGTTCATTCCCATCATCGCCTGCGACATCACCGTCTCTCTCGCAGCTCTCGTTCCACCCGTCGGCGTGTACTTCCTCGGTGCCGGCGGCCTGTTGTTCGGAACGCGGACTTCAGCTGACTCCGCGTTGCTTTCAGATTCACCAGAAGGATCAGGCTGTACGCCTGCCGGCACGATCAGCTCCGCAATCTCTGGGGTGTTCGTCAACTCCGCGACCTGCCTCGTGAATGCGACTGCATCGAGAGCCATGCCCTGCTGCTGCAAGACGGGAGCCATCGGGAGCAGGAAGTTCGACATCGTGTTGGTCAGGGTCTGGAGCCTCTGGCTCGGGCTGGCATCCTGCATCGAGACCGGAGCGATGTCGAGTTCGAGTTCAACGAACTCGGACTCTTCTCGTTCCTTGGGCAGGAACTTCGTCGAGACAGACTCGCCGGAGTTGCCGAGGGGGATGTCAATCGCGAACTCGCGAACGGGGTCATAGAAGATCCATGAGGCAACGTCCTGCAAGACCTTCTTGGTGAAGGTCAGCATCCTCGATTGCATGTCAAGAATCTTCTCGCTACTGGAAGCCTTGATCAGTTCTTCCTGACCGAGGGTGCCGGCGGTCTGGGAAAGACCGGCCATTGCGTCAAGGTTGCCGGCGACGTAGCTAAACAACTCACGCATCTGAGTCGTCATCGCGAGCGAAACCTGATCTGGTCCGCCGAACCGCATTTCCTTGGTGGCCTCGGGCCGATCGACTCTGACAATGTCGCCGTCATCGGCCTCTAGGATTCGGTTGCCATCTTCGTCTGCGCCCCCGCTCACGACAGTAATCGTCTTCTGCCGCTCTAGCTGACGGATCAATTTTCGGAACGACCTGTTGATAGCGTCGTTCATATCGATCAAGTTTGTGATTGGCGGCACGGGGAAAATCGTCCCGCTCATATCGCCGAGCGAGAGCAAGTGGTATGGGCCAAGCTCTGGACCGTCCCATTCAACCTCCCTCAGGGGCCTGCCAGTGTCTATGTTTCCGCTCTCATCTGCGGCAAACGTCACGACAATCTTGTCGTATGGGAGGTAGATATCCCACAACTCGACAAGGTCATAGGCTGTGCTTGAATCGCTGTAAAACGATTCGTTCACAATACTCTGCACCCTGCTGTCACCGTTTTCATTCGTCGTCAGGTTTCGGGCCGACGTAAGGTCATCGGCTGCTTTGCCGAAGATCTTGGTGTCCCTGACGGCTTCGAGAGGAAGCAGGTATCTGTTTCCACAGAACTGCATGCTCTCAAAGTGTCTCGCGTTCATGTCGATGACGAGGTCATCAGGGTCAACCGGGTCGACGAACGGAAGACCAGAGTCATGAAGTTCGCCGTGCAACTCTGCGGTCACGCCCTCTGTGAGCCCAACTTTCACCGCACCGACAGAGAAAATCGCATCGAACACCACGCTCGAAAGAGTCGACCGCAGATCGATCTCTTCGATCGTCTGGTTCATGGTGACTTCGAGCTTCTTCGCCAACGGGGCGAGAGTCCTGTTTCTGGACGTGACCGTGACCGCCGGGTTGCGAGCGGCAAGGTTCCTGCTGAAAGTCTGGACGGCCAGTGACAGCATGTTGAGTGGCATCTTTTCGTTCGTGAGTCCACCCGAACCCCAGTGCTGACCGAGGTATTGACGAAGGAACTTGTGACGACGCTCCCGGTACGGGGTCATCTGCCTTCGGCTCCATTCGATCGCGGTCTGGAGCTTGGAGTATTGATCTACCATTGAGACGCCTTTCTTGCCTGATCATCCGCTCTCCGTCGTCTCCAGCCAATGCTGTATCCGTTTTCGACGGGCGATTCCGATTCAGACGAGGTTTGATTTCCTAACACAAGGTTCAGGAGAGCGTCAGCGGTGACACGGTCTCCATGGTTCATTCTCGCACCTGACGGATCTGTGCCATGCGAGCCTGAATGTTCTATTGATCCACCTGCGGTATAGATGATTTCGCGGTGTTCTTTCATCGCTTCTGCGGATCTATTGATGAACTTCTCGGAATAGAGGCTGTTTCTGTAGTTGCCGAACAAGGTGATCTTGGTGTCTCTAGTCGGATACCAACCGAGCATCTCGCTCTGACGCTTTGAGATCCTGCCTTCACTTTTCCGCAGAAAGACTTCACGATAATTCAGATCCGACACGACCACGTCGCCGAAGATTCGTCCGGGGCCGGCGGCTTCCCAGACCATGAACGCTCCACGGTTGTTCGATCCACGGAACCACCGAGCGATGGCAACGGCGTATCTGGCTAGTTCGTCGGGCCTGAGGTTTGGAGCGGCAAGCTCCCCGACCTTCTCGCCTGTCTTCCTGTCGCCGATCGCTATAGCTGAGTTCGATGCTCCGGTGCCGGTCGCGATGTCCACGCCGATCGCGTACTCGCGATCGCGGGGGAGATCGCCGGCCCCATCCGGGTGGATCCACAAATGAAGCGGTCCATCGGGATCGTCGACATAGACGTACTCACCGTTCTGTTCGTCCATCCTGCCGACCCGGTAGGGCGATCGAACATGCTTGTGGGACAGCTCGCTGATCTTCTGGGGTTCGAAGAACAATGCCTGAGACGCCGAGAAGTCGATGTCCAGTTCTTGCGCAACCTCGACAGACGAGACGCAACGCTTGACCTCGCGGTCATACCATGGAGAACGAGTCTTTCCATCAAGCTCATACAAGCCTTCCGCCTTGATCGGGTGCTGCGACCAGTGCATCTTGAGGCCCTGAATCTCCTTGTTCTCCGCGACTGCATGGAACGCATTGCCGGTCCCGTTCGGCGTCGACATAAACACCCGGCACATGGTTGCATCGCGGGTCGAAGACAGGACGCTGAACCCGTCTTGCAGGTCGAACGCGGCGAACTCGTCAAGCAGGATCGCGGTTCGACGGTCACCACGAGCCACCTGACCAGTGGTCGACTCGCCGTCAATCGCAGACCCAGTCTCAAGGTTGGTCATGCGGAGCTTGTTCCGCTGGTACTCCGGCGTCAGCCAGCCGGGCAAGGCGTCCAAGACATAGTCCAGTTTCCAGAAAAGTGACTTGGACCCCCCGTCGACGTAGGACTCGTTTCGACTGACCAGCAAGTAGGACTCGGCAAGCGGGGCAAACAGCCACCGCCACAGGAACGTGGTGAGCAGCAACCACGATGCACCCATGTCGCGTGACTTCAGGATCTTCAGGTCGTTGGTGCCGATCGCCGAATCGATCGTTGACAACGCCTCGCGTTGGTAGTCGTACAGGATGAAGGGTTGCCGGCTGGGCTTCCGCCTCGGGTCATACGTCCAGACGAACGCATCGAAGAAGAACTGCGGATCATCGATGCACATCTTCCGCAAAGCCGCTGCATTGTCTGGGAACTGATACCCAAACCGCACCACTTCAGATCGAAACCTGAGGTTCTCCTCGATATCACGCGGTGCAATCACGAATCGTCCTTCTTCACCGCCATCTGCCTGACCTGATCGATGATGCCGAGCAGCCGCTCCTCGTCCTCGACGTGGCGGCTGGTGGTCTCAAGGTCCTTCTTCGCCGGCAACATGATTGGCTTGTAGAGGTCTGACCAGAACTTGGCGGTGTTGGCGGTGGTCGACCGAGCGAAGACAAGCATGTTCCACGCCGTCGGGCTGGCGGCGGTCTTCGGGCTCGCCTCCATGTTGCTCAGGTTCTCAGCCACCCAGCGGACGTTTTTCACGTCGCTGGCCTGTCCCTTCGACTCATCGGCCTGAGGGGCCTCTTCGTCAGGGACCAGCCCTTTCTTCAGGAGGAAGTTCTTGACCCGGATGTCCTCCAGACCGATCCCGATCATCTCGTCGGCACCGTCGGCAGCGTCATCCTCCTCCATCCCGTTCTCGATTAGCTGCGAGTAGTGCGCTTGCCATTTCCGGCGGAGACCGCCGTACTCTTGCAGGAACATCGTTCGAAGGCCGGACCAGTTGCTCATGAATTGGAGTTCCGATACTGTCCATAGGTCATCTTCGGATTCCGGTGTCGAGACCGGACTGCTTCAGGGCATCTCGACTGCGGCTTCCCCGCCGCATCGTAGCGGGTCAATGTTCGCACCGGGTCGCCTGACGACTTCACTGCCCGGGTGTCGCATTAGCGGCTAGGACACAGGCTGGGAGACCTCCCGAGCGGCCTGAACCAATAGCTTGGGACGGTGTTCCTAGCGCGAAAGCGGTCTGGAATCTCGCCGATTCTCTGCGATTGCAGGGAGTCGGTGTGCCTACGCTCGGCAGTCTGGAAGCCGCAAGCCGTGCCACTCGCCAGCCGCCCTAGCGGGCTGGCAGTGTGGCCGAAGGCGTAGGCCCGCAGACTCCCCGAGCGTTACAGGTTTGAAAAATCGAATCGTGTGGCGAAGCTACATCAATATCACCCGACCGGGGGCCGGGTACGATCGCATTCGCTCTCGCACCCTCCGATCGAGCGATACGGGCTAATAGCCCTCGCTTCGCTC
>TARA_R100000654_G_scaffold13127_1_pt1 | contig 11860 bp, 21 predicted proteins | sample TARA_R100000654 | Tara Oceans TARA_R100000654 (sample SAMEA2622473) | marine metagenome | biome: marine biome (ENVO:00000447); feature: surface water layer (ENVO:00002042); material: "saline water (ENVO:00002010), including plankton (ENVO:xxxxxxxx)" | depth 5 m
AAAGTTAAATCAAAAAAGAAAAGAATATATTGAAGCAGGTAAGGTTGATAAATTTGCTCAAGAGTATCTAAACGATGCCAGAGATGCTGCTTCAGCTTCATTCAAGATGGACAACATACATTACCACAATTATGAGTTTCATACAGATGGACAGTTTACTTACTTAAGAGACGATAAAGAAATGATACCTATTTACACTTATATGGGTGTTGACTTAGCACATACAGCATCAAGCACTTCAGACTACCAAGTTATTGTAGTTATGGGAATGGATGCTGATAAAAATAGATATGTAATAGATTATTATCACGATAAGATACCAGCATTTGATATGCCTGACGAAATATTGAAAATGGCTAAAAAATATTCTCCAATACGTAGATGTGCTGTAGAAACAGTTGGTGCACAAGAAATGGTTCGTGATATGTTAGAACGAATGGCACGAAAAGAAAAAAGACTATTGCCTGGTATAAACAAAGGAGTAAGACCACCACATGGTATAAAAAAAGAAGACAGGTTAGAAATGTCATTAGGTAGTATTATTAATACGAAAAAATTATATATTAAAAAAGAACATTCAGAACTGATAGATGAAATCTTTGAATTTCCTAAAGGCAAACATGACGACTTGCTAGATGGGCTGTATTATGCAGACTTTTTTGCTAAACCTCCTAGAAGTAGAGTTATCCAGAATGATGATTACGAAAGACCAGACGATTTTCCTACACAAGCACGTACAAAAATTAATTGGATGACAGGTCTTAAAATATGAGATTTCGCCCTTTATCATGCTTTAAATTACAAAGGGTTATGGTATCTGATTATACATTAGAAAAATATATAGACTACTTAAAAAGGGTAGAAGGGTTTGCTAACAAAGTAGGGGAAATTTATTATCCGTACGATTCACCAGAAGGTGGATTAAAAACTATTGGTTACGGATACAAAATAAAAACTTTATCTGAGCAAAATGCTTTAGATAAAGCTGGTATGACGCAAAGAGAGGTAGATACAAAACTACATCATGAAGCAATTATATCATATCAAAAAGCAAAAAATTATTGTTATACGAAAAATGTGAAATGGGAAACCGTGCATGATAGAATGAAATACGCACTATCTGACTATTGTTTTAACTTGGGTAGTTTAAAAAAGTTCCCAACTACTGCTAAATGTTTGATGAATAATGATGTAAAAGGTGCTATGGATGATGACCCTACAAGAGAAGGTTTTCAGCACTATGAAAGAATTTATACTGACCCAGAAGGAAATAAAGTAAGATTAGGAAGAAATAAAACTTTTTATAATGAGTTTTTAGAACCGTATTTGGAGAAAAAATGAAAATAGATACAGCAGGTTTGGCTAGAAGGCTTTACAATTTTAGAGGAAAAGCAAAAGATAAAACAAAACAGATTATGAATAGATTTACTATTGATTCAGAGAATCAAAGAAGAGCAGAATATAATGCTCAAAGAGATGCAAGAAGAGTAGATTATTTACCAACTAGAAGTCTTATGAAAATAGAAAAAAATATTAAAGAAGATAGAAAACGCAGACAACAAATGAAGGTTAAATAATGTCAAAAATAAAAGAAGATAACAAAGCAAGAGAGAATAGAGAAATTTTTCAAAGATATGCTGATGCTAGAAGAGATTGGGATGTTGAAGCAAGAGATGCCATTGATTTTACTTTGGGTAATCATTATACATCTGCAGAGTCAGAAGCATTACAATCAGTGGGTCAGGCTGATTTTACCATTGATAGAATATATGCTGCTATAGATAAATTAAAATCTTTAATGACATCAAGACCTGTTAAATTTGGTGTGACGGCTAGAGAAGATTCAGACACAAAGCTTGCAAATGTTTGGAGAACTTTGCTTGAATATATTTATGACATATCAGATGGGCAGCATCATTTTAAACAAGCTGTACACGATTATGCAACTGCTGGAATTGGTTATTTTTATGCTTATATAGAGCCAGAAGCTGATTACGGTAGAGGAGAAGTCATGTTTACACATGTAAATCCATTTAGAGTGTACGTAGACCCTGCTTCTAGAGACAGGTATTTTAAAGATGCTGCAAACATATTGCTTTCAACTATTTTGACTAAAGAGCAGTTGCTAGACCTTTATCCAGATGTTGAAGAGTTTTTACCAAATATTGAAACTTATAATATGTCTGACTATTATGCTGACTACCCTGACTCACAGCAGAAAAACACTCAAAACATATTTACTCCTGCAGAAGTAGAAGACAAAGATTATGAATCAACAATAGCACAACGTTATCGTATTATTGAGCGTTTCAGTAAAGTAAGAGTTCCTTACTATAGGGTAGCAGACCAGCAAAATAATACAGAAACAATAATGAGTGCAGAAGCTTTTCAACTATTTATGGCTGAAAATGAAGCTAGATTTAACAACAATAGTTTTGCTTTTGTTGAGATACCACAAACAAGAATTAAAGTTACAGCATCATTAGGACAAGTCCTGCTTTATGAAACCATATTGGATACTGATACTTATCCTATCGTTCCTATACCAAATATATGGACCAATACACCATATCCTAAATCAGATGTAAATAAAGTAAAAGACATGCAAAGATTATTAAATAAACTGTTTTCTCTTGCACTGTCACACGCTCAAACATCTGCAGGTTTGAAGCTATTAGTTCCTCAAGGTAGTGTGGAAAGCATTTCACAGCTTGAAAAGGACTGGGCTAATCCTAATGCTGTAATTGAATATGACCCAAGTTATGGAGAACCACATTTTCCATCACCACAACCATTAACAAGTCAGTTTTATGCTTTAATAAATCAAGTTGAGCGATATATTGACTTAAATTTTGGAGTTCCTGAATTGTTACAGGGATTTAAAGATGGTGCACCTCAAAGTGTACGTGGCACAATGCTGCTTGCACAAATGGGTGAAGGTCGTGGTGCTTCTAAATTACGTGATATTGAAATGGCACTGCAACAACTTGGTAAAGTATTATATCAAATGTCTAAAGAGCATTATACATTTGAAAAGAAATTTAGAATCGTACAACCTAATAATGATATAACACAATTCGCTATTAACAATAGAATGTATGATGACAAAACAAAAGAATTGGTAAAAGTAGAAAATGATATTACTTCTGGTCAATTTGATGTTCGTGTTGTTTCAGGCTCTACAATGCCTAATAATAAACACGCTGAATATCAAATGTATTTAGAAGCATATCAACTTGGGTTAATTGACAGAACTGAAGCGTTAAAGAAAACTGAAATCTTTGACAAAGAAGGTGTCTTGCAGAGAACTGGAGAAATTCAAAGAGCTCAGCAAGTAATTGCTCAATTACAAGACCAAATAAAGATTCTATCTGGTGATTTACAAACTGCCCAAAGAGAGTCTATGTCTGACAGAAAACGTGTTGAAGTTCAGAAATTTAAGTCTGACTTGAATAAAGTGGTTACTGGGGCAAAAGCTCAACAAAAAGTAAATACAGAAAGAAGTAAACGTCAACAACAAGAACAGGTGCAGGCTGGAATAGATTCATTAATGTCTGAGGATATTGGTGAACAATAAACAGCACATCGGAGGAGAAAAAAATGAGTGACGAAGTAATAAAAGAAAATGAAACTTTAGAAGGTTCTGAAACTTCTGAAAATAATGTTATAAGTGAGCCAGAGGTTCAACAAGATTTGAGTTCTGACGCAGATGAAGTGCGTAAATTCCAGTCTATGTATGATAAAGCTCAGGCTGAGTTAGACAAAGTAAAACCAGTAGCAAAGCTATTTCAGGACAATCCTGAGCTGGTAGATGTTGTTAGAAACCACTTATCAGGGGGTAAAGGACAGGACAAAGAGATACAAATAAATGAAGAGGATTTTAACCCTTGGGATGCGTACACAAACCCAAACAGTAAATCTTATCAACTTAGACAACAAGAAATAGATACTGCTGTAAGTTCAAGAATGAGAGATTATATGGCTCGTTTAGATGAACAGCGTGCTGTTGATTCTATTAGAATGAGAGCACAATCTGAGTTTAAATTGTCTAATGAAGATGCAGAAGAGTTTGTGCAATTTGTGACAAAACCTAAAGAGCAACTTCCTCTTGATACATTGTTCAACGTATGGAGTACAAACAAAAACGGTTTACCACAAGTAAATCAAAATATAGAAAGCGTTAAAAAGGCACAACAGAAACCTAAATCAGCTGGATTGGTACAAGGTGGACAACCACCAAAACAGTCTGAAGAAGATTCAATGTGGTCAAATATTATGAACGCTGGAAATACACGCTCTATACGTGGAAATATAAAAAAGTAAAACGTAAAGGGGAAATAAAATGGCAATAACAAGTGGAAAACTTATGCAAAGCAATTTGTCTGCAACCACTACTGCAACTGGTGCTTCTGGCACTGGTGTTGCTCCTGACCAAAGAAGACTGTTTAACTTTAGTGATAGAATTGCTGAATTAGCACCTGAAGAATCACCATTCTTCGTGTATCTATCAAAAACAGCTAAACTTCCTACTGACGATTCTTTGTTCCGTTATCTTGAAGATAGGTCAAAGATTAGTTATACAAGTAGAAACTTCTTTATTGATGGGGCTGTAGGCACTGTAGTCGCAGGTACAAATTACACAGTAACTGTAGATGATGATGCATCATCACCAGCATCTATAGACTTTTTAGTCAAAGGTATGGTAATAGCAGTTAGAACTCGTGGTGGAGATGACACACAGGGTTATGGAAATGCAATATTAAGAGTAGAAAATGCACCAACAGATAATGGTGCTGACACTACATTCTTAGCAAAATGTATTTCAGTATCAGGTGTTTCTGGTTCAGATTCTATCGCAGATGGTGACCCATGTCAAATCATTGGTTCAGCATACGCAGAAGGTTCTGGTTCACCAGACGTATTCTCAGAAGGCATTGATGATGGATTTGGATACACTCAAATCTTCAAAACAGCAGCTGAGGTTACAAACACTGCATACGCAACTCAACTTCGTGGATATTCCAACGAATTTGAAAGAGTGCTAGCTATGAAAATGAGAGAGCACAAAATTGATATTGAAAGAGCTATGCTTTTCAACCAAAAGGCTAGAATTGATGGCATTCAATATTCAGAAGGTCTAGTAGGACATATTATTAAAAACAGCACATTTAAAGCTGGAGACGCAGCTTTAGTTTATGAACAAGGTAAAGCATACGCAAAAACCTATGACGAAGCTGAATTAACTTATGACTCACTACTAGGTGACTTTGAAGTACTATTCGACCCAGCAAGAGGTGGAAGTAACGAAAGATTAGCATTAGCTTCTCTTCCAGTTATTTCTTACTTCAATAAAATGGGTGATGGTGCGTTTGTTGATAAATCAACTGAATCAACACAATATCAGATTAATATGGATGAATTAGGTGGAGCGTTTGGTCACCAGTTAATGGAGATTAACACTGTACACGGTTCTGTTTACTTAGTAAAAGAGCCACTATTCAGAGGTCATTCATCTGGTTTAATGTTGATGGCTGATATGAGCAAACTATACTACAGACCATTAGTTGGAAATGGTATTAACAGAGATACTCAAGTTATGACAAATGTACAAGGTGCAGATGAAGACTTGAGAAAAGACATGATTCTTACTGAAGCAGGTCTAGAGGTATGTTTACCTGAATCTCATTACTTAATCAACTTGGAAGGAGTATAAGATGGCTAAAGGAAGAGTACTAGAACAAAACAGTGCTGCTTTTAATAAACAAGTAGTACAATTAGTGAAAATTGACAACAGTGTTTCACCAAGAGCTTTAACTGCTGACATGAGTGGTGCGTTAGTAGTTATGGGAGCAACTGGTGGTGCAGTTGATGTGAATTTACCAGCAGCAGCAAATAATGAAGGAGTATATTACGAATTTATTAATAACGCTGCTCTTGATGGAAAAATCACTGTTCAAGCTAAAGATGGAACTGATTTCTTTGTTGGAAGTATTTCTGACGTTGAATCAGCTACACCATCTAATGTTGCATTTAACGGTTCATCACACGATGAGCTTGAATTTGCATCAGGTGCTGCTATTGGACACGTTTACATGAAATGTGTTTCTGATGGTAATAACTGGATAGTAGAAGGGCGTGCTCACGACGTAAGTGACATTGCTGCTAATACTTCATCAAGTAATACGTAACAACAGTGAAGGCTACTGGGGAGGGCGTTTAAACGCTCTCCCAAACAGCTGAAAGAATTATGTGGAATATATTTAAAGATGAAAACGAATATAATGAAAAAGCAATTATTGGATTTATTTCCTTTGCTTTGATGTGTGTATTTGGAATTGTAGACTTGGTTATGGGCATTATAGGCATAGAGCTTGTAGTAAATGACTATATTTACAATTCATTTGTTTGGGTAACATTGGGCTCTTTTGGAATAGCAGGAGCAGAAAAAGTATATAAAAAGTAATAGGAGAATAAAATGGCAAATTATAGTGGAGCAGAAGTAAAAGTAATTATTAACAATATAAGTGTTAAAGCTAGCAGTGATAGTGGTTCATTAGCAAATGAAATCAAAACATTTTTAGCTACTTTAACTGACAATACAATTATTTCAATAAACACAGTAAAACTAGATAGCTCAAGAGTTGCTTATATAGTAGCTTACATGTAGTATGGCTAAATGTCAACACTGCAGTACTCCAAACCCAGAAGGTCATTTTAGTTGTAGGTCTTGTGGTAAGCGTGCTCATCCACCAAAGTGGAGCACTCAGTTTGTTATGAGAGATACTCCTATGGCTACAGCTATTAGGAAAGACCAAATAGATTTTGGTAGTAAAAGTATGGGTGACCATATAGAACAAACCAAGAAAAAAAACGCTAAGTTAAGAGAAAAGAAGATGAACTCACTTATTAAGTGGGATTAAATTAAAAGGAGAATAAAATGTACGGAAAAGGTAAAAAACGTGGCAAGAAGAAGAAGAGTACGAAGAAAAAGTACTAATAAACCAAAACCAACAAACCCTTCTCTTTATTCAAGGGTAAAAGCAGCTGCTAAAAGAAAGTTTGATGTATATCCTTCTGCTTATGCAAATGCATGGTTAGTAAGAGAATACAAAAAACGTGGAGGTCGTTATAGATAATGGCTTACAAAGGTGGTCTCAGGAAATGGTTTAGTGAAAACTGGGTAGATATTGGCTCAAAGAAAAAAGGTGGAGGACACAAAAAATGTGGTCGTAAATCTGCCAAAGGAAGCAAGAGAAAATATCCAAAGTGTGTACCAGCTTCAAAGGCAGCAAGTATGACTGCTGCACAAAAAAGGAGTGCAGTTAGAAGAAAGAGAGCAAAAAAACAAGGAGTTGGGGGAAAGCCAACAAATGTTAGAACATTTGCTAGAAAAACAAACAGGAAGAAGAGAGCTTGATGGCAAGAAATGTATTTAGCAATAAACCTAGACATTCTAATGGAAAAAAGAAAACTAGACAGGGGCAAAGCCATAATACAAAATATGGGAATAAAATGAGTACAAAACATTACAAAAAAGAATATAGAGGACAAGGCAGATAATGGCTGATTTTAAAACAAGAATAGATGATTTAACAGGATTTGCGAGCACTGACGATACAGCATTGAATGACTGGTTGTCAGCTGGTGCTCGCTCTGTAATGAATGTACTTCCTTTAAACAAATTAGAGAGAGTAGCAAGCAATGAAAACTTTACAAATAATATAGATGTAGAGGGAAAAAAGATTTTATCAGTCGTTAGAAAAGATAATAATCACGCAAGTAAAATTTATACACCATGTAGAAAACTACCACCTTCAATGATGGGGAGAGTAAATGATACAAACTATATGGAAGCTGCTTCAGAAAGTGACCCAGCATATATTATACAAAATGATGTTTTAAATACATATCCAGGTAGTAATGCAAGCAATGATAGTAGAGTTGTGTTTGTAAACTCTTCAATAACTGTAGCACACGGAGACAGTGCAATAGCAAACTTTCCAGATGAAGCAGAAGAAGCAGTGGTTTTATATGGAGCAAGAAACGCATTAAATAGATTGATGAATGCAATGAACACGATTGGTGCATTAACTATAAGTGTAAATGCACCTAGCACGCCAGATGCACCTAGTATTTCATATAGTGATGCATCTGTTGATAGCTCTGTTAGCTCAGCTCAAGATGCAGTAGCAACAGCACAAGATGCTATAGCAGCAGCACAGGACTCTATAGCAGCTGCACAAGATGGATATACTGGAGAAACATCAGTATCTGCAGGTAGTGCTAGTGGAAGTACTGACTCTGCTTACAGTAAAGTTACACCAACAACATCAGGTAGTGGTTCTTTGACTACTTTAACAGCAGGTGCTAAAGGTACAGCAGATGACCAAATAGATTCAGATAAATTCTTTGATGTTGCAGCTGATTTAATTGAAACAGATGAAGATGTTGAATTAGCTACTGCTCAAATAGCAAAAATTAATTCTTATGTAAATGCTTTTAAAACAGAAGTAGAAAATGAAAAAGCAGCTATGGCAGCGACCATCAAAGATGCTGAACTTGCAACACAAGCCAGCGTCGCATCTGCTAGAGAAACTACTAGAGCAAACACTGCAATAGCATCAAGCAAAACTACTGCAGGCACTGCTAAGATGCAAGCCTCTACTAGTGCAGCTACTGCTAAGATGCAGGCATCTACATCTGCTGCTACTGCTAAAATGCAAGCTTCTACTGGTGCAGCAGTACAAAAAATGCAAACATCTACAAGTGCAGCTATAGAATTAATGAGACAGTCTACAAGTGTTGCTGTTCAAAATCAAGCAAGAACTTTAGAAGCTGCAATACAAGATTATGTGCAAGAGATTTCAAGATTTCAAGTAGATATTGGAAAATTTTCTGCTAATGTAAATAAAGAAGTACAACAATTTAATTCTAATTTACAGAAAGATATTGCTAAATATAATTGGTATGAAAAACAATATGCACAAATAGATGCAAGATATAAAGAACAAATACAAACTTTACAAGGAGTATTATAATGGCTGCAATAGAATTTACAGGTAAAGAGATATATAGTAGAGTACTACAGGCTGTTCCTGGAGTGTCAGAAAACTATGTATTAAATTTAATTAATGAAGCGTTAATTGACATGGGTCAGTTTTTGCAAAAAGTAGAATATGCTAAAACAGATTTAGCACATAATCAGTTATGGTATAACTTAGATGATGATAGAGCTATTACTGTTAATAAAGTATTTAGATGTGCAATCAAAAATGATGCTGGTGAATATATACAAATTCCTAGATTAACAAATCAGGAAATAAAACAGTTTTATAGCGAGGCATCAGCTAATACAACATGGACAGAGGTATAACATGGCAGCAGTAAGCAGTACATACAAAGACCCATCAACATCATTTGTATGGTGGATTGAAGGCGATAGAATAGCAATAGCTACTGATATAGGAGACGGTGGTACTTCAGAAACTGCTGAGACAAAACTAAAGCCTGTTCAGTTAGGAACAGGCAACACTATAACAGATGGTGTTGTAATATCTTACTATGCAGAGCCAGATAAATTAACTTCTATTACAGGTACATTAGATATAGACAATACTTTACAGCCTTTGTTAATTGATTATGTAAAAGGTAAAGCTTTGATGGATGCAGCATCAAGAGAAGATAACCCAGCGATTGCACAGATTAGAATGGCATCAGCACAGCAATGCATGATAAACTATAAAGAAGGTTTAAGAAAATTTGGTATGAAGAAAAATGAGAAAACAGGTGGTACAAGAGGTATTGTGCCAGCAAATATGAGGTAAAAAATGGAAGTAGGAAAAGACACTAAATTTACATTATCTATAGAAACAGGTATTAGTATCTTAGTTACTGTGGGTATGATTATAGGTATGTGGTACTCTCTGCAGGCAGAAATAGAACTTGCAAAAGAATTACCAGAGCCAGAAGTATCACGAATGGAGTATGATTTAAAAGACCAAATGATTCGTGATTCAATATTAAATACTGAAGGTAAAGTAGATAAGTTAGAAGAAAAAGTAGACGATATTAAAGATGATACTAGAGCTATTACTGAAACACTTATCGATATGAATAACAAATGAGGTTAGACGATGAAAAACTATTATGGTATCTTATACTTGGTTGGTTTGTTTTTATGGCTTTCGCCATTACAATCACAATCAGTTAATTTAGATAATTTTCAAAAAATACAAGCATTAAATATACAAGAGTGTTCTGTAGTTCAGGTTAATGCTTCTTGGAATTATAAAAACAGAGTAAAGATTGAAAAACTTGCTAATCTTTGTTATGTAGCTGAGATTGATTTAAATAATAAAGCTATAGGAGCTGTAATACAAAAAGAGTGGAATATTAAGGTTGTTCCTACCATTATTATTTTAAAAGAGGGAAAAGAGGTTATGAGATATGAACCTGGCATAAGTATGAGATTTGATGAAAGAGAAGTTTTTGATAAAATCAAAAAGGAGATAAGCGTAAAATGAAGAAAAAGAAAGTAATGGTAAAACGTGTAGATATATCTGGTCTTACAAAGAGACAACAAGCTACCATGAAAAAACATGCAAAACATCATACAGGAAAACACATAAAAAGTATGACCAATATGATGAAACGTGGTAAAACTTTTACACAAGCTCATAAAGCAGCACAAAAAAAGGTAGGTAGATAATGACAAGAAAAAAACTATCACCCAAACAAAAGAAAATAGCAAGACTTGCTCCACCGTTTAATAAAATAACTGGAGCTGATTTTGCAGTTTTAAGAAAAACAGATGCAAGAGCTAGAAGAAATAAAAAATAATGCCTAGAAAAAAAGCAAAAGCAATAAGAAGAACTACTAAAGGTAAAAATGCAAATTACAGACCTACTAAAAAAGGTGCTGGCATGACTAAAAAAGGTGTAGCTGCTTATAGAAGAGCTAACCCTGGGAGTAAGTTAAAAACAGCTGTTACTGGTAAAGTTAAAAAAGGTAGTAAAGCAGCAAAAAGAAGAAAGTCTTATTGTGCTAGGTCTTTAGGGCAACTTAAAAGAAGTAGTGCTAAAACAAGAAATAATCCTAATTCAAGAATTAGGCAAGCGAGAAGAAGATGGAAATGTTAAAAGGAGACAATATGAACTGTGAATGTGGATGTGGAATATGCCTAAACTAGATATAGTTACAGGTATTATAGATAAAGTAGCTGGTCATGTAGACAAGTTTACTTTAGATAAACAAGAAAAAGCTGAATTAATAGCTGAGATTAACAAAGCTCAAATGGAAGTCAATAAAGTAGAAGCTGGACATACGTCTATGTTTGTTGCTGGCTGGAGACCTTTTACTGGTTGGATTTGTGCTTCTGCTTTAGCGTATCATTATATCATACAGCCTTTACTTACATTTATCTTGTATAGTTTTGGAAATGAAGTAGTTTTACCTACCTTTGATATGGGTACGCTAACGACTGTACTTTTAGGTATGCTCGGTCTTGGGGGAATGCGTAGCTTTGAGAAGGTAAAGAGAAGTGCCTAGACAATCATTTCAATTAAATGATTTTAGCAGAGGTCTTAACACTAAGTCCTCTCCTAGGGATATTGCATCAAATCAAGTAATACAAGCAGATAATGCTATATTATCAAAACCTGGTTTAATAGAGTCATCCTCTGATTCTTCTACTAAAAGTACAAATCCAGCAGGAGGAACATCAGAAACAATGACTCATACACAGCATGGTAATGGTGCATTTATATTTAATTCACAATTTAATGTAGATTCAAGTGGCACTACAACACAGCCAACTCAAACAATAGCTTATCCTATAGATAAAGGTTCTACTGACAAAACT
>TARA_R100000654_G_scaffold10999_2_pt1 | contig 11856 bp, 25 predicted proteins | sample TARA_R100000654 | Tara Oceans TARA_R100000654 (sample SAMEA2622473) | marine metagenome | biome: marine biome (ENVO:00000447); feature: surface water layer (ENVO:00002042); material: "saline water (ENVO:00002010), including plankton (ENVO:xxxxxxxx)" | depth 5 m
TTTAGTGTTATTCCTCTTAGCGACTTGGGGATGTCTATCTTTAACTTCTTCATACTAATATAACCAATATTTAGTATCAGTGTACCATAAGCAGACCAAAACAAAAGATGGAAAAATTAGTTATATTAATATAGAATTGGAATTTTGGGAGTCCCAAACGAACAAAATAGACAATTCGATATCCTTACTGGGTATTAATAAAGAGGTTGAGGGTAACTATGCTTTTATCTGAAAGCTAATCCTCTTTTCTAAATCGGTTGATTTTATTAAACCTGATATATACACCCCACCAAAACCCGTTTTACGTTGATTTTATTAAAGTGGATATATACAACCCCGATTAATGCGTTTTACGTTAAAGCTCTGAGCGGGGCGCAAATCTCCGGATAGGGGTAGGGTACCTGTCCTATGTTTAAGGCCCTTAGACGCGCTGTGAGCGCCTCCTGGGGCCTGTTCTCGTTTGGTTGATTATTTTTAAGGCGCGCGTATACCACAAAAAAAAGCCTCACTAATTAGCAAGGCTTTATAAATTTATTGAATTATTATTTTTGTTCTATTTTGTTAGGTTTATAAATTCAGTTTGTTTAATTCTCTTATAAAATGTTTTATCGTCTGTTATATAATATTCAGCGGGGGCGGTTATATCATATTCAATTATAGACAAAGCCTTTTTAATTGGGTAAAGCTTTTTTATTTCTTTGCTTTGTTTTCTGTAGTGTTCAAACTGTTGTTTTGATTTGCTCATTTTGTTTTGTGTTTAATATTTGGAATAGATTAGTGTTTATAATAAAACCGGTTTTGTCCTCCTTGGCTTTTCGTCCCTTAGCCCTGAGGCCCAATATAACGCCGGCGTGATTTAGCATAACTAGGTCGCTGGTATCACCGTCAACTACTTTAAAGCCTTTGTATCGGGTCGGCAGTTGATCCGAGAAAACCGCGGACACATTAGCCCCGAGGCTTAAGGCCTCGAGGGCCTCGCGCTCATTGTCTTCAGCCCTGGAATAAGTCACAACATAATTAAGCGCGTTAATATACTTTTTTACTTTGCCTAATATTTTGGTATAATCATAGAAGACCGCGACCGGGGCCAGGTCTTCAATATTAAGGCCCGCGTATTTTTTCAATAGATAAATAAAATCCTGGTCGCTGGTCCCGTTTAAACGAAAAGCTATTTGCTCCCCTTTCTTTTTAGCTTTGGCCGTTTCTTTTATTATTTCGCCCGCTAGCTTTTTAATGAATAGGCTTTTATCCTGTATATAAAAATTAGTTTTATTTATGCGCGCATTTTGTACGCTATTAAAAGCCCCCCGGCCGGCGTTATATAAACAAGCCAGCGCGCAACCTTTTGAGGCTTTCGGACATAGGTTTACACCGGTTGAATTTTGGGTATGCGGGGCCAGGTATAAAATAAAGGTTTTAATCTCATTCTTTGCCGTTTTCGCATTGGTATGGCCCGGGCTTAATAGCCGGGCCGGGATAGTATAATTTTTCATTGTATTAATTTTAATAGTTTACGTTCAATAAATGTATAAATAAATTCAGCCGGCAAATCAAAGCTTTTGCCGTCCGCTGTAATTGTGGCCTGTATTACTTCGGCATCATTGGCCCCGGGCGTTTCATTGTCACCGGTCCAGTCTGTTAATAATAAGGTGAAATCTAGCTGGTAGCCGTCCCCTATAAAGGTCTCATATTGTTTACGTTCTTTCATTTCATTTAATTTAATTATCGTCTAAATATTCAAGGATTTGATTATATACGCCAGGAAAATCTCTGTGTAAAATTGCGACAATTTCCCCGTCTGCGTGTTTATTATATATTCTTACTTTTTCCTGGTCCTGGTTAAAATTTATCATCTGTTAATTATTTTATTTAGTTTATTAATATTCTCAATTGCTTTGTCGATACGCTCCATTGAGTCCGCAAATGTATCATTGAAAAATTTATATTCTATCCCGTCAATTTTTGCGGATATAATCCGCTCAAATTTGATTGCCCTATATTGTTTTTTTGACATATTAAACAAAACTAAATTCTTAGCCTTGATTGGATCATATTTTAACGATCCACCTTTTAAATAAGATTTAACGCCAAATCTAAATTTTCCCGCGCCTAATGATTTGTCCTCGCGTGAATAAGTAAGGGAAAAGATTTTTCCGCCTTTTGTCTTTTCTAGTAATTCAAAATAATTTAAAGTTTCCATTCTGTAATAATTAAAGGTTAATAAAATAATTGATAAAATGCCCGATGATATAACCACCAAAAGCAAATAAGTAAAGGTTTGTAATTAGTTTCATTTGATTAAATGTTTTAAAGTTTCTACAAATATAAACATTTTATTAACACATACAACAAATAAAGATAAAAATCAAGCACCCCCCCTACTTTTTTTTTAATTGTGGGCGGGGGATCTTTACAAAATGAATTCTAAACTGTATATAATAGGAACGGGCGCGCGTTATTTACAAAACATTTTTAACATATCCAAGCCCAAAACCTTATCAATAATAAATCTAAATAGTGGATTTGCGGGGGGTACTGCGTTTAAGAGGGTACTGCGTTTAAGAATCCAGTTGCGAGTTCCTGGGCCTACTGCGTTTAAGAATTTCGGGGCCACTGCGTTTAAGAATCTACCCCTACTGCGTTTAAGAATCTACCGGATCACATAAGTGCCACGCTTGGCATTGATCTCTGCAAACTGAAGAGCATATCTCATTGCATCGATACAGTGATTCCACTTGTCTATTGGCCGCTCATTGCGAGCGTGCCATACATAATTGTTCAGCTCTTTGATTATATTCTCTGACTTAGCATCTACTATAATCTCATAGTCCTGCATAAGGGCTATCCCTGAAAGGATAGACCCTTTACCTTTCTTTGCTCCTTTTACATTACAGCCATAAACCTCCCGGAGTTCCTGTATCATCCTAGGCTCATTGTTGTCTGTTATAATTATAGAGTCCAAGGCGTGTCTTATATTCCTTTCCCCTATTTCTTTTGTAGATAGTCCAGGCTTAACGAAACACTCCTGGACCCACATAATCCTATGTTCGGTGTCTACAGAGCATCTAATAAGCGTTGTTGGGTCTGTAGAGAATCCGTAATCTTGTCCGTATACAATTTGATGGTAGTCTTTGAATTGGCCAGTCCTCCAGTTGGTGATCACCACACCTTCAGCCTTGTCAATCCACCCACCCATTATCTGGTGCAGATACTTCCTGGGGTTCTTCTTGCGCATTATCTCTACCTGCTCTACAAATGACTTAGACAAATGTTCTTTATTATCTATATAGCTGGTGTGAATATATGTTACATTATCTTTCCAAGAATTAGATCCTGCTTCTACTCGCTTGGCAGCGAAGAAGCGTTGGTATATCCAATGTTCCTTTGTAGTAGGGTTGAGGATAAGTATACACCTATTTTGTTTATCCTTATCTCTTACAGACTGATCTATCTTATCAAAGCTGTCTTCGTCTATAAGTTCTTCTGCTTCATCCAAGACAAAGGTTGTAATACCTTGTAAGGACTTAAGCGCAGCGGTTTGGTTACCGCTGCTGGTCTTGATACCTTTAAATATTATTGAGCTTCCAGTAGCTGTGTTTAAGATTTCGTCCTTGGTTATCCTGAAGTGTTTAGCAATACCAAACAGCTCAAGCTTCTCCAGGAACTCTGGTATAATAGAAGTAGCAGCAGAGACCATAGTATACCTAGTGAACAGTATCTTATGGCCCTTCTCCATTGTAAGGAAAGCTAGGAAGGTATTTACTGCAAAGGACTTGCCGGATCCCCTACCACCCGTCACTACAAAGTAACGGGTGTCATTTCCTAAAGCTTGGTATTTATCGTGAAGTTGAGGACTTGCCACTAGATTCTTTTGGGTTAAGAACCCCTCTTGGGGATAATTTAGCTGGCTTTACATAATAGCCTAGTATTGGATTAACAAGATAATTCCAAAAATCATCTGGGAAATCTTTTGGATCATTGATCTGTCTCTTCTTGTTCATCTTGTTCTGGTGTTATATCTATTGTGTTATCTATCTCAGGAGCCTGCTGAGTTCCAGCAAATATGTTTGTGATGGGTATATCTAGCTTTTGACCTCCGCTAGTATAGTCTACACTTTCTGTAGGCTTGCCATACTTATATTCAAAGAGCAATTTCATATGGGCGAAAGAGGACTTGGCTTGCTTCGCTAACTCGGCCCAGGCCTCTTCTTCAGAGCCAAAGACCTCCTTCATTGCGTTCAGAGCATAGATACCCATTCTATCCTTCTTAGCTTCATTAATAGCAGCAGGAGTAGCGTTAACCTTATTGGCTAAGAAATGCTTATCTCCCTTCTTCCTACCATTGTTCCTACGACCATCGTTCTTCTTAATGTACTTAAACTCTTTCGGCTTTCTACCCATACTAATATAACTAATTATCTATCAGCGTGTTTATCATACAAGAAATTATAAATCTCCCATATTTTATTAGACACTCCTATCTTCGTATAAACCTTATTAGACCTTTTTTTATGTGCACCCCTCTGTATAATTATATTAAAAGAAGTGAATACATTCTTTACTTTATCTACGCCAACAGGATATATTTTATATCCGTTATTTATACACCAGGAAGCCTTCTTTTGACTTACTAAAGAGTAGTCAATTTTTTCCTTTACCTTTTTCTTTTTTGCCAAGGTTAGTCTATAAATAACATTACTAATAAAATAAGTACGCCTATTAGAAACATTGAAGCTATTATCTCAAACATATTCTTTAGTTACAAGGGTTCTATACTGATTCAGTAGGGTTCTATGCTCGACCAATAGGTCGGCATACTTATTTCTATAATACTTCTCCGGGTTAATATCCCGCTCTGTTGTCTTGGTGCATTTAGCGATAAGCTTATTGAGTTTATCATATACCTCATATAAATTTATCTCATACTCGACAATAACTTCATCAAATATTTTGATTCCGTGAAGCACTGAAGCGTGATCTCTACCTACAGACAGACCTATCTCTCTAAGAGAACAGAGAGTGTGCTGTTTACATAACTTAAAATATACAGCTCTAGCATACACCCTAGCTCTTAACCTGCTAGGATGATTTAAGTCTAGTTCAAGCTCTCTTTCCACAAGGTTTTTTATTTCTTTAATTTTCATATATATCCTTTTGTTTTTCTAATTCTAATTCCACTCTATTAACTTCTAATTGTATTTCTTTTATAGTACACTTATCCGCTTGCTCTAAAGCTTTCTTAACTCCATCACAAGCTTCATATAATTCCAAAGCTTCAAAGTCTTTCATTTGATTTGATATTTCTTGATAGGTAACACCCATAACTAAATCTACCAAAGCAAGGTAGTAATAATTTAAAACCTCAAAGTTGTATTCTTCTTTAGTCATTATATACTTCCGTGTATGCAACGATTATAAACTAAATTCTCAAGATCTTTATTAGATCTACCCACAAAATCTTCTTTGTATCTATCTGTACAGATTTTAACTTTTTCTCCTCCCGATTCGAAGCACTCTTCAGAGGCTTCGTATATACCTATCTCTCCGGTAATCTTTTCAATAACCAAGAAAGTAAATCGCTCTACATTAAACAATTGTCTATATATAAAAGCTTGCATATCATAATGCCACTTCTTTTTAGCGGTATATTCCCAACCTTCTAAAGAGGATGTTGTTTTAAGATCTATTATATGATTATTTCTTAAGTAATCAGCCTTGCCCCTAAAGGGTATTCCATTTATAAGATCGATAGCAGGGACTTCTCCAAGACCATCCTGGAGTAAGCTATTTGCGTACTCACATTTATCTATGTTTTTCTTTAGTGACCTCATAAAGTAAAACTCCTTCTGTAGAAACACTTCTTTGTCACTAGCTTCAGTGGCATCCTTAAATAACTTTAAGGTTCTCTTTTCTACATCCACAAATTCATACTTATGTTCTATCTTCTCTGGTTCTAAAACTAAAGTATGGAATAACCTACCCTCCCTAAGGGCTTGGGTATCTGTTTGTTTCTTTTGTAATGACTTGTAATATGCCTTAGAAGATCTTAATAGATCTTTGCAGGAGGATGAAGATAATGCCCCAGAACTTAAATATCCATAATAGAATAAATCTGATTCCATATTAGATATTAGTTCATCTTTATTCCAAGGTATTCCGTCAAGTAAAGTTATTGTATCGTTGCTCATATATTTTATTTCAAAGCAAGATAATAAACATTTTGTTAACTACGAAATAGATTTAGGTTTTTCTTCGTAATAAGCCTTTAGTAGATATCCATCTATAGGGCTAATGTTTGATATGGATTTATATATAAGCTTACTAATAGATTTAACATCCTTACGTTCGGTTGCGGTAGAATCTGTCCCTAGATTTGTATAGAGGTTACAATCAATCTCTAACAAAGCATCTACCTTTCTCTGGACAGACCAAGTCTTATAACCTACAATCTTTTGTATTCTGTCTCTAATGTTCATATTTGTTTTTTTAACTTCTGTACATATAGAGCTGCATCGAGCAGCTCCTCCTGGAGTTCTGTTAGCCAAAAATGAAGTCCCTCAGAATTATCCTGTAGGGTTGTCCCATACTCCCTTATCCCACGCTCACTGCGTTCACTTATAATATCTTTAACCTCTTCAACAACAGGGTCTGTTTTGATTGGATCTCTCCTAGCTGTTGTGTTGGTGGTATACTTTTCTTTGTCTAAAAAATACTTACTTACTGAATCTCCCATAATTTATAAATATAAATAGCAATGCCTATCGTGAATAGACATATTGCTTACTATCTTTTCTATTTTTGTTGTGTTCTCAAATTGCGTTGTCTTGTTGTGTTTTTGCACAAACCACTTAGGTTCAACCTTAAGTAGATTGAAACAGTATATCCCCTTTGGAGTTGAGCATATATACATAGGGACCTCTAGGTTCTCGTGGGCCTTATCTATCATATAGTCGTACTTACTCTTCTCTATAAGCAAAGTATCATAGTGTGTGCCCCTGCATTTAAGTTCTATTCTATGATTAAAATGACTTGAATAACAATCCCACCTACTCATTTTATGCTCTGACCTTATTAAATCAACATAATTAGAATACTTAATTTGATTAAATAAGTCAGACTCTTTATAATCCTTGAGAGGCTTATTGATTATGTTATCCCAAATATTCATTATACACATCCTCTAGTTTATTGTAGACTCCGTTTATAAAACAGCTACTACAACCAGACATTTCTCTTTTGTCATTAAATATCCTATTATAAATGTCCAACAACTCTCTCTGGATTGTTGGGCTTATAGTAGAACTTGATTTTGCAAAGAATGCTTTGAGGTAATCAAACTCAGGTTCTGTTAAACAATTAGGTTTCTGATAAGGAAACATCTTATTTAACTTTTCCTTTCGGTCATCACATCCGCAGTCCTTACCATTTGCAAACATTTCTACTACCTTCTTTATACCGGTAGCCTTAGTAATCTTCTCTACTGTATCACCAAGGCCTTCTGAGGCCTTTTGGTGATTCTTAACCCATTCTTTATAGGCTTTAGTTCTTTTATCCTTAGGTGCTTCCATAATTAAATTTTATCAAAATCTCCATTTTTAAAATCCTCCCAATCCTCCAGGAGTTCATTAGCAATCTTATTCTTGTAATTTTTACAACTATTGAATATTGAAGTCAAAGATATGTTTGTCTTTGCTGCAATATCCCTCATAGACATATCACTTAAATAATACAATCCAAATAACTTTCTGTCATACCAATAGTCCCAATCATCAACAAGATTCACAATCTTATCAAAAAGCCTATCGTGAGCCTCTATAGCTTCTATTTCCTTGGAGTCATATGTGACTTGATTATTAATATGTAAATAATCTATTGAGTAGTCAGACAAATCTTCTAAGTAAATAGTTCCATTCTTAGCTTTGTAAGTCTTTGCACTCATCCACATATTTCTTATAGTGGTCCAAACATAGAATCTGTTAATTGTACCGGTATCTTTATAGTAAACCTTGCTTTCATCTTTCACATATTTATGGAGCCGAAGATACATCTCCTGAATTAAATCTTCAGCAAGAGAGGGTGGTACTCCCATATTCAACGCCATCGCCACCCAAAGCTCGTGTTTCCTGCCAAGGTCTTCTAGCACTAAGTTTGTATTGGAACGTAAAGAGCAAAGAAACCAAGTTGGACTCTAATGATATCAATAGTCTCTAAATCCTCCCCTCCTTGCACATCAATGTCTGTAAGATAATCTACGCCAAAAGCGAAACCCATTATCCATTCAAAATCTATTCCCATAATCTATCAAATATTTTTATTGCAACCGTAAAAAATACTACACTCCATATTACGGATACTGTTAAACAAATCATTCTAATTAACGTATTCGTTAAGAATCTCTTCATTTTGTTATAAATTTAACATATTGTTGTTTAATAAACAAATTTTACCTTTATGCAATCAGAATCGCTGTAGTACTTCTTCATTTGTTTTATCTCTACAATGTTTTGATCCTGTTCATAAATGAGTCCCTCTAAAGCATCAAAGAATGCTTTATTGAGGTTATCCTGTAAGTCTGGCTTGGTTGTTTTAGGTATCTTACCTATCCTCCTTTTCTTCGGAGTAGCCTTAGGATATGCGTAACTATATTCAATGTATTCCACAAAAATTGGTGTTCCCGCTTCTATTATAACGAAATTATCAGGTAACTGTTCCGAAACTAATGTAACAATGTACTTCTGGTAATCAACAATTTTCTTTGGTTTATACTTGATTCCATTCCTTCCAACCCTAAATGATTGGTGGGGCTGAGCCTTGATATTAAGTTTAAATTCTAGAGTGTTCATAAGTTTATATAATCTTCTTGTCCAGAGAGGTCAATTTGTTTATCTATATAAGGTATCCCATTTTTTATTCTAAAACTAAACTTATCAAAAGGCTGACCTCTACTTCTCATACAATTAACAATAGTAGTCCCATCATCCTCCTCATCAACCTTAACTGATATCTGGGTTTCTGTCTTCTTTTCAAGAAAAGACCCTAAATGACCCGTAGGCTTCATTGAGTTATAATTAGAGTGAATAACAGTAATGATATGAATCTTTAATTCCTTAGTCCATTTCATTAAGCACTGAACAAGTTCATTGCTGGCATTAATGTCATTAACATCATTTACTAGATCTGCTATTCCATCTATAATAACCAAACCTAGATTGTCTACTCTATTAATATGCCAATCTATGAACTCAAGCCTGTCCTGGGGAGTATATTCTCTTAGTGAGTAGGGCTTGTATGTTTCAAGCCCTCCTGACATTTTATCTATTCTACTAAAAACCCTTTGAGAATGAAATTCGCCTTGTTCGGTATCATAATGGATAGTAACCCTATCATCACTATGCCCAAGCATTCTTTCAGCGTACTTATTAGTACCGGAAATGTAAGCACTTGCCATAAGAGAAACCAAGAAAGTTTTACGGCTCTTTGGGGGAGCCTGTATGAAGCTAAAATTACCATAAGTACCCACGCATATAGGAAGGTCCCTTTCGCCGCCTGTAGACCCCATAGAAATGGCTACAGGAGGGTATTCAACTTCCTTCTTAGGATCCACATAGGCATCCTTAAGAATTTGCTCAAACTTCTTGTTGTGATTTAGCTCTAATTCCTGGTACGGCATTTGGCCTTGTATTGTCTTTTATAATCCCTTCTACTAATTGTCTGATAAAGCCTTGGTGTTCTTCTACAGAATCCCCATCGGGATTCATAAGAAATAAATCAACTGCCAGGGTCTGCTCCCACATTGACCTGTCGGTTCTAATTATTTGCTCTATCTTAGAGATGACACTATGCACAAAGAAGCTTGCTGTAGGTTGTCTATCAACAATCCTTAAAGTAAATACTTGAGCAAAGGCCCAAGTAACAAACCTATATAGAAATTTGTTTCTTTCATTATCTATAACCTCTGTATAATTAATGTATTTTATTATCTCGTTTAAGGCAGCTAAATCTCTATGGGAAGGGTTTATTTTATCTTGCTTTAGTCTATATGTTAAGTGGTCTAGACTTTTGTAAATTTGGTTCATACTTTTATGTTTAATAAAAAAAAGGGAAGACTTTCGACTTCCCTTTCCCTTAAGATTATTAATTAAAAATCAAGCCCTCCGGTTTCAACTTCTTCCTCCTTGTTTTCTTTTTCTACTACATTAATAGTACCGTCAGTCCAAACAACTTTACCATTGCCCAAGAAATTTCTCTCTTCCTTAGCATCTCTTTGCTCTTTGGTTTGTTCTGCCCAAACAGAAACATTCTTTCCATACTCATTAGTGTTGTCGTAGATTTTAACAGTAACATTTTTATACTTACCGTCTTTACCTTTTAATCCTAGTGATAGTAATGCACTCATAGTTTATTTATTTAATTAGTGATTTAAGATCTTTTAATAGATCATTATTAATAGTGTACTTTCTCATAACAGCAGCAACGTTGCCTCCTCCATCAAGGTAAGATATTACCTTTTTATATTCAGCAGAGTCTTTTACTAGAGCTGGCTTACCAGGACTAGATTTACTGTGATCGTTTGTAGCATCAGCATCTTTAGTATCATCTATAAGTAACAAATTACCTATAGCATACTTTTTAGCGTAGCTAGAAGCAGCTCCAGTTCTCTGGGGCTGTTGCATCCCTTTAGCATCAAAGTCTATAATTGCTTGAGCATTAGACTCAATCTGCATACTAGGGTCTTTAGCATCAATAAGTTTAGCAGTGGATTCAACATACAAAACCCCTCCAACTTCTTTAATCTCATCAGTCATTTTAAGCACGGCTTCGTGCTTCATAGCTAATGGTTTAACAGCCTCCAAGATATCCTCGGCAGATCTGTAATTGTACTTCCCAAAGGCATTCCTTTGGTTCTTCGGAGCCTTAAGCTCCGTTTGAATCATTAATAGTTTCTGTGTAATATTCATAAATTAATATTTAGTAATTTCTCTTAATACAACTTGCTTGTATTCAATAGGGCATTCATCATCACAAAGCTCAACAACATAAGATATTAATCTATCTATCTCATCTTGCTTTTCTGCATTGTATTTGGTTAGTGCCTCAATCCTCGCCTTGTAATAATCGGTCTGATTGTAAAATGGTCGAAGTGTGTTCTTCATATTAGTTAATTTTTATGCAAGGTATAAAAAATAATTAACTAAACAAATAATTAACAAAAAAAAGGAGCTGTAGAAATACAGCTCCCTCAACCAAATTAACTAAACAATTAACGAATGAAAAAAAATAACTTAAAAGTTAAACAAATATATATTTTATTATTAATATAACCAAATCATATCTGGTTTTTGATCATCATTATCTACATAGATAGTCTTCTGATCCCTAGATATAGCTATTCGGCTAAATCCAACTTCCATTAAAGAAGCTATCATTTTATATCTCTTCTTAGAGTTCTCACAACGTATTATCGCAGCCTTACCTATAAGGTGGCTGCTTACACTAGAGTCTTCCCACCGTCTATTCTCAGTGATAGTTCTATATCCAGACACTATCAGAAATTGCAGCTTGCACAAATGTGCTGCTGCATCTATCATAGATAAAAATTCTCTATCCATATACCTCTCACCAGACCCAGGACTATTTGGACTGTCGAACTCTGTAATAAGAAAATGTCTTAATTCCATATTGCAATATAATAATTTTTTATACATTTGCAAAACGTAGCAGTAGATCTACGTTAAAAGCTACCAAACTTCAATAGAGATATTGTTGGATCAGATAACATTGAAAGTTTGTTTTTCTAGGGGGCTTTTTCTTTTCTTTCTTTTTCTTTTACCCTTTTCTTTTTCTTTGTTTTCTTTT
>TARA_R100000654_G_scaffold56532_1_pt1 | contig 11856 bp, 14 predicted proteins | sample TARA_R100000654 | Tara Oceans TARA_R100000654 (sample SAMEA2622473) | marine metagenome | biome: marine biome (ENVO:00000447); feature: surface water layer (ENVO:00002042); material: "saline water (ENVO:00002010), including plankton (ENVO:xxxxxxxx)" | depth 5 m
TGTCCTAATAGCTATTTCACCAACTATTAAATCACTAGCACTTGGGTCACTACCGCTACCAGTTTTTAGTTTAATTGTATTTGGCATGAGCTTTTACCTCCTAGCTCTAGTATGTGCCGCCATTAATATCAAAGCCAGAAGTCGATCCGTCCTCCAAAAAGGTAACTAGATCACTTAATGCTACTTGTTTCATTGTTCCGTTATCGTTCATAACCATACGATCTGCTGTTGCAAGAGTAGTTGATGTTGCAGATGTTCCACCGTCCATGACGTTCAATTCAGCAGTCGTTACCGTTGCACCATCAAGAATTTGAACTTCAGCCTCTGATAAATCTGCTAAAGCGGCTGCTGTAGTTTGCCCCATAGTTGCAAGCTCTGTTAGTTTGTCTGAATGAGGTTCAACATCAGTTCCTATAACTAAGCCCAAAGCTGTTCTTGCTGCTGATGCTGAGGTTGCTCCAGTTCCACCATCAGATATTGCTAGTGTTCCAGTAATCGAACTTGCTGCAAGATCAACAGCGATTTCAGTTGACTCAATAACTAAACCACCATTTGATTTGAGATCAACGGATAAAGTATTTGCTGACTTATCTAAACCATCACCCGCTGTAATTTGACCAGCCCCAGAGAATTGAGAGAAAGCTAGGTTATTAGTCCCAACAACCGCTGATCCTTTGTCAGATGTGCAAACAAATCCATTATCAGCATTAATAGTACCTTTCTCCACAAAGGTGAACATACCAGCCGCATCAGACCCAGCAGCTAAGTCATCAGCCCTTGCTGGTGATGATCCGACTATGTAAATACCGTTCTCGGACGCACTAGACTGGTCTTTGACCAACACTCGATCATTTGTAGAAAGAGAAACTCCATCTAAAGTGTCACCATTATTTAGAGCAGTAGAGATTGTTATGTTCCCTGTAGTTGCTGCGACACAACTGGCTTTGACATCTAAACCTTGAGAAACACCGTCAACATACGACTTACTTGCCGCATCACCATCAGCTGTGGGCGTAGCTAAGTTTGTAATCTTTTGACTGTTTAGACTAACTGCCCCATCAGGAGCAGTAAATTCATTAAGCTTTAATAAATCCGCTGCAACTAAAGCTCTGAAAGTTGGGGCTGCATCTGAACCACTGGCAGGGCCTACTAAAGTTGTATTTGCTGCTCTTGTATCTGTCTTATTAAAAAACGCTCCAGCACCACCTACAGTAATGATTGAACTTGCAGATGGTGGGGTTGATCCATTATCACCAAAACCATAATATAATTTTAAATCCGCTTCATTAAATGCCAATTCTGATGGAGATAAGCTAGATGGTGCTCCAGCAGATCCGCTGGCTGCTCTTTTTTTAATTCTTATAGTATTAGACATGATCTAAAAATTACCTCCATTAACAAGTGTGAGTTTGGTTGTCGTTGTATCTGCTTTAAATGTATCAGAAGATGAGTCGTAGTAAATAATAGAATCATTTACTTTGTTAGAACCATCAAACGTAAAACCAGCAGCGGCTGGGCCTTGTGGCCCTACTGTGGTGATTTCAACTGTGGTCACATCTGATACTTGACTTACAGTTACAGAATTAGGACTGCTCATGCGGTGTAACCTTCGCTTATATATAGTGTACCCTCTAAATAATAATTTTTGTCACCACTAGGTTCTGTTAATAAAACATCATATTTAAGTTCATTAGGACTAAAAGTTGCTGTTTGCGTGTCAGTAAGTTTAATATCTACTATTCCGCTTGTTCTATTCGTATAAGCAACAGTCCAATCCGCAAATTTTGTTGACCTATCCTCGTTGTAAACCTGAGCCGCAACAGTATATCCAGTCAAGTTTATTGCATCACCGTTTCCGTCTTTAAAAGTAAGCGTCAAAGGAAAATCAGCCCTGCGTTGCACTGTGAAATCTTTTTGGGCTGGATTGATTGCCATTAAACTGAAATCTCAAAAGCTGTTATTGAGGAAATTCCTCTTACTCTAAATGCACTATTATCATCAGATTCAGTTCTATTCATGTGAACAGTGCTAGAACTCCCGCCTCCAAAATATCCAAGCCTAATTCCGTAAGTAGTAGCACTTGTTGTCGCAGGGGAATCTATAAAATTATATGGAATAGTTCTTATTTCACCACCAAAACTATCAGCAAAAGCCGCTGACCCAACTGTTACTCTATTACCAGAAGAATCTCCAGCAGCAGTTGTTAATTTACTACCACCTTTAAATAAAGCTATAGCTATCACATCATTATCTTGAGCTAATGAGCAAACAACACTTGCCATTATTAAAACTTTATTTGAATTAGATTGAGGTGTGATTGAAACATTCAAACCAGTATCCCCAGAAAAAGTATTTATACTTAAACTTTCACTAAAAGTATTTTTTTTCACCGTTTGAACACACTGAATAATTCCCCCGCCTGTTGCTCCACTAGGTAAACCATTTACAGGAACTATTGAATTAACTTTAAGTTGGCTCATTGTAAAATCTCAATAACAGTAAAACTGGTAATATTGGCAGTACCAGTAAAAGTTGAACTACCATTCCCATTCTGGTGTACAGGAGTGTATGTAACGTTGCTTGTCGTATTTGGAGAGTGAAGAAAAGACCAAGCTACGACATGATTTATATTATTTCCTTCAAAAGATGTCATTGCGTTAGCACCGCTTAAAGTAGAACCTGTTCCACTATAAAGAACATCATATCTAGCTCTATTTGAGTTTACTTGACCTGTGCTACTAAACAAAAGTAAAAATTTACTTGATGCTGCCGTTGGTGTTAAAGTTTGATTTAACGCACTTGAAATTTGAACGTAACTGCTAGAAGTTGTTGAAATTTGACTTGTAGTAGAACCAAATTTTATTTGACCAATTCTGTCTAAATTATTTCCAGAAGTATCTAATAATTGATTTACTTTTAATGTACTCATGGCTTAGGATATTTGGCTTTTACTGCTGCAACGTGATCTTTCCATGTTGTCGTTCCATTAACAGAATCTTTGTACTGCATATCTAACTGGTCACCCACAGAAGCATAAATAGTGTCTGTTGTGCCAGCTTCCCCTGTTCTTTGTTTCTGATACAAAATCGCAGCAGCTTCAGCATCTAAAGTAGCTCTAGCTTCATTTATTTTGGTTTGGTCAAGAGAAATTGAGTTACCGCTTGCATCAAACGCTCCCGCACCATCATCAATAGTTACAGCGTTTGGATAAGCTTTGCGTATTGCTTGGTGATCTAATCCCATAGTTAGTTTTTAATTAGATTATACATGGAAGTAATCATGCTGACACCTCCATTACTGTTAAGGTAGAAATTGTTCTAGAAAAAGCTTCTTGGTTTCCATCATTGCCTGATCTATTTAAACAAGCACTACCTCCACTAGGTTCAACAGACATATGAAGTTGATATGTTGTGGCACTTGTTGTTGAAGGTGAATCTAAATACGTCATTGATTGTGAAGAATATCGGTTGCTTGCACTATGTCTTGCACAAAAAGCCATTACTGTTCTACTTCCAGCAGCATCTCCTTTTGCTCCGCTAATCTCACTTCCTCCTTTGAATAAATGAAATCTTGCAGCAAAGTCACCATTAGTGCAACTGGAACTTCCGACATGAGCCATTATTAAAATTTTGCTCGAACTTGAAGTGGGAGTTATCGTACAAGATAATCCTGTTACTGCGGCTGGACTACTTATAGCTGCTGTCGTTGTAAAAGTATCTGTTTTAATTGCTGGAACTACTTGAATTATTCCACCACCACCGCCTGTCGGTACTCCAGCAGTGGGAATTATTTTATTGACTTTTAAAGTACTCATAACTTCATATCCTTGAATTTATTATATACACTTTTATACTACAGTCCATGTTTCACCAGCATTAACTGTAACTGTTACTCCGTTTCCAATAGTAATAGGGCCAAAACTTCCAGCATTTTTGTTGTTAGTAATCTGATAATCCCCTGTGACAGTTTGATCGTTTTCCCAAAAAATTTCGTTTGTTCCATTACCCTCAGCACCGCCAGCCGCACCCCATGATAAAGTTCCAGAACCATCTGATACAAGTGCATAACCATTAACAGGAGAATCAGTAGCTGGAAGTGTTAAAGTTACATTACTTGAAATAGTTGCGGGAGCTTGTAAAGCAATAAAATGGCTGCTATCCGAATCAGCAAATCTTAAATCTGACTGAGCCTGTAAAGTTAAACCATTTTGGTCAAAAAATAATTTTTGAGTTCCAGAAAATGTGAGACCGATTTGATTACTGCCACTTCTAAAAAAACCAGTCGTACTGTCTCCAAAATGAACAGATGGTGCTGAGGCTGAAGCATTTGATAAACCCAAAACACCTGTCATAGTTCCACCAGCTATGGGCAAAAGACCTAAATTTGTTGAACTCACATTACCAAGAGTAACAAAAGCCGAATTAGCAGCGTTTCTTATTTTTAATAAATTTGTATCTGAATCAATATGTAGTTGGTAGGCAGCAAGATTAGCTGAACCAGATGGGTCTCCTGAGGCACTATTAACTGTTCTTAAAGATTCAAGGACATCTTTTATTGCTGTCCTTACTGCAAGCCCTGTTCCGTTAGCTGGACTAAAATTACTTGATGTTTCTTTGCCAGTAGAATTTACTCTTGCCATTTAATTAGCCTCCACGCCCATATCCTACCGCTGAATAGCTGAAATTTCTATCAACTGCGGCATTTGATGAATTTTTAAAAGTTATTCTGAAGCCGCTGCCAGTTATGTTTGTAATTTCAAAAAAATCACCACTAGCCATATTTTGTGCTGTGATACCGATACTTGGTGGAAATGCCGAAGTGCTTCCTCCTATCGCTGAAGTCCCCGAAAAAAATGGTGCTGCAAATGTGACATCTTTTGCCCCTGTCCCTGATGCAATAATTGATGTACTTTGTTCAACTCTTGACTCTAAAAAAGCATCAACTCCTAGTTCTTGTATTAATATATTTTCGTTTGTATCATCAGTATCTAATTCACATTTGAAATCAAAAGCTCTTGCCTTGAATGTACCACTTTGAAACTTATTAAAAGATCCAAAACTTGTTCCATCTGTGCTAGTTCTAACAAGCAAAGCCGCATTAACTTTTTCAGCAGCCGCCCCATCAAATGTAATTCTTGCGTCCACGCTTGGTATATCGTCAAATAAATCTGATACATTTGCTGAAGTATTAATAATATGAGATTTAATTTTTAAAGAAAAAGTAGCTCCAAGATCCAAAACATTTGCAAAATTATATGAACCAGATGCATTTGAAGCTGGATTTGTAAGTGTTAATTGATTTGAGCTAACAGTTGTATTTGTTTTTGTACCACTAAAAGCTGTTTGCTCTCTAATAGTTGGTAAAGCAAGTCTTTCTCTTAATGGTTGTGGACTTGAAAGTATTACTGATGCCTCGCCAGAACTAAAATTTCCCTTTAAATCACGAAATTTAAGAACATACTCCCCATCTTTTGCTGGAACAGTTGCCTCTGTAGATATTCCAGAAATTGCCTCGATAATATCAGTAGAATTTGCAAAAGTACCAGATCCGTCAACTCTTGGGCTGTGACGTATATAAACCTGTCCTCCGAACTTAACGTCAATAGAGGTAGTCTGTGTCCATCTGAGCCTTATTTGATCGTCATTAATAGGTTCAAAAGTAAGATTTTGAACATCCTCTGGAAGTGTTGAAAAAGCCTCTGCATTTAAAGATAAACTACTTGGATTTGCAGAAACCTCACCTAAGCCATTATATGTATATACTTTAAATTCATATAAACCCTCTTTAGTGTTTATTAGTTCTAAATTACTTGAAGTAGTTTCTATTTGTGTAAAATCACCATTGTTAAATCTATAGTAAACTCTATATTTTGATGCACCAGAAACATTTTGCCAATCAACAATAATTTTTGGAACTGCACGTTTATTTATTTCAACAATTTTTTCAGTGGCGGTCAATCCATTAGGCGGTGTTGCTGGAGCAGTGATAGTAGAAATTCTTTTTACTGGTAATGGAACTCCATCTTCAACTGAATCATATTTGTTATTATCATGGCTCAAACCTGTGATTGTAAAAGTTCTATTTTCATTTTCTTTGACAGTAATTACTCTCCAAGTCGTTGTTGATATACCAGTACTCTCAAGAATATAAATAGCATTTGAGTTTGGAACACTAGAAAAAGCTGAATTTATTGTTAAAACATTGTTATTTACATTAGTTATATTTTTTGTTTCAAAAGTGTTATCAGGCAACATTATTGAAATCGTTGGACTTAAATTTACATCAGGAATATCTGTATTTTCAAAATCATCAATAGTAACTGTTGTTCCACTAACACTTTTAATCCTTCCTCCTCTTCTTTCTCCCACTTTAAGAGAATCAGAAACTTCTATAATATCGCCACATCTTACACTAACTCCAGCATCAATCGTTGTAGTAAATGCAATCGTCTCTCCAGAGTTTTGTTCATTAAATAAAAACCATTTACCAAATCTTTGAGCTTGCCCCCTTGAAGTTGTACCAAATGCGTTTATATTTTTTGTCACGACTCCGTACTTTGCTTGAACTGATGCTTCTGCTTCCACAGTTTCTACATCAATATCTTGAGTCTCTAGATCAAAATAACTTACATTGATTACAGTATGTCTAGTTTTAAGACTTGAACCAGTGTATAGAAACCCTTCTTTCGTTACATTGGCATTAGTAAACAAAAATGTAGGTAATTTTGGAGAGTCTTGACTTATATTTATTGTCCCTGCATTGTAAAAAGGCATGGCTCTCATCACAGAACAAAGATCATTAACCATGTCAAATGCGGCCTGTTGCTGAGTGATATTTACGTTAAGTGAGAAGCGTGGCTCTTGACCACCTTTTCCATCATCTACCAACTCTCCACAATATTCACTAACAGTCTTAAAAGTAAATTTATCTAAACTTGTTTCTGGAATCTGACACCCATAACGGTCATTACTTAAAACGTCATACAATATCCAAGCTGGGTCTGTTGTCCATTCTTTATCTGTTTTAAAAGTTCCGTTAAATGTCCCAGAGTAGGTTATTCTTCCAGTTACAAGATCAACAGTTGCATTATGAGGAATTTTGACTTTAATTCCCCTAAGTCTAAATACTCTGTTTGGAACTCTTGGAAATTGTTCTGCTCCAAGTCTTAATGCTAAATGAGCAGTATTTGGATATGCATTTTGTTCAAAAATTATATCTGTCGCTGAATGAAAACTAAAAGCATTTACAAGGCTTGTATCAGTACTATCAGCAGTTACTCTTTCCAGTCTAATTTGCACAGGAAATGAAGTACCACTTGAAAATTTAACAAGATAATCTCTAAAGTAAGCATTTGAAGATCTTCCTTTTACTGTATCAGAGATAACTCTTGTGGTTGTTCCGTCATTTTCAATAGTTTTTATTTTAAGTTCAACCTGAGTTCCAGTAATATCTCCATCATCTTCAAATTTTTGTAAAGAATTAAATCTTACTGTTACTCTCACTGCATTAATATTAGTTTGAGTCACAGTATGAGTCACAGGGGTTGAAGTTGTTACTGTTGTTCCAATAGGGTTCTCGCTTTCAATATTTTTAATACCACTTATAAAAGTTTGATTTGCTGTCCCTAATCTAAAATCAAAACCAACATTTTTAAAATTGAAGTCAGTATCATTTGGGTTTTGTACTTTACTTAAAAATTGACTATCATTTAAGCCTGATGACACATTTAAGATAGGAGTCTTATTTAGAAAAATATCAGTCTTGCAAGCATTTTTATAAGCTGAATTTGTTGTAGCTATTCCTCTTTTGTGAGGTGTAGCAAATCCAGCAATAGTACCTTCTGAAATAACGTCCACGATAGTTATAAATTGTTTGCTAGATAAAGCATCAGACGGTAAATCAGGATTTGAAAGAGTGGTATTTTGGTCAAATTCTTTAATACTCATTAATTATTACCCTCGACTTGGACAGTATCAACACCATTAGAAACTGTTACAGAGCCAACCAAAATTTCTCCAAAAACTAAATTTATTGGAACACCAGCTTGACTGACGTTTGTAAGACCAGTAAATGAATAGTTTGCTGCAAAGGCTGAGGGATCTTGTCTGTCCATTTGGGATGTTGGACTTTGATTTGTTTTCCTCTGTGGTGTCAAAATATTATTAATTCCATTAAAAATCATTTGTGTTCCAATAGTTGATATGACTGTAGTTAAAAGTTTTGGTAAAACAACTTTTTTTGCTACAAATTTTAAAGCTGCTCCAATAATAAAACTAAAAAAATTGCCATGTGCAATAGGCACTATTTTTATCATTTGGTCAGTTTGAACATTTAATATATCTTTTGAAACTACTAAATCTCCACAAATAATTTGATATGGCTGTAAAGCCATGTGTTCTTGTATTCCTTTATAATTACAATTTAAAAAGCTTAAGGCTTCTAATGGACTATTAATATCTGCTTCCAAAATACTCTGTCCAACCATTTTTCTAAGCTTTCCGTAAAGTTTAATTTTTTTCATTTTTTTGGCTTTATACTAATAATACTTTCTGTTGATGGGTCAACAAGATAAAAGTCAACTTCTAAAAAATTACATGATGCAATATCTGTTTCACTAAATTGTAAATCTCCGTCTGGATGACTATGAATAATTCCAATAATTTCTCCTTCGTTTTCATCTGCAATATCTTCATATTTAACCCAATCTAATGGGTCAATAACAAAACTTGTCTCAGGTTCTTCATAAGCTAAATTTTTGCAAGGCCCATATTTTATCTCTTTTTTATTTGTGTATAAAAGCCCACAACATTCATTTGGCTTACAATCCGAAGCGTGTTTAAAAGCATCTTTTTTCCATTGTTCCATATTATCTATTTAAAAAAGAATTAACTGCTGGAAAGTCTTTTCTTGTAATTTGTCTTGCTGGGATTTTTTTATTTTCAGTGTCAAGATTTGATACTAATTCAAACCCTACCGCTTCTCTATCTTCATTCATTTTTCTATCAATAAAAAATATTTCTTGCGGCAACTCATTTGAATTTGGTGTGCCAAAAGGATTACTTCCACTTAAAAAATTAGCATTATCTAAACTACTTGCAAGGACTGATAATCTTGTAAGTTTTGCATTTAATAAATCATTATTTGGAGTTGTCAAATTAACAATAATCATTAAATCTGTAACTGAAATGACTACATTGTTTCTAGTTATACCCCCAAGATTACTCATAACTAATTGAGGTCTGGGGATTGATCCAGTTCCTGTAAACTCAAACCCATCAGCAGAAATTGGAAACCTTTGATATGTTTCACCCTGCCATATTATGTCTGAATTACTATTCATACTTGTTCCAGCATGAAATCTAAAAACGGTCGGCACTGAATCTGGATTTCCTGTAGCAAAATGCATACCCTCTATTAGTTGGAGCTTAAAAAGTTCTATAATTGAACTCGGATTTAATGATTGTAATTCAGATGTAGGTATTGCCATTATGGTTCTGCTACTTGTTGAAAGCTTAGATTCATTATCACTCGATTTGAAAGTATTGCTGTTCTAGTTCTGCTAGTGCAAACAAACTTTAATGCTGATGAGTGATGTGGTGGAGTAAAGTCAAAACTCGCTTGATCGTCAAATCTTGAATCAAGGAAAGTGTCAATAGTTGCAGCGTCTGTTGTAGAAATATTAAATGTTAAGTTCAGAGAAATTAATCTTTTATTGGCTGGCAAACCAAAAACTAAACGCTGCTGAAATCCGTCACCAAGTTCTACAACTAAATTGTCTTGTTTTACAGTTTCTTGGGTTGAATATTGAGGGCTTATAGAGGGGAATGTTGCCATTATGCTAATAAACCTCCCGCACGTTTTTGTTTAACTAACTCTGATTGTATCGCAACCGCTATTTGCTGCCCAAGTTGATTGCCTTCAGCGTCTTGACCCTGCACTGAAGAGCCTTTTGCATCCACATTAACAGTAATCACATTTGTAACAGAATCACCACCAAATCCACCGTTAGGAATAATTGTGCCTTTTGTCGTGGGAACAAATAGCTCAGGCCCACGCTCACCAACTACTGAAATTTTATTCACAGGTGGTTGACCACCGTTTGCAAACAGTCCTCCAATTAGTCCACCAAGAAATCCTCCTAAACCTTTTTTCTCTCCACCAGTAGATCCCGCACCAAAAGCCTCTCCAAAGCCACCAATAAGCTTATCTATTTGAGCATCAAGTATTTTGTCTCTGATACGGTTTAATACATTTGTCATAGCCTCTCCAAATGTTTTCGCTCCAGTAATTGCGTCCCTAAGATTATTTTTAATACTTCCTTCAATTTCTTCACCAACAGCAGCCATCTTTTCTTTCAATTTATCTGTTTCTTCCTGTTGTTTTTTCAAAGATTCTTCAATTTTTTTATTTTCTTCATTTTGCTTTTCTTTTTCCTCAGTAATTTCTTGTTCTTTTTTAAGTGTTTTGTCTCTTGTTTCTAACAATTCAAGTGCTTTCTGTGCCTCTTCAAGTTTTCTTGCTGCCCCTCTTTTTGCGTTTCCTCTAGCTTTTTCCATCTTTTTTTCTAATTCTTCAACTATTTTTTTTTGTTTTTCTAAAGCTTCTGTAACTTCTTTTTCTCCACCTTCACTAACTAAATCTTGAAATTCTTTTGCTTTTCTTCTAGCCCTCATAAATGCAGTTGCTAAAGCTCCAACACCAACAACAAGCAAACCTATTCCAGTTGTTGCCATAGCTATTTTCAAAGCACCAAGAGCAAGAGTTGTCTTTCCTATTCCACCAGCGGCCAACAGTGCAGATGCTTGTAAAGCAGTAAGACCTCCTGATGTTATAAGGCTTTGGACACCTACTGCATTAACAGCAATTAACAAAGCTTTAAATGCTCCTGTTGCAATCGGTATAGCTATGCCCAACAATTTAACAGCTACAGCTATTTTTGTTATTAATATTGCTGCTTGACCTTGATCTGTAGAAACAAATTCAGTAATACCATTAATAAAATTAGTAAGCAATTTAGTCACACCTTCAACTGCTGGTCTTAACTCAGCACCAAAAGCGATAGAAAGATCTTGTGTAGCATTACTAAAGTTTTTAAATACTTGAGTAGGATCGTTTTTCAATAAATCTTTCAAAAAGCCACTTCCTTCAGTGCCAACCCTTGCTAAGGCTCTTAAAACAACATCACTTGTTAATTCTCCATCAGCAGCTAATTTTTTAAGTTCTCCTATAGTCACTCCTAATTCATCAGCTATTGGAGCAAGAACTGTCGGCACTTGTTCAGAAACACTTCTAAACTCATCACCAGCAAGCCTTCCTGAGCCAAGAGCTTGAGCTAATTGCCTAAATGCATTAGATGATTCCTGTGCAGATGATCCAGCTAATTTTGCCGCTGTATTAAATCCAAAAAAAACAGTTTTAATATCTTCGACTCCTGTACCAAGTGGAGCTAATCTAGCTGTAATATCTGTGACTCCTTCGAGAGCTTCAATCGTGCTTAGTCCAAAAGCTTTTTGGGCATCTTTAGCAATTTGTAAGGATTTAGCAAAAGAGCCATTTTCTTTTGTAAGTAAACCTAGTCTTACTTTTAATTTATCAAATGTAGCGGATGCGTTTACCGCTTGCCTTGCCACTATTGTTAAACCGATTCCACCTATAGCAGTTCTTAGTCCACCAAATGCACTTTGTAATTTATTTGTCTGAGCCTGTACACCATTTAAGGCTCTAGTCGCACCGCTAGCATCAACTTTTAACCTAACGACTGACTCTGCCACAAATAAAAAGAATCTTTATTATATATTACCTTGAATTACGTTTTTGTCGTTGCATAGCTTTTTTTTCTTCGTCAGCTTTTATTTC
>TARA_R100000654_G_scaffold74956_1_pt1 | contig 11837 bp, 14 predicted proteins | sample TARA_R100000654 | Tara Oceans TARA_R100000654 (sample SAMEA2622473) | marine metagenome | biome: marine biome (ENVO:00000447); feature: surface water layer (ENVO:00002042); material: "saline water (ENVO:00002010), including plankton (ENVO:xxxxxxxx)" | depth 5 m
AAAAGCAACAAGACGATTAGTTGATAACTTTGGCGACTTCTTACAGGGTACAGGGGAAGCCACGCAGACGTTCAAAGCCCTTGGCATTTCCATAAAAGATGCTAACGCGGTCAACGGAGATCAAATGGCAATCTTAGGTTTGATTGCAGATAGATTAGATTTAGTTGAAAATAAAACTATGCGTCTAAAGTTTGCGCAAGAGATATTTGGTGGTAGAGGTGCAGAATTAATTAATGTTTTACGAGGTGGTTCGGAAGCTTTAAAAAGATTTGCTATTGAGAGTGATAGATTTGGTTCTTTAAATAGTAAGCAAGTTAAAGCAGTTGAGGATTTTAACGATAGTGTATTAAGATTAAAAACAGTATTTATGAATATTGTTAATCAATTAGTTGCAAATGTTAGTCCTGCTTTTTTAAGATTATCAAGAGCAATAAGAGAAAAAGTTTTAACAAGTATAGAGGACGCAAACGGTTCAATTCAAAATTTTGCCAATGTAGGTGCTAAAGATTTAATAGACTTTGGTATAAAAGCCGTAAAAATGTTCGAGGGCTTAGTACAGGGTATAGGCGATTTTAGAGTTGCATTATTAAGAGCAGTAGAAGTTTTACAACACCCATTTAGTAAAAAAAATAGACAACAAATAGAAGATTATAAATTTAGCTTACAAGGTCTTATTGAAATTTTAGAGGGTTTTAAACAAAACGTTGATGTTGTAACAGATAGTTTAGGCGAACAGGATAGTACAATTAAAGGTCTTACTGAAACTGCTGATAAGTTAAAAGACGAATATTCAAGTGTAGAGGACAGAATAAAAAGATTAGAGAACGCAGGCGATACTTTTGGTAATTCTATTGCAGGTAATTTTGAACGTGCAGTATTTGAGGGCGAGAAATTTAGAGATACATTAAAAGCAATTGGACAAGATATAATTAAAATAGCTTACAATACTGCTATTACAAAACCTTTAGGCGAAGCTTTAGGCTCAGGTATTTCAGGTTTCTTTGGTTCAATATTTAAAGGTGGTACAACTGCGTCATTTAATAGACCAAATATGTTAGATGTGTCAGGTCGTTATATGGGTGGCTCTGTAAGTAGAGGTAACTCATATTTAGTAGGGGAACGTGGCGCAGAATTATTTACACCAAACAGTTCAGGTAGAATAACACCTAATAATAAACTTGGTGGACAAGACAGTATTAAAGTAGTGCAGGAAATAAATATTATGCCAAGTGTAAGTGAAACTGCTAGAGCAGAAATATTTGGTATGTTGCCTTTAATTAAACAAGAAGCTTTAAACGGTGTATTAGACGCTAGAAATAGAGGCGGTTCTTTTGCAAGAGCCTTAGGAGTTAAAGCATAATGACAACTTATACAATACCGACAACTGTTGGATTTAGTTCAGTAGAATTTGGTTTAGAAAATAACAACCAAGTTTTTGAAAGTCCTTTATCTAATAGTATTCAGGTTTCAGAATTAACAGGCGCAAGGTGGTACGCAACATTTAATTTACCGCCAATGAAAAAAGAAAACTCTTTAGAGTACATAGGATTTTTACAAAGACTACAAGGCAGAGTGCATAGTTTCTTTGGTTTCGACGCTAATCATAGATTGCCTAGTGGTACGATTGCAGGTTCAACATTATTAGTTAATGGTGCAAGTCAAACAGGAACAAGCTTAATATTAGACGGTGCGCAGGCTAGTACAACAGTTTTAAAAGCAGGCGATTTTTTTAGTGTAAATAGTGAGCTAAAAATGGTTACAGTTGACGCTACAAGCGACGGTTCAGGCGATGTAACTGTAAATTTTGTACCAAGTTTAAGGTCTAGTCCAAGTGATGACGCAGTTATTACTACGACTAATCCTGTATGCACAATGAAATTGACAGGGGATAGTACGACTTATTCTATAAATACCGCAGGAATTTATGGAATAAGCTTTAGTGGTTTAGAGGTTGTCTAATGGTAAAAACATTAACTACAAATAACAGTAACGTATTAAATGATGAAGTTTTAAGACCTGTATATTTTTTAAAATTTGAATTTCCAAGTAACAACGTATATCTCAATAGTAGTGATCGTAATATAACTTGGGGTGGCAACGAATATATAGGCGCAGGTAATATTGGAACTGTATCAGATATAGAAGAAACATCTGAGTTACAAGCTAACGGAATTAAACTTACTTTAACAGGAATACCGTCAACTTATATTTCTGTTGCTTTAACAGAGGAATATCAAGGTAGTCCCGCAACAGAATATTTAGGTTTTTTTAGTTCTACATACGGATTAGTAGATGACCCGTTTATAATATTTGTGGGTAAAGTAGATACAATGGCAATTAGTTTATCTAATACTGCAACAATAGAATTAGATATAGAGAATAGATTAGTTGATTGGGAACGTCCAAGAATATCAAGATTTACTAATGAAGAACAACAAAATTTATTTAGTGGCGACAAAGGATTAGAGTTTGTTGATAGTGTTGCTGAAAAAGAGTTATTTTGGGGAGTAGATAACTAATTGTTGCTAGACGAAATAATTTTTTTTTATAAAAGTTTTAAAAAATATAAAAATTATACATACGAAGAATTATATAATTTTTTAATACAAAGTTATAATCATAGTCAATTTAAAGTTTTTAAAAATAGAGCTAAGATATACGGTTTTGTTAATTGGGCTTTTGTAAATAAAAATGTAAAAAATTTTTACCTACAATCTGGTATTATAAAAAATTGGAATTGTGGTAATGAAATTATACATATTGATTTACTTGCAAAAGAAAACGTTAAAGAAATTTATTTATGGAGTAGAAGAAATTTAGCAAAACACTTAAAGCCTAATGACACGACTAATTGGTTAAGAATTAAAGATAATAAAATTAGAAATATAGTAACAAAAAAAATTAGGAATAATAGATTATGGGTAGTGTTGTAAATAGTATAGTTAAAACTGCAACTAAATATGTTGTTAAAACTGTTGCAAAAAAAGGCGGTTGGAAAGGTCTTTTATCAGGCGGTTTAAAACAATTTGCATTTTCTTTTATTGCTAGTGCAGTATTTAGTTTTGCTTATAAAAAATTAGCAGGCAAACCAAAACAACCTGATTTTAACAGTTTTACAAACGAAGCAGTTGCAAGAAAAAGTCTTATTCGTAGTCCTGTTGCAGTACGATCAATTATATACGGCGAGGTTCGTAAAGGTGGTGCAATAGTACACGCAGAAACTTTAAACAATAATAAAGATTTATATTTAGTAATTGCTTTATGCGGACACGAAGTAAATAGTATTGGTTCAGTATTTTTTAACGATACAGAAATTACAACAAGTCAAATAGACGGCTCAGGTAATGTAACAAGTGGTACGTTTAGCGGTAAAGCGCAAATAATAAAACACTTAGGTTCATCTACACAAACCGTTGACACAGTTTTAGACAATGCAAGTACAGTTTGGACAAGCAACCATAGATTAAGAGGTATAGCTTATTTAACAGTTAAACTTACTTTTGATAGTGATGTATTTCCTAACGGAATACCAAACATAAGCGCAGTAATACAAGGAAGAAAAATTTTAAATGTATCAACAAGTGCAACTGCTTATTCTAATAACCCTGCTAACGTTATTTATAATTACTTAACGTCAAGCGACGGTTTAGGTGCAAGTACAAGTGAGATAGATCTAGCAAGTTTTCAACAAGCACGATCTGATTGTGAGGACAGTATTACGATAACAGGTGGTACACAAAATAGATATACTTGTAATGGTGTAATAGAATTAAATAAAAAGCCTGTTGAGGCTATTGAGGATTTAGTAAGTTCCTGCGCAGGTACATTAACGTATCAGCAAGGTAAGTTTAAATTAAAGGTTGGTAAAGCAACAACATCAACTAGAATTTTAACTGACACGGATTTAGCAGGCGAACTTAAAATTGTAACAAGACCTAAACGTTCACAACTTTATAATAAAGTTAAAGGTACGTTTGTTGACGCTAATACAAATTTTAGTATTAAAGAATTTAACACTCAGGAAAGTTCAACGTTTCAAACAAGCGACGGCGAAACAATTGTAAATGAAATAGAATTACCATTTACGACCGACCCTGTTGAAGCACAACGTTTGGCTTTGATTGTTCTTAAACAATCAAGACAAATGATGACTTTAGAATTATTGTTAAAGCCTGAGCATTTAGACTTTGGCGTTGGCGATGTATTTGGATTTACTTCGACAAAATTAGGCTTTACGAATAAAAAGTTTTTTATTCTTGCTTATACTTTAAATGCTGATTTATCAGTAAGTATTGTAGCGCAGGAATACGCAGATAGCGTTTATGATTTTAACGCAGTAGCAGAACAGGTAACTTTAGATACTGCAAGTGCAATATCTTTACCTAGTGCAACAACAGTTGTTGCGCCTAGTTCTATAACTGCAAGCGATACTTTAAATGCTTCGTCCGACGGTATTGTTGACGTTGTTTTAACTGCAACTATACAAATACCAACAACTGAAGCTTTTATTGGTCAATTTGAATTAGAATATAAAAAGTCAACTGATAGTGTTTATGTATCAGCAGGTCGTTCATCTACAAATACGTTTCAAATATCAGGTGTAGAGGACGGCGCGTTATATGATTTACGCGGTCGTGTAATAAATACTGCGGGAGTAAAATCTAGTTTAGTAAGTGCGCAACATTTAGTAATTGGTGGTACAGAACCGCCGAGTAATTGTGAAGATCTTGCAGTTAGTATTAGTGGTAAATCACTTACGCTTTCGTGGTTAAAACCACCTGACCTTGATCTTAAAGAAACAGAGATTAGACATAGTACAGATTTAAACAATGCAACGTGGATTGGTTCACAAACTTTAACTAAAGTTTCAAGAACATCAACGTCGGTAAGTTTGCCTGCAAAAAAAGGTACTTACTTAGTTAAACACATTGATAAGCTTAACAACTTTAGTATTCAAGCGACAAGTGTTTCTACAAACATAACAAGTATTACAGGATTAAATTTTCATACAACGTTTTTAGAAACAATCTCAGGTAATACAGGTGTTAAGCAAGACGTTGCAGTAGTTCAAGACGGTGCAGATCATTATATTGTCTTAGCAACTAAAACAAATTTTGACGACGGTTTAAGTAATTTTGAAACTAACACAACACAGTTTTTTGATAGTGGCGGTGTACTAACAAATACAAAAGCTTTAGGTTTTTATAATTTTACAAATGTTTTTGATTTATCACAATCAGGACAAGTTAAGTTAGAACCTAAATTATTAAGTACGGCAGAGGACAGAGATAGAATTTTTGACGCGGTAACAACAAGTAGTAATAACCAAAATGGTCATTTTGATACAGAACCGTCGCATTTTGACGGCGATGTAAGTTCTTTTGCAGATATTATTTTACAAGTTGCAACGTCAAACGACAATGTTACTTACTCAGGATTTTCAGACTTTAATACAACAGGCGAATATTCAGCTAGATATTATAAGTTTAGATTAAAGCTAAGAAGTAACAACAGTTCAGCTAACCCTAAGGTTAGCGGAATGTCTGTTGACGTAGATGTACCTGATCGAATAGAGCAGGGCGCAGACCAAGTAACGTCTAGTGGTTCTAAAACAATTACTTTTAGTCCACCGTATTTACAAGAATACGCAATAGGTATTAGTAGTCAAAATTTACAAAATGGCGACAGGCACACCATAACTAGCAAAACGTTAGGTGGCTTTACTATAAATTATTTTAATTCAAGTGGTTCTGCTATTGATCGTTCGTTCGATTTTATTAGTAAGGGCTTTTAACAAAAAAGGAAAAAAAAATGAGTTCAGTTTCGCAAATTACAATCGACAACCAATCGTTCCCAAACTTTAGGTCTAATCTTAATAACAGTTTAAATGCTTTAAACAGTTCACACATAGGTTCATCAAGACCTGCAAGTGCAGTACAGGGGACACTTTGGATTGATAACACAAATATTGGTAGTAACGAACTAATACTTAAAATGTTTGACGGTACAGACGATTTAAGTCTTTTTACAATAAATATATCAACTAACGCAGTTACTTTACCCGCAGGTGTTTCAGTAACAGAAAGCGACCCTAATTCTATACCGTTTAGTGTAGCGTTAGGTTCATAATAATAAAAGAGGATAAAAAATGGCAAATAACTTCGGCGACGCGCAGGCGACTATTAGCAATAATAGTTTAACAGACGTTGTAACTGCAAGTAACAAAAGTTTAGTTATCGCAGGTACAATTAGTAATACACATACAAGTTCTGTAAATGTAACTTTAAAAAAATACGATAACGGAACTACAACGGCTTTTACAATTCTAAATAATATTCCGCTTCCTAGTGGTTCATCTTTAGAATTACCAAAAATAGTATTAAACACGTCTGATAAAGTGCAAGCGCAATCTGATCACGCAAGCGGTCATATTACAGTTGCTTTACAAATGCTAACAGACGTTAGTTAATTAAAAGGAAAATAATAAAATGACAAATTATATTGGAAATAGACCTGCTAACGTACCTATAAGTGCAAGCGATGTACCTGATTTACCAACAAGTAAAATAACAAGCGGTACTTTTGCAGACAGTTTAATAAGCGCGTCAAGTGTATCTCAACACGCAACAAGTTTTGACGACAATAAAATAGTAAATGATTTATCTACTTTAGGATTAAGAGTACATACGCAAGAAAATTTAAACGCTTCAAATACAAACTCTGCGTCGTTCGATGTATTTCAAGACAGTTCAGGTATTACTAATTTAACTAATACTATAAGAAATTCAAACGAATATGTGTCATCTTCAAGCCTTGTTACAACTTATGGTCTACCAATGGGTAGTTATAATTCTCAAATAGACGTAAGTACAGGGGGTTGGACGGGAAGTGTTACAAATGATGAAATAACCGCAAATGGTTCTTCTTATATTGGTGGATACGTAGATCGTTTATTTGATTTGGAACAAGATTGGAAAATTAAATTATTTTATACAGATAATAGCGGTTCACAAGTTAGTAAAGCGTGGGGTCTTTGGACGGCAGTAGTAACACAAGATACTTCTATTACCGCAGGTAACAATCCTACAATTTTTCAAGACCAACAACATACAAGTAACCCTGCACCAAATTTAACACCTTCTAACGTAGCAACAAAATGGCTTACTACATCTTACGCTTCAACGATTGGAATTGCTAGTGTAAGCGATAATAATTCAGACGGACATAGCGGAAGTGGGGCAAGATTAACTGTAGACGCAAGTGGGTCAACAACGCACGGTAGAGGATATGCGGGAAACTATAACCGATATGGTGTGTTAGCGGAATATGACAGGTCAGGAAACACAATAACAATTACGCCACAGGCGACTACTTCAGGTTTTGAAACTTCAGATACTTCAAATACAAGAGGTGCTTTGACTTTTACAAATGTTCCAACAACAGGTAGATTTATGATTGCTTTTGGACACGACGCTAACGCTTCTGATAGAGTTTCAGGGACATTTAGTTCAAGCGATAATACAAAATTTGGAAATTATCAAAGTGGTAGTGTAACTGCAACAGGCTCGTTTGAGAGTAACGCAATTACAGTAGCGTCAACTTCATCTATGGGCGCGGTGATTACATATGAAGATTTTTCAGGCACAAATTCTTTAAATACCGATATAATTTTAAAACTTTCGGCTAATAATGGGTCTGCGTATAGCACAGCCACACTTACTGCTTTACCTGACTTTGCAACAGGTATTAAAATGGCAAAAGTCAATGACTTGTCAGTAACAACAGGGACACAATTAAAATATAAAATTGAGTTTGCTAACCAAAGTTTAGGAAGTAAAGAAGCGCGTATAAGAGGCGTATCACTACAATATTAAGGATAAAAAAATATGACATTAACAAAAGTAAGAGATCGAGGAACAACAGGTATATCAACAGACCTACAACCAATAAAGTCTGACATAACTGCTTTAGCTTTAAGAGAAGCTACTAATGAAAGTTCAGCAAGTTTTAATTTACCTAACCAACACATTGACACGTTTGCTACTGATACTTTAGGAACTAAAACTAATGCTGTTGTTAGTGGTGGACTTGTTTCGCCTAAATCACAATCAAGTGAGAGTGGCGGAACGACAGGCGATTTTGACGATATAAGTTGGGGTTATAATAGTAGTTACATAACTATTAACACGTCAGATATGAATTTTGGCGGAAACAGTTATAATCAAACCGCAGAACAAAGAAGTAATTTTTTACAAAACAATTTTTGGTGGTCTTTTAAAGTTGACCATAGTTCAATGCAAAGTTTTTCTGCTACTACTGAACCGACAGTTGGTCAATATGCTTTTTTTCACGGTATAAAAAATCGAACAAGTAACATTAACGATTATAATAATGGAATTTACAGTAATAATAGTAGTGATTATTTTTACATAAATTTTAAAGAAGTTAGCAGTTCTGAAGAAATTTTTTTTATAAGAGATCAAACAAGTCAAGGAAGTGCAACTGTTAACTTAGTAGGAAATTATATTACATTTTTAAGAGAAACTGCGGGGGGTGGTACACTTAAAGTTTATTTAAGTTCTTCAAGTGCTGATTATGTAAATGGAACTTTACTACACACTTTTTCAGGCTATTCAGGTACGGGAAACAACGGAATTATAGCGGGAAGAAATAGAAACGGTACAGCTAGTTTTGACGGTCAAACTTTTGTACAAAACTCGTCATATAAAGATGATATTACAAGTTTATCTGCTTTAAATTACAACGCGACAGGAACAGTTATACAAAATACAAATACAGTAGGTTCAGCTAAAACTGAAGTTGGCGGTACAATTCTTTATAAAGACAATCAAGGTACGGCGACACTAGGAACAGATTTACGAGTTTACTTCACTTGCGACGGTGGGTCTAATTGGACAGAGGCTAGTTCTTACAATGCTATTACACCTGTTTATTCAACAGGTATTAAGCAAGTACGATTAGGTAAAACTACTTGTACGTCGGGAACAGACGTTAGATACAAAGTTGAATGGGCTAATCAAAGCGCAGGTTCAAAAGAAACTGAACTACACGGAATAGGAACTAATTATTAAAGGATAAAAAATTATGGTCGGATATATAGGTAAAGAACCCACAGTTGGGAATTTTATAAAATTAGATAGTATAACAACGAGTGCTACTACAACATTTAATTTATTAAATGGTGGAGTTGCATATAGCCCTGAGAGTGCGCGAGTATGTCAGGTAAGTTTAAACGGCGTAATACAAAATCCTGAAACTGCATTTAATATTGTAGGTTCAACAATTGTATTCTCGCAGGCTTTAACTAGCGATGATGTTATTGACTACATTTTAGTTTTGGGCGATGTTATGTCGGTCGGTACGCCGTCGGACGCAACAGTAAGTACGGCAAAAATTGTTGATAGCGCGGTTACAACTGCTAAAATAAACGACGACGCAGTAACGGAAGCAAAACTTAATTTAATATCAACGTCAAGCGTACCAAGTCTTGAAGCTAAAGGCGACGGTAGTTCAGACGGTTATATCCAATTAAATTGTTCTCAAAACTCACACGGAATTAAATTAAAAAGTCCACCGCATAGTGCAAATCAAAATTATTCTTTAGTTTTTCCGTCTACTGCACCTGCAACTGACAAGTTTTTAAAAACTGACAGTTCAGGTAATTTAAGTTTTGCAGACGCAGGTGGCGGTGGTATTTTACAAGTTAAATCAACTACTAAAACAGGAACACAACTAATCGCTTCAAGTTCTTTTACTGCTATAAGTAGTTTAACAGTTTCAGTTACACCCTCATCAACTTCTAACAAATTACTTTTATTTGGGTCAGTTTCTTTTGGTGGGGAACAAAACCTTTATGGACAAGGTGCATTATATAGACAAATAGCTTCAGGTGGTTATTCTATTTTAACAAATGCCATTGGCGACGCAGATTCAAATGCTACAAGATGTACTATACCTATGCAAACTTTATCTAGTGGCGATCCAAGTTGGAAAACCCATACATCAAGTTTTAACTTTCTCGACGCGCCTAATACAACAAGTCAGGTTGATTATCAAATTTATTGTAGATCGCAAAATGGTGGAAGTATTTATATAAACGAAGAAGAAAATACAAGTGATGGCGATTATGACGCAAGACCAATAACAACAATTACAATTTTAGAAATAGATAGTGGGGTTTTATAATGAATTATGGTAAAGCAATAAAATTAATAAATTCAAATGCTGAATTTACAATAGATAATGATGATTTAGATAATATAGTTTGGTTAAATGATACAACACCTATACCAAAAGAAGATATTATTTCTAAAGCAAACGAAATATCTTACATAGCAAAAAGAGAAAAAGAATATCCAAATATTATAGATCAACTAGACGACATATACCATAATGGTATCGACGGTTGGAAAGAAACAATAAAAGCAGTTAAGGATAAATACCCTAAAGAATAGGTATGCAAAACTGCATAGAGTATAGATCTTTTTAAAAATAGAGCTTCTTCGCCTGGATGACTACTATTTAACAATAGCAACAAAAACTAAAAATTAACGCTATGCAAAATTGCATAGGGTAAGCGCATTATGGCAAAGAAAAAAAATAATCTTTATGGAAAAATAGAACACGAAAGCAGATCTAAGTTTAAGAAAACAACAATTGGTGGCAAGCCGTCTAGGTATAAAACAAGTTCACTAAACAAACATAAAAGAAGAAATTTAGGAATATGAAACCAACAAAAATCCGTGAGGATAGCGGTATTGATTTAAGTTTAAAAAATTTAATTAGTATAATTATTGTCAGTTCGTTAGCCGTTTATAGTTATTTTGGAATTATAGAAACTATTAATAAGCATAGTACGACGCTAGAATTAGTACAAAAAGATTTAGAATTAAACTCAGAATTTAGAATTAAATATCCAAGAGGCGAATTAGGTCAATCAAGTGGCGAAGCAGAATTATTTTTAATCGTTGAACATTTAAGCGGATTAGTAGAGCAATTAGAGGAAGAAGTTAAAGGTATGAGAAACAATGCAGTAAATATAGATTTTTTAAAAAGTAGAACTGAGAAACTTACTGAGGATATGGAAAAATTAATTAGAAACGGCAACGGTCATTAATGGAAGTTGTTATTGCTCTTTTAATGTTTATGGGTGGCGAAACACAAACACTCAAAGAACATTTATTTATACAAGATCAAAAAATGTCAACTTGTTTAAAAATGCAAAGACAGGCAAGAAAGTCAACAAATGGTGGTCGTGTAGTTTATCAATGCGCAAAAGTAAAAGCGACAATAATTATAGATGAATACTCAGGCAATAAAAAAATAACAAGTATTGCGAGTTTAGATGATTGATAAAATTTGTTATTTTATTTTTGGTTGGTTAGATAAGCTACTTGCTAAAGTTGACGAAACATTAACTTTTAAATTTCCTAAGCCAAAAAATAAAAAGAAAAAATGAAATACTTATTGGTTTTATATATGTGTAGTTTGACAACGGGTCAATGTCCGTCTAGTCATTATGCAGGCTACCAATTTAATAGTCATTATGATTGCGTTGTTGCAGGTTACGGTGTTGCACAACAAACATTTAAAAATTTAGAAAAAATGGAAGAATTTGAACGAGAATATATGGAAAACAACAAAATAGTAATAAAATTTGATTGTAAAGGAATTAAAGTAGATGAAAAAGAATTTGAAAAAAAAGACAACACAAAAGAACATAGCGTCAAGAGTTAGTGCAATAGAATTAGAGTTTGCTACTCATAACGCAACCTGTTCGGAACGATATAAAAACCAAAAAGAAACTTTAGATCGTA
>TARA_R100000654_G_scaffold21678_2_pt1 | contig 11811 bp, 5 predicted proteins | sample TARA_R100000654 | Tara Oceans TARA_R100000654 (sample SAMEA2622473) | marine metagenome | biome: marine biome (ENVO:00000447); feature: surface water layer (ENVO:00002042); material: "saline water (ENVO:00002010), including plankton (ENVO:xxxxxxxx)" | depth 5 m
TTGAACAAATTACTCATCTGCTTAACGCGAATCTTTTCTGGGCCACGTAGTAAAAAGTTAACCACCGCCTCAGAACCAGCTTCTGCGGCGATCATGCCCCCGCCAATACCACCGCCACGAGTCCCAAGTCCGAAACGGTTTAAAAGATTGTTGAACTGCTCTTGAGCTTTTTGACCGGCGGTGGCACCTAAGATGCGAGCCTGAAACAGGCTAACCGGCTTGACTTCTTTGAACAAAACCTCCTCAACGTCGCCACGAGCGTAAGCGTCTTCAACACCTCGCATACGAGCAATCGCATTATCTAAGTCTGTTTTGTGTTTGGGCTCGATCAAATCGTTTTTCACCATGAAATTCATCAAGGTAAAATCGTCTCTGCTTAGTGTTCCCTTTATTGGATCGTTAAGACGATTAAACATCTTCGTTGGGCTAAAACTCAGACCTAAACCTCCGGCATATTGCACAGCCTCATCTAGAATCAATCGACGCAGCCCTTCACGAGCTTGCGCCTTGGTGAAGATGTTACCCGTCGTCGGGTCTGTGATTTCATCGGGGGCTTGATTGATTATATTTACATAATTTTGAAGCATCCCACGTGGATTTTCAGGGTCATCAATAGCTCTGGAGATCGCCAGAAGTGGCTTGTTTGCTGTTTCAACAAAGTTTTTGAAAGCAATTACGTCGGGAGCTTCGCCTTTTTGCAACATGTCCGATTCCGCGGCTTCCTTTAACGCACGTGCGGCGGCAACATTTCTGGTGTCAATTTCTAGCTGCGGGAAGATGCTGAAAAGCTCTTTTGTGCCCGGCTGGTTACGCCAGTTACGAAGCATTGTCTCGTTTATGTCAAAAGTGCCATCAGGATTCTTTTTGGTCATTCTCTTCAAGGAGTCTCGAATGAGAAGATCGATTGTTTCGGTAGTGGTAAATCCATCGAAAGCCTGTCTATCCAGACCATGATCAATGCCGAACTTTACCGCAGCATTGACCTCTTCAACACGTTTTGCAGTCGCAGCGTTACCTCCCCGTAGGAAGGCTTTTGCCATTTCAGAGGGATCCATTCGCACACTGCGGTCAGGGTCAATGACTTGAAGCTCACCCAAGAAGCTACGAGTAAACACGTTGTTGCGAGCATAGGTGTAAGCACGTGCTGTATTGTATGCCACAGAAACGTCTCCTGCCCCCATCATGTCCCTGTATAGTGCGTCCGCCAAACGCGACATAAATTGAGCTAGGTCAGAGTCCGGGCTCAACCCCTTCCTGAGATCCGCAGCTTTGGCTAGCGCAATGCTCCGCATTTCATACAGTTTTTTAGAAGAGACCGGATTAGCTCCGCTCGCATTATCAAAATACTCCCTGAAATCTTCTAAATCCAAGCTAAGCTTGGAGTCCTTCAAAGCTTTCTGAAAGCGAGCCTCGCCTGCTTCTGATCTGAACTTCAAGCCATTCTCATCCACAGACCGGTCAAAAATATTAAGCGAGTTTGGACGGCTGATTTTACGCCCGTTTTTAGCGGTGAACTCAGAAATCTTGACGTTGCCCGTGTGCCCCCATAACTCACTTTCATACTTTTTGGACTGCACGATTTGCTTGTTCAACAGATTGTACAGGTCTTCACCAATTTTTACGGCGTTTGACCCCTCGGCCAAAATGTCAGTGCCCTCTTCAACGTCGCCCCGAACGCGTTTCTGTGCGCTCATGTACGTGTCTAACGCTTTTGCCATATCGGCAGAAATGCCTTCTTCAAAGATACCCTGTTGAATCCGCGCTGCTGCAAGAATAGCTGCCGGTTCACCTGTGCCAATTAAGGTTTCGATAGCATCTTTAGCGTTAGCCAAAAGCTGTTCTTTACCTTTAGCTGCACTTACGCCGAGCTCCCTGTTTCGTTTTGACAAGGAGGTTTCAATATTTTCTAGTGTGTTTTGAAGAGGCAAACCGTAGAGTTTAGCTGCCACGGAGGGGGTCTCTAAAATCATACTGCCGTCTTCATCGTAACGACGAGGTTGATTAAGCAACCCTTGAATTAAAACCTCTAGCTGTTGAGGCCCCTCGTATTCTTCTGAAGCTTTTAAGGCGGCGGTAAGACGCTCCGCACCCTCTTTAGTCAGCTTGGACTCCAAAATCCCCGACTTTTCTCCAGACCTCCAATTAGACAGTGCTGTTTTTAACTTCCCTACGGCGGCAGGGCCAGAATCAACTAAAATTTGAGCAGGAATTGGTACGACGGCTGATCCCAGAATTTCTCCAATAAGCCGAGAGCCCGGATCATACGGGTCCAAGTTTTGTGCCACGGCAGCGCCTACGCCACCCCCGGCAGCCGCGCCTAATTCTATCAAGCTAAAACGAATAGGTTTTTCCCGCGCCGCCTGTAGCGAGCCCGCCACCCCTTTTTCAATGGCCGCTGCGGCTCTTGACCCAATCGGACCTTTTGTCGGGTCAAACAAAAGCCCAGACGGGTTAAACTTCTTAAATCCAATCCCGGTCGCCTTTTGAACCCCTTCGGGAATCGCAAGCCCAGCGCCCTGCCCAAAAATCCTGCCTCGGGTCGCCAGATTCTCTCCCGCTTCTTGTGCCGCTTTAAAAGCTTTCTCAGACAAACCAGCATTCTTTGCGGTAAATTCTGCGGCGTCATCTAAACTGGCCGCGAATCGACCACTGGCTACGTCCTTAAAATTATCTAAAAACTGAACACTTTTTGGCACAGTTGGTGTTTTAGAGGCCAAGGTCCACGGCGCGTGAAGCATGGACAAACCTAATGTTGTGGTTTCGCCCCAGTTACGAGCTCCCTGCAAAGATGGAAGAGTCGGGTCCTGCTCGCCAATAAGAGCCTTCTCTGTCTCTTCTGCGGCAAAAGCAGCCGAAATCGCACCGATAACTCCGCCGCCAAGAAGAACAACGCCTTTTGCCGCCAAGCCCGGTAAACCGGCAGGTGGGATCATATTTGCTACGGGAGCGGCAAGTTTTACACCCGCACTAAATCCTAATCCTCCAGCGATAGCCTCGGGAGCTTCTCTAGCCATACCAGAGGTGAAAGCTCGAAAACGCTCTCCCGATGGAGCTTCCGGGTCATATTTGCCGTAGTCTTCAACATTGGTAAACAATGTTAGGATTTCTTCGTCGTCCAGCATCCTATCTTCTGGCGCGGCATCCTTGTAATTAGGCAAAAGGTCTAAGATGGGCGCAGTGCCATCTTTCAGACCTTCGTAAGTAATTCGGTCCTGACCAATTTTGTCTTGAGCGAATCCAACAACGCCCCGTGTAGTATCATTAAGCCCACGCTCGCGTATCAAACTTTGAAACTCGTCATTTGAAAAAGAAAGAAGCGGTTCAGTCATTACTTGTCCTTACCTTCCGCTAGTTCATTAATGATGCTACGCGTCTCATTCGTGGTTGATCTGTCAGTTTTCCTGCCATCTCGCCTAGATGCCTTGGATCCACCACCAAGGTAAGTGTTGTAGTTTTGCTCCAACGTGATGACATCTTTAAGAAGGCTTCTCAAGCGCAGTGCGGTGCGACGATCTTTTGTAACAATGTCGTCGTCATACATACCCCGAGATTCTGGGAAGTATTCGGGATCTGTCGAGGCGTAGCTCGTAAAGGCCCTCTGAAGAAGTGCTCGCATACCACGCAGAGTGCTTAAAGCTGTTTCGTCAGTTTTAAACAAGCCCGGAGCAAATCCTGCGGTTAGCTCACGCATGGCATCTTGATCATTTTTAAGGACGCGGTCGTCACTCATATTGTTGATAGCCCGAAGCAACTCTTCACGCAGGGACATGATGTCCCGATCTGCGCGTGTAAGCTCTTTACCTTCTTCACTCATAGGCCCGGCCAGACCAGTTTCACGGAATGTTTCAGTGAAGTAATTAGAGATTCTTTGAGTTAATTCTCCAAGGCCCGTAGCACGTTGATATTCAATGCTTGGGTCGATAACGGTATTTGGAATTTTCTCCCAAGAGCTAGAGGATAAATCCAATTCGCCCTCTGGGGTGAACAGGCTCTGTTTGAACTCTGTAGAATTTACATCCACAGGGCCGTCACCCGTTGCGGTATCATCTTTGGGCTTGGGCATTGAAACACCCGGAATTGTAGGCGTTACAAAACCACCCGCTTTTCTGGTCTTCAGAGCTTCCTGAATGGCTGGGGCAAGCTGCGGCGTTGGGTTCTTTACGTAGCTGCTACCTGTCCACGTGTAAGACGGCTTGGCATATTCGATAAGAGTTTGCTCAAACAGAGCAGTGTCGTCTCCCAGCGTACCTGACGCATATGCTTCAAGGCGTTCCTTGTCCGTGAGATACGTCAGTTGCGCTGTCTTGGCCTTGCTTCCCAACTTAGTTGCGTTTTCTGCGGCCTCTGCTACTGCCAACATGCCCAGCTTATACTGTTCGTCCAGAGCTTGTGCCGCCAGACCGAGGTTAAGCTGCTCCAGCTTTATGTCCATGCCACGTTCAGCCAACGCATTTTCAATGTCGCGCTGAGATTGAGCAATGGCCCGGTCAATGTCGCTTTGATCAGACGTAAATTTCTGCATCTCCTCTTGCATGAGCTGACGGAAAGTTTGATCACTAAGTTGCAGATTTTCTCTCTGTGCTCGATCAAGTGCCGCCTGCGCTGCGGTGAACGCTTGTGTGCGCTCCTGAGCCGTCGCGGACAAGGCTGCATTATGGTCTGCCAAGGCGATATTTTGCTCCTGACCAATGCCCATACGCTCAATCTGATACGCCTGTTGAACACCAGCCAGTTCAAGTTGATTCTCCAGATCCACGCCTTTTTCTTGTATGCGTAACTCGCTTTTAACCGTTTCAAGCTCTTTGCTAATGGCTGCGGCTTGAGCCTGTAAATCAGTGCGGCTTTTAAAATCAATCTGGCCTTGAAGAACAGCCAAGGCCCTCTGACCTTCTTGTTGCACAAGAAGGAGCTCTTCTTTTTTCGTCGCGTTATATTCGTCACGAGTAATCTGATTGGTGTTGCGAAGGTTCTCCAAATCAATGGCGTAGCCCTGACCAACTTCCGCCAGCTTGAGCTTGTTTGCTAACCCGAGGTTAGATAGCGCAGTCTGAGTCTTTAGGCCAAGTTTGTCTTTGAGTTCAATTTGAGCAATCGCACCAGCCTGTCGCGCCTCTTCTTGTGCTAGTTCTGCCGCAGCCTTTTGTTCTGCGGCCAAAGCAGTTTCCGCAGACCCGAGAGCCGCGAGCTGTAGACCTTGACGCTCTTTGTCAATCGCCTTTTTTGCCTCAAACTGCTGCTGGGCACGTGCGCCAATGGTCGGGAACAGCTTAGTCTGCTGCGCTGCCATGGCCAAACGCTCCGCAGGAGACAACCCGGCTCTTTCTCCTTGCATAGGGGCAGCAAAAGCAAGACCGGTATTCGCAAGATCAAACAGCATCTGGGCTTGTGTAAGCTCTTTTTGCTCCCGCAAACGTCCTTCGGGGTCACCCAAAAGGTTTTCACGAGCAGCATACCGCTCTCTTGCAAGTTCTCCCAGACGACCCGGGGTGCTTGCAAAGGGATCGCCACCCAACTGCATCATTTTGACCGGCTGGTTATCGCCTCGGCGGACCAGCCCGCCATCCTTAAAATTTACGGGCGGGGGCCCTCCCATCGGCTCAGGTGGCGCGACGTTCTCCATGATGCCCTGCGCCATTGGGCCCTCCATCGGCTGCTGCATTTCCTGCTGCGCCAACTCACCAATACCTTGATCTACAGCAGCGATCTGCATGACCGGCTGCACAAGAGCCAGAACCGACTCTGGTGTCTGCATGGCGTCTTCTGGGCCGACCACGCCTGCGAGTTCCTCGCGGCGCTCGCCCATAGTAGCATCGTCACCGCGAACCATGTTCATCATCTGCTCGTAGTCTTGAGCGCCCTCAAGGTCACCTGTGGTCTGGCTAGCTGTTGCCAGCATTTGATCGACAACCTGCGGGTCAAGCTGTTCTGCGGCAGGCGGGGGCATCATACCGGCAATGCCACCCTCTTGCTTGAACTCTACGCCACGGCCCATCAGGATATCGGCCTGTGTGATCTCACCATCTTTGTTCAGGTCCGGGAACGCCGCTCCACCCTTGGCGAACATCTGGCGGCTAAGTACACCTCGATTCATCATCCGAAAAGCCCCGCTTTCTGTGCGCCAGCCGCTGCGGACAAGCCCGCAATTCCTAAACCAGCATATTGTTGGAAGGGAGAAACAGACGGATCCGCAGAAGTGCTTACTGTCTGCGAACCGGACGGAACCCCTCTAAAAATGTCTGAAAGATAAGATACGCGCTGCTCTGGCTCAAACAGTTGTGCCAACTGCGTCTGACGGGTGGCATCCAAGCCCGCCTGATTATACATACGCTCCAGCTCTCCAACGTCAAACATAAACCGCGTTTGATCTTGGCCTAGCTCCTGACCCATCCGGCCCAAGGATGCAATCCCTTGGCCCATAGCAGCCTCTCTGCCAAGCTGGCGCTCTGCCATGCCCGCAGCGTTCATGTAGTTCTCTGCCGCAGCGCGAGCTAAAGCATCCGCCCTTCCTTGCTCAACCTTCCCCCGAAGAAGTTGGCCTCTATCTCCAAAAGCAGCGGCCCCGCCACCTTGAAGGACATTTGCAAGGCCCTGTTGAGCTTGTCGCTCATCATAAGCTCGCATAATTTCTTTTTGAATCGTGTCTTGGAACGGATTCATATACTCAGATATTTCATCTTGAGTAAGTTTCCGACCTGCACCTGTCACTGCGGCATCTGCACGGTCCAAATAGTCTTGATACGCTCCAATGCCGGTCCCCGCCCGGTTGAGCGCGGCCAACTGTAGGTCGGTCATACCGGCGACTTCAAAGCCGGGCAGTTCTTTTTCCTGCTCGGAGAGCCCCTTCGCCCGCTCCATGAGACCTAAGATGTAGGCTTCAAACTCGGGCGCTGATCTTTGAATAATAGTATCTGTAGCCATTACGCCATCGCCCTTCCTTTAGCCTCAAGACCGCGCATCATATCGTACATTTTGCGGATGCCTTGCTCATTGTCTCCGTTTCCAAGACCTTTGACGGCATCGGTGGTCATCACAAACTCACCCGGCATTAGCATGGCCCTGACGCTGTCCTCGTTTGGAACGCCCTCGTCTGGCATGATACCGCCGGTGCGGCGGGGGAATATCTCACCGCCCTCTGCGGCGTAGAGCGCATCAGTGAAGACATTGGAACCCAGAGAGCCCAGACCTTTTAACATCGTGTCAGGACCCCCGCCCATCAGGGGCCGAGGCTGTATTCCCGTTTCACCTCCGGGCCTCACGGGCATTGGTATATTACCAAATCCTACGCCAAGAGTCGGTCGGTTGAAGACATTCCCGCTTGTCCCCTGCCCGCCATACATCATGTCGTTTAAATTGCCGACTACATCTTCAGAATACTCTGCAAGGCCGCGTAACCCGCCTATGACGCCGCCTTCAGCAGCTTGAATGACGGGTTCTCTTCTAGCCGGGGGTGGTACAAACGGGTTGTAATCCGTGATATATCTCAACTGCTCTGCCGGAGATCCATACTTCTCTCGATTTTGAGCTAGAAGGTCAGCGCCCGTATCATACTCCACCTCTTCTACCTCGGGGGCGTCAAAGAATCCTGCGGAACCCGCTGCGAGACCGGCCAAAGCTATGCTAGGGCCGAAACGACGGATGAAGCCCGGGGACTGTTCTGCGGCCATCTCCTTAGCAATTTCAAGTTGAGTAGCATTGGCTTCTGCCGGATTAACCCCCATCTGTTTGAGAGCATCCGCCGTGGTGACCTTATCCGGCATTATGGTCTGTTGTATAGATTCGAGGGCCGAGATCTTTGGGGGTTGATTCGTGTCAACGCTTGCAAAAGGCCCAGCATCAGTGGACGGAGCGGTCACGGGCTTATAGTCGCCAAAGAAACCCCCGTCCCCGGAAAGTGTCTGACTAAAACGTCCCGCAGGGTCAGAAAAGGCTGCGCTGACGTTCTCGCCAAAGGACCCCTTCCCAGTAAATCCTTTAAACAGCGCACCTGTACCGCCTGCGATAACAGCGTTTTTCAAGGCGTCTTCTGCGTTGCCGCCCTGCATTAAAGTTCCAATGCCTGAACCCACGGCTGCGCCATATACAGGGCCGAGGGGCGTCATCGACAATGCAATCGGCAGGACAACCGGCGCGACTTTCTTCAAAACCTTGCCGACGCTGCCAATAGCCTTCTTCACGCCTTTTACGATCTTGCTCAAAAAGAACTCCGGCAGGCCCGTCTCAGGGTTCAAGCTGTTGGCCGACGAACCCACGACATACCGCTCGGGATCCTCAACGCCCTGCTCCCGAAGGTGCGAAAAGATAGACTCTTTCAGTTCAGGGCTTTGTTCGATCAGGGCCCGCGGCACGACGATCTCGCCGCTTTCAACGTGCACGATGCGATCATCGCCGAAACGACCGTAAGAGGCCATTTTCTTGGCCACATCGTCAAAAGCGGCAACCCCTTCAGAACCAAAGGCTTTTTGCGCCTCTTCCTGCTCGATTATAGCAATATCTTCGTCGGACATGTAAAAATCAGCGATACCACCTGACGGTACGCTGAGCATGTCTTGTTTCTGAGCAGATTGTCCCATGGCCGAATCTTACCTTACTTTTTATTAAGTAACAATCTTCACTGTTCCACTATCGTTGAACAAGGCTCCAGTTTCCAAACCCGCGGAGCTGGTGGGCAGGTTAGTCAAAGTTATGGCCGTTCCACGAATTTGCCCCGGAGTTCTTTCTTGGGAGATAAAAACTTCCAAGGCTCGAATCAGATCCTGCATATATGCCGAATCGTACTCTTCGGGAGCCTCTGGAAGTCTTGGAGCGGGAACTTCAATCTGCGCCATTACCGTCTCCCGTCAGGCCGCAAGTCTACCCTTGGGCTTCCCAGTTTCCATTTAGTGCCGAGAGCCGTGCTCTCTACACGTAGAGCAAAAGACCGGCCCCTTGACCGCACGTGTAATTGTTCCGTGTAAGTTTCAACCGGGGCGCTAGCTGTTTGCACCGTGGTGCCTGACGAAGTGTCGCTAAAATCCGCTCCGGGGAAGCGCCTTGATTTTATGGTGAACACAGCTTGTGGAGCGCTTAACGAGGTAGAGCCGATAAAAGTTAAGTCAGGAACTATCCGTCGAATAAATGAAAACTGGTCCCCGTCTCCTATGTCTATGCCCGCAGATTCAATAAAAGCGGTCATCGCGGAGCCGTCATCATCAAAACCGATCTCATGGTTGTAGAGAAATTGACTGCCCGCAGCTATCGGGAAGGACCGCGTGCCGCGGTCCAACCACGCCGTTCTAGCTAAAGTACCAAAGTACCAAACTTTCTCTCCATAGTTGTATACAACGTATCGGTCATTATCCGTAGAAGACGCAGAGGGATAGAACCAAAACACCTCGGAAAACTCTGAATTTACACCGGAGACAATTTTATCCGCTTCCGAAGTGTTGAAATCGTTGAAAACTTTTTCTTTTACTGTGCAAGGCAGTTGTTGGGTGCGACCCGCATACACGTAAAAGTTGTCGATACCCATCCAAAACACAACATCTTCTGTGGACGCCGCAGCTTGAGGCCCCGCTATGGTTATGTTTGAAGCTAGCTGAGACAGGCCAAAGACAAAATCTCCGCCGATGAATCGCATAGAAAACAAAGCGGTGTCCGTGTAAACCAGTATTTCTCTTTTTGTTTCTACCGCTTGAACAAAAGTGGAGCCCGCGCCAAGCCTGAGACTACCCGCGGTATTTGTAGTGTCTGGGAACCACAAGGTTGCGCTTTCTTGAGTAGAAAACCGGATTAAAAGGGGGTCTTGTACTCCATCACCTTGAGTATCACTAGACCCACCTTTGGAGTCACACCCAAAAGCAATTACATGACGGTCCTGATCAGAAACAAGTATTTGTTTTGCTACTCTGGGGACACTACGAGAACCACTTCCGCCAAATGCACTAAGTTCCACCGCTCGACTAGACAAATTGGTAGAACGGTCCCAATAGAAGATATTGCTGTCTCGTGCATTAATCAGCAGATCTTCACCGAAGTTATCGTGTGACCACAGACGTATCTGTGTAGTTGTTGTCAGGCCACCAGATGCCGCATCACCCCAGCCAAAATAATCGTTAGCTGCGCTGGCGTTGCCTTTAACAAGAGTCACCGTAGAACTGTCGGCATGTGTAACAGCGTCTGTTGCGACATTTGAAGTTACCGTATTCACTGTTATGGTGGTGCCGTCAGCTTGAGTGAGAACGTCGTTACTGCCACCGTGACCTGCTGTGTTTACATTGCTGTCCGCCCCTGTGCCCGCATGAGCGCGAACAACGGTTAAATCATTAGTCGATACATTGGTGACCTTCATAATTTCGCTATCGACAAGAATAAAATCGCTAGCAACAATTCCGTGGCCGCCACTTACTGTTAAAGTTGTATCGGAATTTGAAAAAGTTCCACCCTCGTTGATGGCGGCCTCTGAAGCTCCCGCTGACACACCACCGTATAAACCTGCGCCCCAACCTGTGCCGCCAACCGTCGCGTCTAGGCCGACATTAATTTGATAAGCTGCAACAGTGCCGCTCCCCGTGTTTCCATTTGCAGAATCACTCGAACTTGCAATTAATGACGTAGAACCCGCCGCTACACCCAGCGTTATTTCATAGGTACTAGCGTCGATAACTGCCGTTATCTTATGTTCTGCCTCTAGGATATCTTTAGTAATATTACCGCCACTACCAAGACCGGCGGCATCAACACCACTGAATGTGACAAAATCATTTTCAACCGCACCGTGTCCAATCTCTGTAACAGTAACTATTGTGCTATCGTTGCTTCCAGCCGTTGATACTGATTTAAAGTTTTTGCTGGTAGAGGCAGAGAATGTCACATCACCCGCGCTAGTGGTCAAGCGAAGGGGCGTAATGTCGTTAAAGCCACCACCTTCTTCAATGTAGTATTTCAGATGTGTTCCGACGCCAAGGTAGTTCGAGCCATCCAGCGCGATCCAGTTATGCAGCGCCCGTGCAGATCCAAGATATGTTGACGATGTTAGCTTCTCCCAGCCGCCTAGCTTTTCTGGATAGCCCATACGAAAACGGATTTTGTCACAGTCACGCCAGCCACCCTCGTTAGAATACGAAGTAACCTCTTGGTTAATGCCGGGTCTGAATTGTAGCTTAGTTAGTGGCATTATGGCGTGGGCGTCCCCGGCGCATTGAACACATCCATGTTGATTGTGCCGGATGCTGGCACGTTGGTGTTACCGTTGACGGCGTCATATCCAAGCACATAGCTATTGGTAGATTCGTCGTTTTTGACTTTGCGAGTTTGCCCCGCCGTATAAGATTGTGCGCCGCCCGTCGAGCCAGATGTTGTGGTAATAGTTACAGAGCTATTGTTAGTAAAGTCCACATCATGTGTTGTGACAGAAGCTCGACGGCGAGAGTATACGCCAGACCCTCCCTCACCTGAATTAAAAGTGTAGTTAACTACGTCACCAGCAGAAAGGGTGCCGTTGTTAGTTCCGTTTCCTGTCGCGCCGCTGGCGGCTGGGCCAGTGTAATAACTGATGCTTACAGACGCGCCATTTTGAGTGCTGTCAAAACCATTCTGCGATATTTCAGTTCCGCTGTTTATTTTGTGCCTAACGGTCACACCGCCGCCGCTCGTCCCCCCACCATCAGCAGTGTCCCCGATTATTTGTATCACTGCATCAGCGGCAGTCACAGTGTAGTTTTGCGGCGGAGTGCCAATCGCTCTAGAAGTGACATTTCCTAAGGAGCCTGTGAAGGTGCTGGTACTGGTCACGTCCGCAGTGAACTCGCCGATTGTTTGATCCGAAGTGCCACT
>TARA_R100000654_G_scaffold2519_3_pt1 | contig 11772 bp, 14 predicted proteins | sample TARA_R100000654 | Tara Oceans TARA_R100000654 (sample SAMEA2622473) | marine metagenome | biome: marine biome (ENVO:00000447); feature: surface water layer (ENVO:00002042); material: "saline water (ENVO:00002010), including plankton (ENVO:xxxxxxxx)" | depth 5 m
CCAAATTTCAAACACTGATCTGTAAAGCAGCCAAGGACACCGATGGCACGATCACAGCCGTGGCGTCTACGCCAGACGTTGACCGTTACGGCGACGTGGTGGCGCCGTCTTGGGATCTGGCAGCGTTCAAAGCCAACAGCGTTATCATGCACGGTCACGACTATGACGGGCCAGTGATTGGCAAGGCCACAGAGATCGATCTGGTCGGTGAGCAATTGGTAATGAAGGTGCAATTTGACGAAAGCGACACCAACCCGCTTGGCCAACGCATCGCTAATCAATTCCGGTCCGGGTTTATGTCCGCGTTTTCCGTCGGCTTTAGCCCCGGCAAGAGCACGCCACGCACAGCGCTACCAAAGGACCACCCGGCGTATATTGAGAAGGGCGCCGGCCAATACTTTGAACAGAACCAATTGCTTGAGGTCAGCGCGGTAGCCATCCCAGCTAACCCGCACGCATTGGCCATCCGTGCCAAGCGGTGGGGGCTCGACGTTGCCCAGAAAGACGCACCAGCGCCAGAGGTAACGAAAGCCAGCGTGGGGATCCCAGCGCCAGAGGGGCACCATTGGATGGACTACGAGGGCGGGCCGGTCCTGATGGCAGGCGAAGACCCACAGCACCCCGGGGCGTCGGCTGTATTTGAATTTGAGATCGTAGAAGAACACGACCCAGAGCGGCTCAAACCCGAGTATCAGGACCAAGATCCGCCAATGGAAGAGGAGCCAGAGCAAGACGCGTACGGCTACGACGACGACGACGAAGAGAAAGCGATCGGCACAGCGGTGCGGCGTGAACTGTTGCGGCTCATGGCCGACAGCGGAGACAGCCAAGCGCAAGACGTGTTCGATCTGTTTGAAGATTCAACCAGCGCCAAGGGGTCGGATGACTTCGGGGCACTTTTCAACGAGGGCGAATAGCCCACAACGTCCGCAGGAGTAAACACCATGGACATCCAGACCAAAGCCGACGCGATCAAGGTCCTTGCGGACTTGAAAGCAGAACAAAAACGATTGGCAGACAGCAACCGCGATCTGACCGAAAACCTCGAAAAGAAGAGCGCCGATCTCAAGGCCGTATCTCAAAAGCTCGGCGAGCTTTCCGCCATCAAGCCGGTAACCGTCAGCGACAAAGAGGCCACGCTTCGCCGTTTCGTCCGCGATGATGGATCGCTTGACTTCGCCGGCATGGTCAGCGATGACACCGACCGAGGCCAGTGGCACCAAGAGCTTAAGCAACTGGTGGACGATCGGAACATGGCCAAGATCATGACCAAGAGCGGCAACGTGGACAAGCTCGATCGCAAGGTCGCCGATCACTTTAAGAGCGCCCCAGTGGACATTCGCCGCGCGTTCTCGGATAGCAGCGGTGTGGGTGCTGAGTTCATCCCCGATCTGCTGTTGCCTCAAATGGTGCAAAAGCTCTACAACGCGGGCAACGTGGAAAACCTGTTTCCAAGTATGCAAATGCCGGGCAAGGAAGTACGCTTGCCGTTCTTAACTCTGCGAGTCAAACCATATCTTAAATCGGGCTCGACTTTTGGGACGATCACCGCTGAGGATGACGTAACAAGCCAAGTCAGCATGACCGCCAAGAGCTTTGCGGCGCGCATTACCCTTGACGAAGACGCTTCGGTCGATTCGATCGTGAGCGGCTTGGAAATTGCGCGGTCTTCTCTTGCCACGTCAATGGCGCACGCCATTGAGGATGCGATCATTAACGGCGACACCGCAGGATCCCACCAAGACACGATTACGGCATGGTCGCCACGTGGGCGCTGGAACTCATCGGGCCTTGGCGGGTCAGACGATCACCGGTCGGCGTTCCTTGGGTTGCGGGCGCAAGCGTTCGACGTGAGCAGCGCACACGACCCCGGCGCCGTGACCTTTGCGGCTTTGATGTCAACGCGGGCACAGCTTGAAGGCGCGCACGGTGTGGGGTCGAACCTCGCGCTGATCGTGTCTCCGGAATACTACCTGCTCCACCTGTTGGACATGGATCAAGTAGCGACCGTGGACAAGTTTGGGCCACAGGCTACCGTCCTGTCGGGTCAAGTTGCAGCCGTTGGCGGCGGGTCGGTAATTATCTCCGACTTCCTGACCGCGGACCTGGAGACCTCCGGCAAGTTTACCGACGGAACCGGCGGGAAGACTGGCTATCTCTGGGTGAATCGCGATGCGTACATGGTCGGGAACTACAAGCCGGTCACCGTGGACATTGACCGCGAGATCGTAAACGGCACCATTGAAACCGTTGTGACCCGTCGCGTGGCCTTCCAATGCATGGAAGCCGCCAACAAAACGGTCTCTTTCGGCTACAACATCGCCAGCAGCTAAGGGGTAAAAGATGCCGATTCTACTGTTCAAAGGTTTTGCACATACGCCCGCGTACATCGGCCCAAGTGGCCGGTGGGTCAAAGGCGATCAGAGGGAAGTCGAAAAGGCAGAGGCCGATCGGCTTCTGGCAGACTTCCCGCAATGCTTCGAGGCAGTGGGATCGGCTGTTGCCGAACCCAAGAAGTCGCGCGCCGTCAAGTCACCGACGAAGCGGCGCGCGGCATCTAAGCCAAAGGCGGACAAATGAAGCTCATTAGCAGCCAGCGCGGAGAGTGGCCGACCGGTGTCTATTGGACGCCGGGAGAAACGCGCGAGATTGAACTACAAGAAGGCCAAGAGCCGCCGAAGTGGCTTACCCCTGTGAAGGCGAAGAAACGCGCCACAAAGGCAAAGGGGGCCAAATAAGTGGCAATTATGACCGCCAGCGAGGTTCGCCTGTATCTGCGGACCATATCGGGAACCGGTGAGGACACGACGATCGACACATTGATCGCGCGTGCCGATGAGGCTTTTGCCGAGTACATCGGGATCCCGGCGGCAACCGTTGGCGGTTCGGCCACGTTGGAAGACGTTAGCCACACATTGCACCTTGACGGAACGGGTACACAGGAATTGCGCCTGCCCTTCTTCCCGGTCCAATCGATCACCACGCTGCATGACAGCGAGGATCGGAGCTACGGATCTGCCGACTTGGTACCGGCGTCGGACTATGAGCTTTTCGGAAACGAGGGGCTGATACGGCTGAAAGACGAAAGCAACCACGGGGCGTTTTCCACCGTCCGCCGTGCTATCAAGGTCGTGGCCGTTGTTGGCTTCACCAGCGTACCAGACAGCATCAAGCACGCGGTGGGGCTACAGTGCGCGTATTGGTTTAAGAACCGTGATCACATCGGGTATACGTCGGTGAACCAAGCCGGGGGAACCATTCAGATCCAACAAATGGGATTGCTTCCAGAGGTTCGGCAAATGCTGCGACCGTTCCGGCAGCCGTCAACGTGGGTGGGATGATGGCAACTGTAACGCTTGACCAATTCCATCGGAACATCCGAGAAATGGTGCGCACAGGCGAGATGGGCCGCGCGTTGCATCGGGCAGCGTCTGAAAGCGCGATCGAAATGGTAGCCAATACCCAAACTAATTTTCTTAGAGGACCGAGGCCGGCGTTCCTTGGTCGCGTATCGGGGGCGCTTGCTCGATCGGTACGGTTCAAGACCACGCCACGCAACAACGGGATCACAGTCAACCTGATGGCCGGAGGCGGTCCCGAAAACGTAGACTATGCGCGGCGCCATGAGCTTGGTGAAGGAATACGGGCGCGGCCATATCTGAGGCCGTCGAGAGACGAGATCCTGCGCGAGCGTGTCCCGGCGATATTTACGGAAGAGATCCGCGAAACCATGCAACGACTGTTCACGGGTGGATGATGCCGAGTAAGGAGCGCCAAATTCTCGAACAGTTGCGAACGCAGATCCGCACCGTAAACGGTTCGGGGTCGTTTACTGCAGACCTTAGCGGGGCGGACAATGTCGTATTCGGGGATCGGTTTACGCCGGAGGTTTTGCCCTGCTGTTATCTCAACCTGTTGGACGTGAACACAGCACAGAGCGCGGGCACCACGGCGCTGAGGCGATACGATCGAACGATGCAAGTACAGATCGAAGCGTGGACGCCTGTAACGACATCGGCAGCGGGTCAGGCATTGCTTGAGGGCTGCGATCTTATGGATGACATCATGCGAGCCATTGAGACCGATCGATCGTTCGGTGGTCTTATTCGAGACGTTGAGATCCGCGCGTCGGCTTTCGATGGCCAAGCACATGAGCGGCCCGGACTGGCGCTGGCGGTTCTCATTGCTACAATGACATACACAGAGGTGGCAGCGGCATGAGTTGGCTTGATTCGTCTTTCGCATATCGCGCCCCGTTTGTCGTGGATAACCACAGCAGCAGCGCCACGGCCAACGACGTACAGATCACGATTCCGAGCGACTGGCCAGAGTTCTGGGACCACGTCCAGACGGATGGCGACGACATACGGATCACAAGCTCAGACGGTGTAACGCTTGAGACGTACGACGTTGAGAGCTTCAACTCGACCAACCGCGTGGGAACCATTGAGATCGACAACATGAATCTAACGGACATCGGCGGCCAAGCTGCAGCCGTGGCCGGTGTTGTGGGGTGGATATACTGGGGCAATGCAAACGCGGCGAACGCTGAAACCACGTTTACGGTGAGCAACCCGAAAACGGGAACCATCGTCGTGGGCATACCCGGATCCGGCTCGCAACGGATGATCACATGCCGACCAGAGGCGCCGGGAGCGGTAAACCCCCGAAACGAGATTTTCAAAGCATCTGGCGAAGAGATCCACCTATGGTGGGATCTGTCGGGTGTGCTGGTGACACGGCGCCAACCGTTTAACGATAGCCGCGCATTGGAAGAGATCCACAATGTGACCTATTCACTAAGCGACGGCGGAAGCGCACAAAACAGCAGCGAGGATCTGACGGCGATCCGCATGAGCGGTACCGGCTTTGTGCGGACGACGATCAAAGCCGGATCCAGCGGAACTACCATGCTGGCGCGCTTGAATGTCGAACTAACAGAAGGGCGAAAGCTCGAATTCTATTGCACTATTCGGATCCAAGATCCGGTTGAACCATAAACCAAGGGGGCCGAAATGGCGTCGATCTACAGTGGGCGGGGCGCGTTTGTTGGCCTCGGTGAGGAAACGGACTACGGAGACGCGGTAGCGCGTACCAATTTCAGGCCATTAATCAGCAGCAACCTGCTCCGGACCATTGAGAAGGTGCCACGGCCATCGCTTCGAGTGGGCGCTGCGGGTGCTATGCGGCGCAGTTTCTACGTACAGGCCGACAATGCCGGTGGGGCATTTGTCGTGGAAGGTGACTTTAATGCAGTCGGCATGATTTTGAAGCACGTTTTTGGAACGTCGGCCACGTCAGCGGATACGCCATCGAGCGGCTTACACACCCACGTCTATACCTTCGCTGACGACGTGCCCACGGGGCTGACCATTGAGAACGCGCGCGGCACGGGTACATCGGAGGTATTCGAGGGCTGCCGCATTTCCCAATGCGTGTTCTCGGTCGCTGCTGGCGAGGTCATGACGATCGAGCCAACGATCATTGCAGAGACCAGCGCCGCACGGGGCAGCAGCAGCACGGCAAATTTTAACGCTGCGGACCGTCCGATCCTGCACCACCACGCGGGGGATCTGTCGTGGAATTCTGCCACGTACAAGCTGATCGATATGTCGCTGACAATCAACAACGCGCTTGCGGTGCGTCAGCACCTTGGCAGCAAGGTGACTGCAAAGCCATTGCGCTCTGACTTCCAAAGCGTTGAACTGACGGCAACGATCGAAGTAGAAGATCAACTGATGGCCGATTTTATCAGCGACGCCATTAGCGACGCATCGATCACGTTCAGCAATGGCACAGAATCGATGACCATTCTCGTGCATAATGCTTATCTTTCGAGTGTGTCCGATCCAGTTACTGACGCTAACGTGATCCGCCAGTCAATCACGCTGATCGGTCAATCAGACGGCTCAGATGAGGGCTGCAAGATCACAACAGTTAACAGCACGGCCAGCGCGACTGGAAACTAATCAACGCTCACCGGAGGGGAAGCCATGAGCATTATTAAAGCAATTCAAGAAGCATCAACGGACGAAATAGAGGCGGCCGGTCTGTTCTGGCGTGTCCGGCGTATCTGTTCGGCAGACCTTGCGCGCGTGGGCTTTGCCGCGCTTGCAATGGCGACACCGGAGCAAGCCGGTGACGGCCAAGACATCGAAGCCGCGCTAAATCGGATCAACCCAAAGCAGGCGGCTGATCTTGCGAGCCTTCAGGAAGCCACGGTATGCGCTGGCGTGGTCGCTGTTGGCGATCCCGATGGTAATTGGGATGACCTTAGCCTAAGCATCGAAAAGGCCAAGGAAGACCCAGACAAGGGCGTTTTGTGGGTCGGGTCGCTGCCTGCTGGGGTTACGGACGTGTTGTTTTCGCGCATTATGGAGCTATCGACCGATCAGGAGGAAGCAGCCAAGCGGCTCGCCTCCTTTCGATCCGCAGACGTTGATCGTGCTGGGGGAAGTGGGGCGGATGTTCGGTAAATGGCCCCATGAGGTTTTAGAGCTTGATCCGTATCACTTAGGGCTGTGCGTTCAGACGTGGCAGGCCCGTGAGCGAATGCAGGAACGGGCGATCGAATCTCTGGCGACTAAGGGGCTTCCGGTGTTTCCGGCGGTCATACTGAAGGGGTAAACGTGTCGAATGTAGTTAGAGCGGTTCTGCAGATAGACGATCAAGCCAGCCCACAGATCCGCGAGGTGGCTAACGAGGCCGAAAACGCGGCAGAAAATACGGAAGGACTGTCTAACAGACTGCAAATTAGCCGTGATACGCTCATGAAGTTTGGTGCGGCCGCGCTGGCTGGCGCTGCTGCTGTTGGCGCACTTGTCAAAAGCGTCGCGGATGCGCGCAACGTCTTGATTGACGCAGCGACACAAACAGGACTTACAGCAAAAACAATAGCTGGGCTAAAGCTGGCGGCAGAGGGTGCAGGATTAGAATTGGATGCGCTCACCGGTGGGCTTGTGGATCTGCCAAAACGAATGGACGAAGCAAAGCGCGGCACGGGTGAGGCGCTGGTGGCGTTTGAGCGATTAGGGATCGCCGTCACAGATGCGAACGGAAATTTGAGATCGGCCGACGATGTTCTCTCAGAGTCGATCGCAAAGCTGCAAGGGGTGGAAAATAGCGCAGAGCGGGCCGCGCTTGCTACGATTCTGTTTGGCGGCGCTGGTGCCAATATTATGCAAGCGGTTGGCGGCACCGAGTTGGAAGAATTCGTTAATCAGGCCGAGCGTTTTGGCGTCAATGTGGGACCGGAAGCAGTTAAGGCGGCGAACAACTTGCGCAGAGAACTGGCCCAATTCTCTATGACAACGGATCGAGCCAAGGAGGCGTTTATATCTGCCTTCGGCAGCGGTCCGGGTGGGGCGTCTACAGTCGTAAAAGCATTCGGGGGCTTGCTAATCGGGCTTACCGCAGGGTTTAAATTTGCTATGGACAACGCGAGGAGCTTCGTAGGAGGCTTTACCCAAATGATCGGCGACGTTGTGGCGGAGCTTATCAATTTTGGTAGCGTCATTGATCTGATTATGGATCGTAAGTTCCGCCAAGCAGCAGACAAGGCTGGCGAAAGCTTCGAACGATTGACGGCAGCAGCGCAGGTTAACGCGAGGCAAACCGGAGACGCGATCGTTAACATGTTCAGCAACAAGGCGATCCGGGTTGGTTTTGAGCAAGGGATGGCCGCCTTCAACGCTGCAACTGCGGGCACTGGTGGGGGACAAGGGGAAGACGATGGCGGCGACGGCAGAGGTCGGCGCGGCGACAACCAAGGACAAGAGGACCAGAGCACACAAAAATTGGCGGATCTGCTTCAACAACAGATCGACGCCGCAAACGCACTGATCCCAGACACCCGCAGCCAATCTCAGATCATGGCCCAACAATTGGAGGCATTGATCGCCATAACGGCCAAGACAGGCACCACGCCAGAGGCACGGAAAGCGATCGAGGGGCTACGGGACGCACTAAACGCACAGCGGCAGATTGAAACTGAGCAAACGCTAGCAGAGCTTGATCGGGTAGCGGAAGAAATAGAACAGATGCGACAGCGATTGATCGAGATACCTGCGAAAATTGCAATTGGATTCGCTAACGCTCTGAGCGACCCCGGCACGGCTCTGGCGCAAGCGTTAGGGCCGGCCGGTGGTATCGTGTCAGCCGTCGCGGACTTAGGGGCGAAGAACCCGAAGCAGATCGCGAAGGAGTTTCGGCAATTCTTCAATAATATAGTTCAAGGATTAACCTCGGTGATTCCTGAATTGATAGTTCAACTGCCAAAAATACTGATCGAATCGTTGCCGAAAGTGTTTGAAGGTTTAATCAAGTCGCTGCCAAAAATAATTGGGGCCGTCGTCTTTAAATTGCCTGCTGTGCTAATCAATGTGTTTGGATCTTGGTTGGTCAATTCGATCTCGAATTTCTTTGATATGTTTTTGAACGATTTACCGGGTAAGTTTGTCAAAGGATTAAAAAGGTGGTTCAAGGGAGCAATACAAAAAATAAAAGACATATTCAAGCCGGGCAAGATATTCAGACCAGAAACAGAAAAGGGCAGGCGCCGTCTCGCCGTTGCGACGCTCGGAATTTCCGAGGCCGTACGAGGTATCCGAAAGGTAATCAAGGGTAGCCGTCAAACCGGCGGATTCACGACCGGCGGGGATGGTCTGTATATGCTGCACGCAGGGGAGCGGGTGGTACCGTCTACGGGCGCCAGTACCGGAACCATGGCAGCGGCCAGCAACATCGCACCGGGTCAGATTATAAACATATCCACAAACGTGGTCGATCCAAACAGCATTGATCAACTTGGCAGGCAATTGGATCGGCAGTTCGGCAGCCGGGGCCGGTCGTTCGGCGTGGGCTTGTTCAATCAGATGGACCGATTGGCAGGGCTGGTAAGATGAGCACAAGCAAGATTTTTTACTATCCAACCTCCCGCGATGTGGCGGGGCTGCAAACTATCGATTTTGGCGAGATTATCAGCGACCTGCAGATCCAGCCGTATCGGGTCACCAGTGACGCGGTGAGCATCGGCGGCAGGTTTTCGCGGGTGGCTCGACGTTCGGGTATGCGCGTCCGCATCATTCACGAACGGTTCACAGACACCGCACTAGCGCGGGCGCTGTATAGCCTCCAAAGTCACTTAGAGGCAGGCGGGGCCATATCCTTCGCCGTGGATAGTTCAGACACTTACGCGGCGTTCTACACAGGCGCAACGGTGTTTGGCTCTGGGTCTCTGCCGGTGTTCAGCATGCAACCGGAATTGTTCACGGCGTACGGCGCCACAACGCCGGCGAACGGGGACGTTATGCACGTCGAGAGCTTCGGCGCAAATCCACGAAAGGAAGAGATCACAGCGCATCTGTTTAGTAGCGACAAGCTGACGCTATCGGCCAACCTGAAGTATGACCATGAACCGCCGTACATGATTCGACACCGTGACTTTTTTCCGCTCTTGTTCTTGAGCGATACCAGCGCGCCGATCCTGACCGATGACCGCCGGATCAGCTTCACGCTGGATATGACGCTGGAGTGTTACCCGGCACACACTCGCGCGCTGTTGTCTGCCTCTGGTTCGGATGGCTTGCCAATCGGAGGCAGCGCCGGATCAATTTCCAAGGGCGACCTCGACTCGGTGGCGTTCGGTCCAATTGGCGCTGGGGTGGCTGCATCATCGGCAGCGGACAAGGGCACGCCCAAGTCACCGAAAATCAGCGGACACATTGACACGGTAGGATCGATGGCTTCGCCGTTAGAGGACGCAATTTCAAAGATCGATCTGTTGGGGTAGCCAATGCCTTGGACGCCTGAAATTATTGAGCGTATGGGCATGGGTGGAGAGCCCATGTTTGCGCTTGATTTTGAGGACGCGCCAAACCCAGACACGTTCGACTATCGACCGGAGCGGTACGTTTTACACACGCACGGGATAGGGGGCGGCAAACACATCGCGCACAGCCTGTTGAGCGTTACAGGGCCAACCCAATCAGTCCAGATCCGAAGCTGGTACCCGTCGATCGGAGCCGTTCGCGCCACGTTGTCGGGTATTGAGCAAGCCTATTGGATAGCGCGCACGATACCGCGCGGCATGCTCTGCACGTTCAAGGTAGGCTTTGCCGGTATACCGTTCGACAAGTGGGCCGATGTAGGGATCTATCAATACCGAGGCATGAGGGGCGCCCGGAACAATTGGGTGATGGACTTCGGCGATTACTTTAGCTACCTGCAGTCGAGGCCGGCGATCGGTGACTACGTCGATCTGTTTCCAGACGCCGGCACAGATAAAGAGATCGCAGCGGGATACACGGCAGCCAGTGACACCACGCTGACGTTCAGCAGCACAGCAGATCGGGAAGTATTTACGCGGGACGGCGCCGGGGGCGCGTCGGGTCTGCTGTACGCGCAACCAAGCAGCGGGGATCCGTTCTATTTAAAGCACACAGGCGGCAGCGGAGCGAACCTAACGGTTACGGCATCGGATGTGATAGACACAACGCGCGTGAACCTTGCCAGCGGCGATAAGGTCAGGGCGCTCGGATATGTGAACGGCGGCCTAACTGACATCTTGGAAAAACTACTGTTTCGATCTACGTCATCGGTTGGCAGTATGCCGGACGATTCGTGTCTTATGCTCTTCTATGACGCCACCACGGTGGATCGGGACGACTGGGTCAGACAGTCCAACCGGCTCGCAACAATTGGCGGGTTCACGGCTGACTTTATCGCAGCGGCGCCGCTGACCAATCCATGGGTGGCCATATCTGACTTTTTCGGGGCGTTCGGCCTATGGTTGGTGATGCGTCAAGGGCGTCTCAGCTTCCGCACGGCTACCGACTGCGACACCGGGACAGATGAAACCCTGCGAATAGACGCGGAGATCACCGATCTGGACATTGTAAGCGTTGAAGACCAGACGCTATATCACCCGGACGCACGAGAGCAGATGGTACAGGTAAACTTTCCGATCACCGCGTTTGGTGAGACCGGCGGAAAGGCGATCACCATGCCGTCTCAGGGAATATTCAGACACCCCAGCATTGAGCACGTGTACGGCGGCACGGCAAACAAAACCAACGCGCGAACACACCTTAGTAAACGGCTGCTGAAATGGTACACACGGATCCCGATGTCGATCACGCTCAATCTGTTGGGCTGGAGGTGGTCCACGCTGGTACCGGGTGACATCGTTCAATTGAAGTCAAACACGATCCCGGATTTGATCGGGCCGGTGACCTCGTTTGATACAATAAAACCAATCACCGATCGGGTGTTTATGGTTACGTCAATCGCACCAGACTTTGCCAATTTCACAACGTCGATCACGCTCACACAATTACCGCCCAAATCCAACCCGTACACATAGAGGCATCCATGGCTCAAACATTCGACGGCGCGCAATTTCCAGACGCGCTCCGATTTACACTAAGCGGAACCCCTAACAACTGCACCGAGATCGTAATGCCCAACACGGCCACCACGGTATCGTTGAAGTTCAGCGACAACGATGGCAAGGTTGCATTCGAAGGCACGGACGGCGCGGCCATCAATGCCAACTTTGTGGACATTACAGCCGATGCCATCGCAGAGATAGGGCTGGGCGATGGTGTCAACAGCGCCAAAGGCGTGAATTCCATTTTCGTTGCATCGGCTACGGCGTCAACTGTCTGCACCGTAGTGGTTGAGGGCTGAACAATGAAGGAATTTGGAGCCAGTAAATTTAAGGATTTGACGGTATCGGGCGATCTGACTGTCAGCGGAAACACGACCACCAGC
>TARA_R100000654_G_scaffold24648_1_pt1 | contig 11753 bp, 19 predicted proteins | sample TARA_R100000654 | Tara Oceans TARA_R100000654 (sample SAMEA2622473) | marine metagenome | biome: marine biome (ENVO:00000447); feature: surface water layer (ENVO:00002042); material: "saline water (ENVO:00002010), including plankton (ENVO:xxxxxxxx)" | depth 5 m
AAATCCCCTAAGCGCTTATAGGTCTTTCTTCGTTTCAATAAAGGAGGCTATATGTTTATAGTTCTTGATCCATGGTAGCCCTCGGGCTACCATTTTTTTTTAGTGTATATAGCAAACAATTTGTTATAATTAATCATAAAATGTTAGAAAGGAACAAACAATGAATGATACAGAAGAATATTGGAAGAATGAACACGGCAAGAGAAAAATGCAAATATTAAGCGATCTTGAAAAATATTTTAAAGTTAGAAATAAATCTAAAATTGAAATATTAAATCTAAGGTTTGATCATGAAATAAAAAGACTTCAAACAGAACTACAAAATATAAATAACTTATTGGAGGTAATCTGATGGGTAAAACCATGGGGTCAGCTAGTGCAGTAAAAACCACTTATGTTCGTGATACAGGTGCTGCCAAAATAAAGAGAGCAGCAAAGAAAAAAAGGAGAAAAAGGAAGAAATGAGTAGAGATAAAACTAAATGGGTATCTCAAATGATATCCACTAAAACAAGAAAAATGCTAGAAGAAATATGTCAAAAAACTAGAAGATCTGTTCCGACAGAACTAGAAATGATAGTAGAATTAGCTCACAATAAAAACAGGAAGTAGGGTTTTACCCTACTTTCTACCTCCACAAGTACATTTATCATCCATCTTTAATAATCTTTGTTGTAAGTATTGTATATATTTTTCCTGTAGCTCTTTTTCTGTCATTTTGTTTATCTCTAATTGTGTTAATTTTCTGATTGTTTGTTCTTTGAATGGTGTTGTGTCCATTTTAACTCCTTATATATTAATTGCATATTGTTTACATACGTGCGTATGCGCGAAACTCTAGTATATCAAATTCTTGATATAAATTTCCACATATTTATTTTTAAAAACTTAAAATAAAATTATTGACTTTCTAATTTTTTTATAATCTTGGCTAAACTACAATTACTTGGTGAAAATTTTATGTTTTTATCGTCAATCATCATTAAAATTACACCCATTTTCTTTTGATTTGAAGTCGGGCATCTGTTTATTTCTTTTTTAGAGGGATATTTATACTTTTTTCTATGAGTAATTGTCTTAACATCAATTAAAAAAATTTCTCCATCATCATTTACTGCAATAATATCTATTAGTCCGTTAGGTGAAGTATTAGTGAACACTAAAAAACCTTTTGTTATTAAAAATTGTGTCGCTTTTAGCTCTGAAACCACTCCAGTAGCATGTTTTTGATTAAGTAAATTTGTCTTAATCGAGTATTTTTTTGGTGTCATCTGAAGAGTAAAGCTGTAAGGGGATTGTCATCCGATAAATTATAGAACTTTTGTAAACTACAATAGTTCTCCCACCCTCTTTATCTTTCCTAATCATAGAGGCCATCAGTTTTATCTCATTCTTATTTTCTTGTAGTATCCAACCTATCTCATCACAGATGGCTGTTTTTAATTTTTTCATATCATCGTAAGTATGCCAACCGGACTCTTCTTCTACAGTGTCCCGCCAAACGACATACTCCAATTGATAATCCATAACCTTAGATTATAAGGTAAAGGAGATTATTTTAAAGTGTTTTGGCCGGGAACTAATTTTTCAAAAAGCTTAGATTTTTCAACGTTTCCACTAGTAAACCATGTTTGTTCTTGACTAGAATTTACAGATAAACTTGGAGCATTCATCTTAGGAAGAGATTTTTTAACTGCTTCTTGAACTGAGGCTAGACCATAATCATCTCCAAACATAACACCATTGGGGTGTAATTTTGGCCACCAATTAATTATATCATTCATAACTGGCTCATATTCATGGGCCCCATCTATCATTATAAAATCTATTGTTGCCTCTTCAAATTTTTCTAAAATTTTTGTATCATCTGACCTACCTTGACAAGGTATGACCATTCCCTTTTCAATAAAAAATTCTAAATTTTCTTTAAAGATTGATGAAAAATCTCTTGGTAAATCTAAGTTTGCATGTTCAGAAGAACCTTCAAATGTATCCACTGAATAAATTTTTACCCCTGTTTTATTTGCATTATATAATGAAGTCGCAAGATAATGCGTAGATCTTCCTAAAAAAGATCCTATTTCTATAATTTTTCCATCCTCACCAATTTGATCAACAATGATGTCATAAGTTTCAGAATAATTAAACCATCCTGGGATTTTAAAATAACTATGTTTCATTTTTTATTCCTTTCCTGCATTTCTATAGCAGCTTGTGCCATAATTTCTCGCATATTGGTAAAATAATTTTTACCCATCATTTTTTCAGCCATTTTTCTAGCATTTCTTCTTTTGTCTTCTTCATATCTATGACGTTCAGATTCTCTTTTATCTGTTTGTTCATAAACCGGTCTTTTTTGTAGTTCGTACTTCCTACTTTTCATTTTTTATACTTTTGCCTTCTAAGTATTCTTCTATTATTTTTACAGATGTTTGTAGATCTACACAAGTGTCGTATTTACAATAATTTAAAACATCTCTTAATGCGTTTTTAAACTCATCTTCTCTAACAAATTTATATTGATCACTTAAATCAGCCATTTTTTAAACTCCTCTCCCATTATTTGAGTTGCTATGTTTATTTTTTCTCGAAGACTTTTTAAGATGTTTTCATCTACAGTTCCTTCGCAAACTAAATCAACATATGTTACTTTACTTTCAGTTCCAATACGATGATTTCTAGCCTCTGCTTGTTCTCTTATTTCTAAGTCATAATCATTAGAATAAAAAATCATAGTTTTAGCTATTGTTAAAGTTAAGCCATAGCCTCCAGTTCTAGGATGACCCACTAAAAACCTCATGTGATGATTACTATCCATAAATTTTTTTAATATTTTAGGACGTTCAGTGCTAGGAGTCTCTCCATAAAAACCCTCCGCTGACCCCGATCCGAACTTCTTATCCAAAGCTTCAATTACTTTTTTAATATTATGGCGATACGAACACCAAATAATTACTTTACCATCCACTTCTTCAATCGTATCTAATAGTTCTTTTAATCTATTCTCAGAAAAATCAATTATATCTCCATCATCAGTTGACATATACCCACACGCGATTTGATGAAGTCTTTTTAATTGCGCAATCAAAGTCGCAGTTGTTAGTTCTCCCTCCTCCAGTTGCACTAAAGCTAAATTTTTCATTTGAACATAAGCCTTGAGTTGTTTTTCACTCATAGGAACTCTTCTTTTCATATAAATTTTATCGGGAAGATCTAAAGCTTCATCTTTAGTAACGCGATAAGAAAACTGTCTTAATTTTTCTGTTAGTTCATCCAATCTTTTATATCCGGTAACTTTGTTAAAACTACGCCCACCAAAAGAAAGTTTAACTTGATCACAGTATCTTGCTCTAAAAGAATAAATAGAACTAAAACCTAACAGATCTTCATTTAAAAAAGCACATTGACCATACAAATCCTCTGGAGATTTTGTAATAGGTGAACCTGTTAAGATAGTCCTATACTTAGCCATACTTCCAATCTTAATACATTGCTTAGTTCTTTTTGTAGACATATTTTTTATGATAGTAGATTCATCCACACACATTAAACTTTTACCGGAATAAACAAACTTATCTGCAATCTTTGAACCAAAATTTGTAATAATACTATCAACGTTCATAATCAAAATTTTTAATTTGGAGTTAGAAGCAAAAAGTTTTTCTTTGATTTGATTTTGTTCTTTTTTTGTTTTAGCTCCCTCCCATACATGACAATCATATTCTATGTGTTCTGCTACATGTTTTTCTAATTCATCTCGCCAATTGTATTTAATTCCATTAGGGCAAATAACAAACAGTTGATCAATTTTTCCATTGTCATAAAGAATAGAGATCCCATCAATGAGAACTTTAGTTTTACCGCAACCCATTTCCATAAATAAAGCATACTCAGGGCTACGATTTTCAAATTGAGCCATCATTCCACCAAGTCCTATTAATTGATGTTCCATAGGCTTAGTTTTAAACTTGTATTTCTCTATTAACATATTATATCTTATTCTAAGAAAGAAATTATTATGAATGAAACAAAAAGTAAAGTCTATGTTGTTCAAAATGTTATGAGAAAACATCCGGACGGAACAATTAGGGCATTGGACTATACGCAAGCTGAGAGATTTGGCGAAGTTATATTTTTATTTGACGGCCAAAAACAAGTAGTTATGTCTCCTCAGCCTACAATAAGAAAAATTAAATCTATGTTGAGAGGAATAAAAGATACAGATTATATATTATTAGTTGGAGACCCGGCTTTAATTGGCTTGACCACAAGTGTGGTTTCCTATATTCTCAACGGTAGATATAATATGTTGAAATATGATAGATTAGAAAGAGATTACTTTCCTATCAGAGTCGACATTAATAGCTAAGAAAGGCAAAAAAACAAAATGAACGATAAAAACGATAAAATAAATGGCGTAGTAACATACCATAAAAAGACGAGAGGCGGCATGGCAGTTTTTTATCCTAAGCATGATATCACAATCAAAAAGGATGAAAAAATTATTTTACATACTGTACCTAGCAGACAAGACATCACAAAAAATTATGAAAAGTGTCCTATAACAAGTTACACTATTTGTGATGCTACAGTAAGAACTGAAGATGCTGTAGCTGATGCATTGACTGCAAGAGTCTCTGATCAAGAATTTTCTAGATCTGATAAAAATATTATTAAATTAACTGTGGACGCTTTACAAAAGATTGACCGCATGAAATTTGATAAAGGCGTAGACACTGTTAAGCTTAAAGAAAAAGTTTTGAATGACTTTACAAAACTTATGGCTATAGGCATTGCTCAAAAAGTCTTCGACAAACAATTAGCAGATATTGAAAAGAAAAAAGAAAGAGATATGAGGCAACAGTATGACCCTAGATCTTAGAAGAAGTAAAAAAGATTTTGAGGTCAATGAAGTCGATCCCATATCTAAAGCATGTCAAGATTACTTAAAATCAGAAGACGAGATTAATAATCTTGAATTAATGTTAAAGTCAAAAAAAGAAAACTTACGTCAACAAAATGAATTGATTGTTCAATTAATGGAAGAGCGTGGTGTTCGTTCTATTAAAATGAAAGACGGACAATCTGTTGACATCAAACCATTTTATACTGGAAGCATAACTAAAGAGAAGCAAGAAGAAGCATTTAACTGGCTTCGTGATAATGGTTATGATGACATTATAAAAAATCAAGTCGTGGTAAAATTTGGAAGAGCTGAAGATGAAAAAGCAAATCAAATTTTTAGTGACTTGGCTAATCAAGGCTTAGACACAGACAGAAATGTTAAGGTTGAGCCCATGACTCTTAAAGGTTTCATTCGTGAAATGATTGAGAGTGGTAAAGAACTTCCTATGGAAACATTTGGTGTTTTTGTAGGACACAAAATAAATATAAAGAAAGGTAAATAAAATGGCAGAAGCTAAAAAAGCAGAAGTAGCGAAAAAAGAAACAGGAAACGCGATAGCAATGACTGATCTGTTAAAGAAAACAGGTCCATCACTTTCAGAGAGAACGACTGAAGACTTTGCAATTCCTTATTTAAACATCATAGGAGACACGTCTCCACAGATCGATAAAGAAGACTCAGAACACATTCCAGGAGCAGAAGCTGGAATGATTTTTAATAATGTAACCGATAAAGCTTACAAAGAAATAACAGTTCTTCCTGTTTATTATAGAAGAAGATATGTTGAGTGGGCTGAAAGAGGTGAAGGTCCGGGTGCACCAGTAAATATTTACACACCCTTACAATTTGAACAAATGAAAAGAGAGGGTAAAGTTGTGAGAGGTGAAGACAACAAAGAAAGAATTGTTGGTGGAGATACTTACATAGAAAACACCGCGGAACATTATGTAATTGTAATGGAGCCCGATGGTATGTGGTCCAAAGCAATTATAAAAATGAAATCTACTCAATTAAAAAAATCTAGAACTTGGAACTCAATCATGTCAAACCAAAGAAGAGTTGATGGTAACGAGGTTTATCAACCAAAAGATTTTGCTAGATCATATATTCTCAAAACTATAAGAGAAAAAAATGATAAAGGTAAATGGTTTGGTTGGGTAATTTCAGAGGGTGTTTGGATTGATGAATTGAATAATCCTAATATTCAAAAAGTTTACGAAGACGCAATGATGTTTGAAAAACAAATTCATAGTGGCGAAGTAGACTCAGCTCCACAAAGAGAAGATGAAAAAGTAGCACCGCAAGGTGCAAGTGCTGAAACATCTACTGATTTACCATTTTAAATTAAATGGGGACTAGCCGATAATCTCGGCTAGTCTTTAAATTCGGAGGCTGAATGAATTTAGAATTAGTACAAAAATTTAAAAATATTTTTACCGGTTTAGAGAGGGCTCATGGTGTATTTGAGAAATCAAATGAACCACAAAACGGTAAAAAAGTAGAGGCTAGGATGAAGACTGTCCACGAGCCGCCAACCATTGAAAAATTTGAATTACATCTTAAAGGCGAGTATCCGGGTATGGGTATTGTTCCTATTAACGATGACAATGAGTGTTTGTTTGGTGCTATTGATATTGATGTCTATCCATTAGACCACAAAGCACTACAGAAAAAAATAAAAGATAAAAAATTTCCATTAGTAATGTGTTTATCAAAAAGTGGTGGAGCGCATTTATACATGTTTATGGAAAAAAAATTTACTGCAAAAGAAGTACAGTTAAAATTAAGTGAGATATCTACGGCTCTAGGTTATCCTAGTGCTGAAGTTTTTCCAAAACAAATAGAACTTTTCGTAAAAGAAGGTGAAGAAAAAAGAGATACGGGTAGTTGGATTAACTTACCTTATCATGGACGTAATAGATACGCGTTGAATGATGATGGTTCTGCGGCCTCTCTCGAAGAGTTTTTTAAACTACATGAAAAATATTTAGTTTCAGATTTAAAAAAAATTAAGACTAATTTTAAAAACGAAGTTATTAAAGATGGTCCACCATGTCTTCAAATTTTAACAGAAGACGGTATTAATGAAGGTGGAAGAAACAATGCGCTATTTAATGTTGGGGTTTACTATCGTAAGTTTGATCCCGATAATTATAAAAATCTTATTGAGGACTATAATCGTCAGTATATTCAGCCTCCTTTAAAATCTGACGAGGTTTTAGTTGTCATTAAGCAGGTGTCTCAGTGCGATAGCAATGGGGCACCTAGGTACTCTTACAGATGTACTCAGCCTCCTATTGAATCCCTCTGTAATAAGAGGCTCTGTAAGAAGAGAAAGTACGGGGTAGGTGGGGAAAACGACCGCGAACATCCTGTATACTCAGATCTCAAAGTATACAAGTCCGATCCTCCTCGTTACTTTCTCAATGTTGATGATAGAAGAATAGAGTTACCCTCAACCGAAGATCTAATGACTCATAAAAAAGTTATTCAAGCTTGCATTGAACAATTAAACAAAGGCATACCAAACATGGCTCTTAATGATTGGAATCAATCATATACAGAGTTATTAGAAAATATTTCAATTGATTATCCACCGGAGGAAGTAACAAAAAAAGGTGAGTTTAGAGAACTATTGGAAGAATTTATTTTACATCAAGGTGAAGCAGTTAGTATAGAAGATATTTTTTTAGGAAAATCTTTTACTGAGGATGGTTTTACCTATTTTGCATTAAAAGATTTAATGGATCATTTGAAAAGAAATGATTTTAAAGAATCAAGATCATGGGTAACAGTTAGGCTAAGAGAAGAATATGATGCGGAAGATTTAACTAGAAGAGTTAAGAAAGTAAAAGTTAGACTTTGGAAAATAAAAGAAATTTTATCTGATGATGTAGAACTAGATGTTCCGGATATGAAAAGACCAGACGTTAATGAAGAGGACATACCGTTTTGAGTAAACCTATAGTTGTAATTGGTCCTCCAGGGACGGGTAAAACCACTTTTATTTTAAATAAAATTGAGGAATATATTCAACAAGAAATAAAAATAGATGAGATTGCCTTTTTTTCTTTTTCAAACAAAGCAGTGGACGAGGCAAAACAACGGGCCGCGGACCGATTTAAAATACCAATGAATCAACTAGAAAATTTTTCTACGCTACACTCGTTTGCACTTCGTCAAATGAGTTTGTCTAGAGAATATATAATGAGCAAAAACGATTGGAGAAACATATCAAATGTACTTAGGATTAATATTAATGTCAGTAATGACGATGACAGTTTTTTTAACTCATATGATGAAAAATATATACATCTTATAGAAAAAGCTAAAAGAAGAGACATTTCTTTAGATGATGCATGGGCCATGTTTGCTCAAAATATAGTGAAACATAAATTAGATTACATAGCCAAGGGCCTACAAGAATATAAAGATTATGGTTATGAAAATTTTACTGATGGAATAAAAGGTTACTTAGTAAAAGATGTTGGACCAAAAAAAGACTTTACCGATTTAATTACTGATTATGTAAAAAGTGATAGAGTAAAAAATTTTAAAGTAGTTTTCTTTGATGAAGCTCAAGACATGTCTACTATTCAATGGAAGATGGCTGAAAAAATTTGGAAAGCATCTGAGGTTTCATACATAGCTATGGACCCTAATCAAGCTATTTATACTTGGGCCGATGCTGATGTGTCTAGATCATTAGAAGTCAAGCAAGAAGCAGATGAATTAATTGTTTTAGATGAATCAAAAAGAGTCCCTAGAAAAGTTTGGGAAATTGTTAATCGCGTTGAAGAACAAATAAGTGATTCAAAAGATATTGAGTGGAGACCGGCTGAAAGAGACGGCAGTGTAGAGTTTATCAGAAATTTTTATCATTTAAATATGTCTGACAGTTCTTGGTTGATTATGGGGCGTACTAGAACCATAAGAGAAGACTTAGAAGAAATGCTAGTTAAGAAAAATGTATTTTTTCGCGTTAAAATGAGGGATAATAAATATAGATATTCGATTAAATCACAAGAGAGAAATGCGATATTGTCTTGGAAGGATCTGACTATTTATAAAAATTCTATCTCATTAAAAATGGTTGAAAATATGTACAAAGTTTTAGGTAAAGATTTTGTCACAAGAGGTTTTAAAAAAATTGTATCAGAGCAAAGAAAAGCTTTGCCTGATAAAAAAGTTTCCTTTGATGAACTAAAAAAAGACTATGGATTAGTGGCAGAAATAACTCAATCTTGGGTGGATGTGATGACAACATTGAACACAGAGACAAGAGCTTATTTAGAAAACTTAGAATCAAGGGGAGAAGACATAGGTAGAGAACCAAGAATTACTTTATCTACAATACATCAGCAAAAAGGCGGGGAAGCTGATAATGTTATTGTTTCTTTGGACATAGGTAAAATGGCCTATGATGATTATAAGAAAAATCCAATAAGTGAACATCGACTTTTTTATGTCGCCTTTTCAAGAGCAAAAGAAAATCTTTACATAATTACACCAACCAGTAGGGAGGCATATAGAGTATGAGTAAACAAATAGGAATGTTCAAACCTAAATCCGAGTGGTTACCGCCGCAAGAATTTAAAGATATTAAAGATGCAAAAAGAATTGCAGTTGACTTAGAGACAAAAGATCCAGGTATAACTGAAAAGGGCCCGGGTTGGGCAACTAATGATGGAAATATTATTGGAATAGCTGTAGCTGTTGATGGTTGGGAGGGCTACTATCCTATTCGTCATGAAAATAGTTTTAACTTTGATCCTAAAGTAACGCTTGAATGGCTGAAAGAAATGCTCTCTACCGATTGTGATAAAATAGCTCACAACGCAACTTATGATTTTGGATGGCTACAAGCTGAGGGCGTTAGTTGGAACGGTAGAATTATTGATACAATGATTGCCGCTCCTCTGGTAGACGAAAATAGATTTAGTTATTCTCTCAATGCATTATGTAAAGAATATTTAGCTGATTCTAAATCAGAATGGGGTTTATATGAAGCTGCTGCTCAGTTTGGTGTAGATGCTAAGTCTGAAATGTATAAAATGCCTGCGACTTTTGTTGGTGAGTATGCAGAACAAGACGCCGCTCTTTGTTTACGTTTATGGGATCGTTTACAAGAAGAAATAACCAAAAATGATTTACAGACAGTTTTAGATTTAGAATTAGATTTATTACCTATTTTAATAGAAATGAGAATGAAAGGGGTGAGAGTTGACCTTGAAGCTGTAGAAAAAGCTGAGAAAGATTTAATTAAAAGAGAAAATAAACTCTTAAAATATGTAAAAGAAGAAACAGGAATGAAATGTGATATTTGGGCCGCTAGATCTATAGAGGAAATTTTCAAAGGATGTAAGATAGAGTATCCTAAAACTGATAAAGGCAATCCTAGTTTTACTAAAAGTTTTTTGGAAAATCATCCACATAAAATTCCAAAAGCAATTGTTGAAGCTAGGAGTTACAATAAGGCTAGAGGGACTTTTACCAATATGATTAATAAGTTTCATCATAATGGCAGAATACATGCCAACATAAATCAATTACGTAGTGATTCGGGAGGAACAGTTACAGGAAGGTTTAGTTATAATAATCCAAATTTACAACAAATTCCTGCTAGAGATTCAGCAGACGCTGAGTTAAAGATAGGAACTTTAATAAGAAGTTTATTTTTACCAGAGGAGGGAGAAAAATGGGGATCATTTGATTATTCTCAGCAAGAGCCACGTTTAGTGGTTCACTACGCAAATAAAGTAGGACTTGAAGGTTCAAAAAAGCTTTTAGAAGCTTATAGAGATGATAAAAACACTGACTTTCATACAATCATGGCCGAGATTGCAAATATCCCACGTAAGAGCGCTAAAACCATAAATTTGGGACTTTTTTATGGAATGGGAGTTGGAAAACTGTCAGATCAGCTAGGAATTGCTCCCGATGAAGCAAAGTCTTTAATTAATCAATATAATGAAAGAGTACCCTTTGTTAGACAATTAGCAGATAAAGTTTCAGATCATGCTCAACGAAAAGGAAGAGTAAGAACTATTTTAGGTAGACAATGTCGTTTTGATTTGTGGGAGCCAAAAAGTTTTGGAGCACATAAAGCTTATCCGTATGAGAAAGCTGTAGAAGAATACGGTAGTAACATAGGTTTGAAAAGAGCTGGAACATATAAATCTTTAAATAGATTAATTCAAGGGTCAGCAGCGGATCAAATTAAAAAAGCAATGGTTGAATTGTACAAGGAAGGAGTAATACCGATGATACAAATTCACGATGAACTAGCCATAAGTATTGATGGTTCAAAACAACAAAAAGAAAAAATAATAAATATTATGGAAAACTGTTTAGAAATGGAGATACCTTCAAAAGTTGATTTAGCAGTAGCCAGTAGTTGGGGAGAAGCACAATGAACTGTTGGCATTGTAATACAGAACTAATATGGGGTGGAGATCATGATATGGAAGACAATGATGATTATACGATAGTTACTAATCTATCATGCCCTAAATGCCATAGTGTCGTAGATGTATATTATCCAAGTTTAAAATTAGTAAAGGAGTATGAAGAACATGAGAATAATGTATCAGAACGGAAAATTGTACCTCTCTTTGACAAAAAGTGAAGTAAAAGATGTTCAAGATAATTTAGGAAAACCTTGTGAAATAGATATTGGTAATATTAAAGTAATTCATGAGGATATAAGTCAGATTGTAAAGGAAAGACTAGAAGAAAAAGAGCCTTGGTGGGATAAAATTCCGCATGGTCCTAGCATGGGGGACTAAAATCATATCTGATTTGCAATAAAAACAAAACCAAAATTCATTTTGTTGTGTATAACAACA
>TARA_R100000654_G_scaffold2282_3_pt1 | contig 11719 bp, 11 predicted proteins | sample TARA_R100000654 | Tara Oceans TARA_R100000654 (sample SAMEA2622473) | marine metagenome | biome: marine biome (ENVO:00000447); feature: surface water layer (ENVO:00002042); material: "saline water (ENVO:00002010), including plankton (ENVO:xxxxxxxx)" | depth 5 m
TAATGGTGCAGTTAGGGGTACGACTAATACATTAACAACAACAGGTATTGTTGATGTGTTTGAACGTATATTAACTTGTGCGCATTCTAATACAACAACAGTTGCAGTATTTAATTCAACACCACATGGATCAGCAGGTGCATTAGATGTTGAAAACTGTAAGTATTTACGAATAACAAATTTAAGTACAGACCAAGATATGGAAGTAGCTTTTGTAACATCAGCAACAAATTATCAAGTGACTGTAAGAGCAGGGGGTTCACACGTATTATTCCAAGCAGAAGAAGCAATTATAGGAGATGATAGTGGCGGCGCACCTGCTTTTGGTACATTACAAGATGTGGTAACCGTACAAGTAAGACCATCAGCATCAACTGATGTTCAAGTAGAAGTGTTTGCAGGGCTTGTATAATGAAAACAGAAAATCTAAAAAGGTATCTTGAAAGCTTTGGGGCTAATGTAGTAAAAGAATCTAAAGGAATTTTATCATTTGCAAAAGGTGATACAGCTTTAGGTAATTCTATAAGAGTAGAGGTTGATGAAGAGGATAAAGGTTATTCAGTTAAATTTTATATGCTAGACTATGGTACTTATTTAGATAAAGGTGTTTCAGGTAATAAAGTGCAAAGGTCATTTACAAACTATAAACTTGTAAAAGAAATATCACCTTATAAGTATACAACAAAACAACCACCGCCTGATATATTGTCAAGGTGGGTAAAAAAGAAAGGCATAAAACCTGTAGGATTAGGAAGAGGACGTGATAAAAATACAGGTCAATTTATTTCTAATTTGGCTTTTATAATAGGTAAAAAAATAAAAGCACGTGGTATTCCTAGTATTAGTTTTTTTCAAGCACCATTAGGTTCTAATTATGCAAAATTACAAAAAGGATTATTAAAAGAATTTAAAGAAGATATAAGTACATATTTAACAACATTTACAAAATTTACAAAAAAGTAAAAGATGGCAAATTCAATTATAGAACAAAACCCAAGAATAACAACACTACCTGTTGGTCAAGAAATAATATTTGTTGTTTCTAATGATACAGCAGTTGCGAACGAAACTAAAGTAAAGTTTATTGCAGAGGTTCATATTGGTACATCAATACCTAATCCATCAACAAACACAAATAAAATAGCAACATTTAAAACAACACCTAACAATGCAGGTGTAGGTATATTTGATTTTAGAAACATAGTGGAAAACTTTGTTAGTTCAGATAATATAGGTGGTGTAAATAGTAGATACAAAAATGAAGTTACATCAGATACATTTACTTTTCCTGTACACTTAGCGGATAAGTTTTCTTTATGTAATAATTCATTTAGATATTTAGTTATTCAATTTAAGGTGGAGTTTTTAGGTGCAGATACATCACAACCTAATATTGTGAGTGTTGCATCAGGAACAGCAGCTAATAGTGATGTGTACAGATTGTTTAATGGATATTTAAAAAGAACAGATGTTTTAACTTCTGATCTAAATAGTAATAACTTTGGTTTTGATTTACAAGACTTCGAAGCTGTTGCTACATTTCCAACTATTAACACAAGAAGTTTTTTGACTAATGCACCAACACAACTATATGCAAACCTTGAAGACTATGGAACTATTGGAATATTACAAACAAGTTCTACATTATGGGATAACGCAAGAGATGTTAAGTTTACTTACTATTCATCAGCAGGTGCAAATTTAGGAAATGACACATATACAAAAAATTCAACTAATGGGGCGTTCTTTGGTTATAGTGCAGACCATAGAAAACAAATAGCTTTTATTGGTGTATATCCTGGTAATTTAAGAAATGATACAACTAATACTTTTACATCTTTAGTTAATGCAGGTACAGTACAAGGTGGTTATTATACAATAGAAATAAGGAACGCTAGTAGTTTAAATGTATATCAAACATATACAGTAAACTTAAATTGCCCTGATGAAAAACAATTTGAAAGCATACGTTTATGTTGGTTAAATCAATGGGGTGCATGGGATTATTACACATTTACTAAAAAATCATCAAGAACATTATCAACTCAAAAAACAACATATAATCAATTAGAAGGAACATGGAATAATAGGGTTTATAAAATGGATGGGTTTCAAGGTGGTAAAAAAACATTTAGAGTAAATACAACAGAAAGTATTAGAATGAATACAGATTACATAAGTGTTAATGATAATACAATATTAGAAGAATTAATAAACAGCCCAGAAGTATATTTATTAGACGGTTTTCAATCAGATGCTAATTTTAGTTTATTAAACCAATATGTAACGCCTGTACGTTTAAAGACTTCTAGCTTTGCAAGAAAAACAGTTGCTAATGATAAGCTAATACAATATACATTTGAAATAGAAAAGAGTAAAACATTTAGAACACAATCAGTATAATGAGTTTACAATTAATAGTATATCCACAATTTTTTGATGGAGCAAATCCATTAAGTTCAACTGCAACAGAAGTGTTTGTTGATGGTATTAATTTTACAACAATTGATAGTTCCTCAAATACTTTTAATGTTACAGGTAGTTTACCACAAGCATATATAGATGCAAACACCCCAACTGTCAATACATGGTTTAGATTTACTTCACAAGCATCAGGTGGTTTTGTTGTTTCAAGTGGTGTACTAGCAGCTTTATTTGGTACTTTTGGTGGACAAAGATTATCTAATCTAACAACAGGGGCTTTATATGATTTGAATATTGACTTTACAACAAACGCAGGTTTTAAGGTATATCAATTTAATGGTAATGTTTTAGTTTCTAGTCAAACACTAACAGGTTTAGGATTACAAACAATTACTTTTACAGCGGCATCAAGTAGTGATACAATTGTGTTTGAACCATTAGGCGTTACTTTTATAAATACAATATCTGTAAAACTATCAACACAAAACCCATCAGGAACAATATCTAATTTAGGTAATGGTCAAGTATTACTTGATTTATATGAAGATGAAGATATACCATTAACATTAAGTGTTGATGATTTTAAAAACGTATTAGAAAAAGTACAATCATATTCAAAAGCATTTAAACTTCCTGCAACAAAAAGAAACAATAAAATATTTGATAATATATTTGAAATAACAAGAACAACAACAGGTCTTGTGTTTAATCCATATATCAAAACAAAATGTGAATTAAAGCAAGATGGGTTTATTTTATTTGAAGGATATTTGAGATTAATTGATATTACAGATAAGGAAGATGAAATAAGTTATAATGTAAACCTGTATTCTGAAGCAGTAGCATTAGCTGATTTATTAAAAGATAAAAAGTTTAGTGATTTAAGTTTTGATGAATTAGCACATGACTATAATAAAGTTTCAATAAAAAACTCATGGAGTAACACAACAGGATTGCCTTTATCAAATTCATTATCAACAAGTAGCTTTGCATATAGTGCAGCTTTAGGTGTTAATAATACTAATGTTTTAAAATACCCTTTTGTTGATTGGACTGGTAATATTGATATTTCTAATGGTTCATTAGGTACTGCTAATTTTCCTGCTTTACCTTTTTTACAAAGTGCTTTTAGACCATTTATACAGCTTAAATATTTAATTGATAGAATATTTGATGCAACACCTTTTACATTTACAAGTGAATTTTTTGATTCATCAGAATTTAAAAAATTGTTTATGGATTTTAATTTTGGTGCTGATGTAGTTCCAACAACAGGAACAAGTACAACGGTAGGTGGTGGTATATGGGCTAAAACAATAAATGGAGTTTCTCAATCTTCTGTTGATGCAGGAACTTCTTTTACAAACTTACAATATAAAACTAATCCTGCTCAATATTTTAATTTAATGCCTGAATATAACACATCAACAGGTGTTATTACGGCATCACAAGATGGACAAATTATTAGCACAGGGATAGGGGGTTTTTGGCAAATAGAAAATACATCAACAACCGATACTATTGTTGTAGACACAAGATGGGTTAAAAATGAAGGGGCGGCAACAGAAGAAGTATTTGAAACTGATACATTTAGCATTCCACCATCAAGTTTTGTTACATGGAATTATGCGTGGCAAAAAATATTAAATTCAGGAGATACATTAAAGGCACAATTTAAACGAGCATCAGGAAGTACAGCAAACATAAGACAAAGAGAAAATAGTAGTGGTTACACCGCAAAAGTATATTTTAATTTAGGTCAAGCAGCAGTAACATCAAATGATATTTTACAAACATTAAGGGGTGATCTTGGACAATTTGAATTTATAAAAGGCATAATGACAATGTTTAATTTAGTAGCAATACCTGATAAAACAAATCCTGATAATATTTTAATTGAACCTTATGGTGATGTGTTTATTGATAACGCAAATTCAACACGACACAACTGGACATTAAAAAGTGATGTTTCAGAAATGAAATTAGTACCACTTACAGAATTAAATAAAATTACTGTATTTAAATATGCAGAAGATGAAGAAGATTTTATGTTTAATTTATATAAAACGCAAGTTGAAAATCATTTATATGGAAGTAAAGTTTTTGATGCAAGTGCCTTTACAATTTTAGAAGGTGAAAAAGAAGTTGTTGCTGAACCATTTGCCGCAACATTATCAAAACAATTATATCAAATGTTTCCTGATTTTGTAGTTCCAACAATATTTTCAAGTAGTGAAGAAGGAGAAAATCAGGGGTTTGAAAATATGCCTAGAATATTATATAACGTAGGTGTAAAAACATTACAAAATGGTGTAACATATTTTATACCTTCACAAAATGGGCAATCAAGTGAAAACCAACCACAATTTTTGCAGTTTTGTCATTTAACAGATGTACCTGCAATCACACCTAGTCAATTTGGGGTTGCAACAACACAAGACTATAATTTTGGTGAATGTCAATTTTTTCCTGGATTGGGAGCTGCACCGCCTGAAAACCTGTTTAATATATATTGGCTGCCTTATTACAATGAATTATACAATCCTGATACGAGAATAATGACAATCAAAGTAAATCTTAATGCTGCTGATATTGCAAGTTTTAATTTGTTTGATACAGTAATGATTAAAAACAGGGAATTTAGAGTAAATAAAATAGATTATAAACCTAATGATTTATCAACAGTAGAATTTATACTAATACCATAATGACAAAAAAAACTATACAAACATTAGCAGGATTTACAGTAAAACCATTTTCAGTATTAGAAAATGGGCAAGTTTTATTTACTGATGGGCAAACTACTATGCCACCTAATCAAGAACAATGTGAAGCTTATGGTTATAAATATAATAGAGCAGAAGGAAATTGTTTTGTTTTTAGAGGTAATTCAAATTTAACTACAAACGTAGGTAATGTAAAAAATCAAATAAGGGGCAATAATAATGTTACTGAAACAGGTACAAACAACAGTTCAATTATTGGTGAAAATAATACCATTAAAGGTTTTTCAAGAAACAATATTATAGCAGGTAATAGAAATGAAATTGCACATGGTGTTAATAATTCTTATGTTTATGGAACATTAGCACAAGCAACAGCAGATAATAGTATTGTTTTAGGTGCTAATGCACCAGGTGATAATCTTGCAGAAAGGCAATCAATTCAATTAATGTATGGCGGACAAACAACAGCAGGTGCTACAGTTGATAGTTATTTAAATAATGTAACAGATAGTTTTTTTGTAGTTCCTGATAACACTATAATGTATTTTCATGCTGATGTTGTAGCGGTAAGGGTTGCAGGTACGAATACAGGTAATACAGGTGATTTTGCTTCATTTGTAGAACGTGGTGTTGTAATAAATAAATCAGGAACGTTAAGCATTGCAAGAGAAAGAGATGCGATTAAAAGTAGTGGAACAGTAACAGATTGGCGACCTGTTGCAAATATATCAGGAACAAATTTTAGAATGACTGTAAGAGGCGAAACAGATGTAACAGTTGAATGGTGTAGCAATATAACATTTACACAAATTAAAACAGGTGTAGCTTTATAAAATAAAAAGATATGGCAAAAGAAATTTTAGAAATAGAAGTAAAATCAAATATAGAACAAGCAGCTAAAGATACAGATAAACTAGGGGTTTCTGCTAATAAAGCAAGTGGTGGTTTTACAAAAATGGGTGGGGCATTAAAAGGGATGGGGATGATATTAAGAACAGCAGGTATTGGAGCTATAATTGCTCTTATTGCAAAGTTCATACAGACCTTAAGTAAAAATCAAAAAGTTATTGATTTCTTTAATACATCAATGCATTTTTTAACTGATATATTTAGTCAATTAGGGAATCAACTTCTAGAATTAGGAGGAAAAGTAGGTGGATATTTTAAAACTATTTTTGAAGATCCTGTTGGAAGTTTAAAAAACTTTGGCCAAGCTATTGTTAATAATATTTTAGAAAGAATAAGAAGCTTTTTAGATATGATAGCACATTTATCAACTGCTGTTAAAGAGTTAGTACAAGGAAATTTTTCAGCAGCAGGTAAAGCAGCAAAAGAAGCAGGTAAGGAATTTGTTGATGTTATGACGGGTGTTGATAACTCATTTGACAAGTTAGTAACGAGCTTTGGTAGTTTTTCAGATATGTTCGATCACTTTCAAGGGGAGATTAAAAAATCATTAGATGAAGCAAATAGAATTACAGAATTAGAAAAAAGAGCAGGTAGAGCAGAAATAGCATTGCAAAAAACGGCTTTACAAGCACAAAAAAATGCAGAAATACAAAGACAAATAAGAGATGATGAAACTTTATCATTTGAAGAAAGAATTGATGCAAACAAAAAACTAAATGACATATTAATTGCACAAATAATAGAAGAAAAAAAAGTACAGCAAATTATTATTGCAAAAGCTAGGGCAATTTACAATCAAAATCAAAATGAAGCAAACTTTTTAGCTTTACAACAAGCGAAGGTAGGTTTGTTAGAAATAGAAGAAAGAATAACAGGGCAATTATCTGAGCAAAAAACCAATCAAGTTGCATTAACAAAAGAACAACAAGAAGCAGAAAATGAATTAAGAGTTGCTGTTTTAGAAGGTTTAGATTTAGAATTAGAAGATTTGAAATTGCAATATGAAGAAAAACTTAAATTAGCAGAAAAATCTGGAATAGAAACAACAGCATTAACTGAAAAATATGAAAAAGATAAAACAAAAATTATTGAAGAAAATGCAGCAGCACAACAAGAAATACAAGATGAAGCAGATGCTAAAACATTAAAAAGAGAAAAAAATATTGCAGATGCCAAAAAAGGTTTAGCAGTAGATGGATTAAGATTAGTTGCAGAAATAGCAGGTGAAGGCTCAAAAATAGCAAAAGGTGTAGCTATTGCACAAACAACAATGAGTGGTGTAGAGGCTGTTCAAAACGCCTTTACGACTGCACAAAAAAGTCCTTTGACAGCTTTATTTCCTGCATATCCATTTATTCAAGCAGGTGCAGCCGCTACATTTTCAGCATTACAATTAAGAAAAATTATAGCAGGTTCACCACCCTCTGAAAGTGGTGGGGGTGGAGGAGCAGGAGCAGGAGCAGGTGCAATAGACACACAATCACCTGCACCGCAAATGTTAAGTGGTTCATTTAGTTTAGGGCAAGGTCAAGAGCCTGAACCTGTAAAAGCCTTTGTAGTTACTGATGAAATGACTAACAGTCAAAACCAATTAGCAAACATAAGAAGAAGGTCAACAATTTAAAAATCAAATATATTAACTAAATACCTATATAATAATATGCCTTGTAAAAAATGTGAAGATGGTAAATATAAGCATGGAGAAACTGGAGAATGCAAATATGATACCAAAGCCGAATGTGAAGAAGCTAACAAAGATTATTACGAAAATCTAAAAACAACTAAAATAGTTGAATTAGTAATAAGTGATGAAAATGAAGAGTTGGCTATTGATGCTATCAGTTTAGTATCTGCACCTGCAATAGAGGAAAACTTTGTCTACTTTGGAAAAGAGAAAAACAATTTAACTTTCGCAAAAGTAATCAATGAAGAAAAACGAATTGTTTCTCCTGCATTAATTCCTAATAAACAAATATTTAGATATGATCCTAATACTGATTCAGAATACTATGTTTACTTTAGTCCTGAAACAGTAAGAAAAGCAAGTGAGTTATACTTAAAACATAACAATCACCACAAAGCAACATACGAACATAAAGAAAGAGTATCAGGAGTTTTAACAACTGAAAGTTGGATAATAGAAGATACAAAACTTGATAAGAGTAATTTGTATGGCTATTCACTTCCTAAAGGCACGTGGATGGTTTCTCTAAAAATTCAAAATTCTGAATTATGGCAAGAAATTAAATCAGGTTCTTTAAAGGGGCTATCTATTGAAGGATATTTTGCCAATCGATTTGAAGCTATGGAACAACGCAAACCAACTGATGAAGAAATACTTCATGCTTTAAATGAAATAATAAACGAAAATCAAACAAAACTAAAATAAATCTATTTAATAAAAAAAAAGAAACTATGGATATAAAAGAAAGAATATTATTGGCTTTAGGTTTAGAAAAATCTGAAGAAGAAATAACACTAGCTTTTCAAGCAAAAGGTGAAGATGGAACAATATTTGTTTCAACTGCTGAAGAACTTGAAAAAGGTGTTGATATTAGCGTTTTAACAGAAGATGGTACAACAATTCCATTACCAAAAGGTACTTATAAAACTGCTGATGGTGTTTCATTTAGAGTAGAAGAAGAAGGTATTGTTTCAGAAGTTATGCAATCAGAAACAGAAGAAAAAGATACTGAAGAAGATGAGAAAAAAGAAATGAACGAAGAAACAGAATTGAAGAAAAAAGAAGATGATGAAGATGAAGCTGAAGATATGAAAAAAGAAGATGAAGATGAAAAGAAAATGAGAAAACGTAAGAAAGATAATTATATGGAAGAAATGCCAGATTGGTACAAAAAAACTTACGAAGAAATGAAAGATAAGATTGACAATTTAATGGATGCAATTGCTGACCTTAAAAGCAAAACAGGAGATGATAAAGAAAAAGATGTGAAAATGTCAGAAGAAAATACAGAAGAAAAAGTTGAACTATCTTCTGAAGAAGTAATTGCAAATCTTAAAAAAGAAAATGAAAAATTAAAAACTGAATTATCTGAAACGCCTGCTGATAGCCCTATAAACATCAACAAGTTCAGTTCAGAAAAACCTACTTTGAGTAGAAAAGATTATAACAAACTTTCAAGCAGGGATAAGTTTTTACATGATTTAAGAAAATAAATAATAAAATAAATAATAATTAAAAAACAAAAAAAATGGCATTTAATATAACGAGTAATTTTAGCGGAAAAGCGGCTGGATTCTATATTTCAGCAGCTTTAAAACAAGCTAAATCATTAGACTTTTTAACGTTAATTGAAAACGTTAAATTTAAGAGTAACATCCAAAAAATGGCTGGTTCAAATTTAGTACGTAACAACACGTGCGATTTCACAGATCATGGAACACTTGCTTTAACAGAAAAAGTTCTTGAACCAAAAGCTTTACAAGTAAATATTGACCTTTGTAAAGAAAATTTAGTATCATCATGGGAAGCTCTTGAAATGAGAGCAGGAGCAGGAGCACCACCACCACCTGCATTTGAAGATTATGTAATCTCTTACGTGGGAGAAATAATTGCTAATGCAGCAGAAACTTCTATATGGTCTGGAGCAGCAGCTAACAATGGTGAATTTGAAGGTTTCTTAACAGGTACAACAGGAGTATTTGCAGTAGATGGAACAGTTGTTTCTTCAACAGCATCAGGAGCTTATACAGCAGCTAACATTATTGCAAACCTACAAACTTTAACAGCAGATATGGCTGCTAATATTTCACCTGTTTTAACTAAAGAAGATCTTTACATATATATGTCACCTAAAACTTATGCGTTCTATATTTCAGCAGTATCGACATTAGGATATGTAAACGCTTATAACATGAATGGTGATTATGAGCCTGTATTTGAAGGATATAAGATTGCGGTTTGTCCTGGAATGTTAGATAACAAATTAGTTGCAGCAGAAAGAAGCAACTTATTTGCAGGGACTGACCTCTTAAGTGATACTACTAGAATAGCTTTACTAGATATGACTTCTCTTGATGGGAGCGATAATTTACGTTGTGTAGCTAAATACTCAATGGGTGTACAGCTTGGAGTTGGTGCAGATATTGTTTCTCAATCATAATAAAACAAATTTAACAGAAGTGGGGGCTTTTGCCCTCACTCCTTTAACCTTAAAAAAATAAATAATATGGCATGTACAGCATTAACAAAAGGTAGAGGTCTTGACTGCAACAGGATTGCAGGTGGCGTTAAAAATGTTTACTTTTCAGTATATTCAGATTTTGGAAGTACTGATTGGGCTTATGATGGAACAAACCCACAAGAAATTGATACAATTGATTGGAACAGTAAAAGTATTTATAAATATGTAATGCCTTTAGGCGTTGCATCTGTTACAGATACAATTACAGGATCAACTGAAAATGGCACGATATTTTACACACCTACTGTAAATATCATGTTAAACAAATTAACAAAAGAAGATCAAAACCAAATAAAATTATTAGGGCAAACTAAAGTTAGAATATTAGTTGAATTAAACGCAAAATTAACTTCAGGTCATGATGCTATTTTAGCATTAGGATTTGAGAACGGAATGGACTTGAATACAGGTACAATGGATAGCGGTGCAGCATTCGGTGATAGAAACGGATATACACTTACATTTACAGGACTTGAAACAAGACCAATGGCATTTTTAGAAGATTATACTACTTCTATTTTTGATAATAGTGGATTTACAAATAAAGGAACTCCATTTGTGGTTTCAACATAATTTAATTTGTAGTTTTTCATATATGTTGATTAGAGTGGCGAAAGTCACTCTTTTCTTTTATAAGCAAATAAATATTAGATTTTTCTATTATATAGTATGATTCAAGCAATAACTGAAACTGATTTAACTGCTTACGTACAAACAGAAGATAATAGAATTGATACATCAGTAGGCTCTGATAAGATAAGATATTTAGTGAAATTTACAAATGACATGGATAAGTCTATTCAATATGCTTATTCTAATGTACATTTAGTTTATGATAGATATACTCAATTAAGTTTTTCTTATAATGCAACACCTGATGTATATACAGGTGATATTAACTTAAAACCTAGCGGATATTGGAACTATGAAGTGTTTGAAGTGAGTTGGACAGGAGCGGTAGCTATTAGTTCAGGGAATGCGCCTGTTAATGAAAATGATGTTTTACCTGTTGCACCTACTCATGGTATCGTACAGGGGCTTGTAACAAAAGGTATGATGTATGTTGCAGATAAAAGCGGAACAGAAGAAGTACAATATACACAACATATAGAAACAAGCGAATCAAATTATATATATTACGGACAATAAAAAATTAAAAAATGGCGATAGAAAACGTACAACAATTATTAACAGAACAATTAGGTAAAAATGGTGGTACAGAAATAGTAACATCTTCAGCAGCAGTAAGCTCTAAAGACTACTATTGTGTATATTTTCCTGTAAACACCGTGGTTTCAGCAATAACAGTAGCAGATGCAACAGGTGAAAGTGCATTACAAACTACATTACCAGCAGGAACAACTTTATTTATGAATGTAACAGCATTGACGCTGACTAGCGGTATTGCAATATGTTATCATGAAGGCTTAACTACATAATATGTTAGCATTAAAA
>TARA_R100000654_G_scaffold5022_4_pt1 | contig 11710 bp, 14 predicted proteins | sample TARA_R100000654 | Tara Oceans TARA_R100000654 (sample SAMEA2622473) | marine metagenome | biome: marine biome (ENVO:00000447); feature: surface water layer (ENVO:00002042); material: "saline water (ENVO:00002010), including plankton (ENVO:xxxxxxxx)" | depth 5 m
TAATACCGTACATCATACTGTCTATGTTCATCTTGAAGATATCGAAAAGGGTGACGTAGACTACAAATTGATGGATGGCCTTGTCAAAGGCGGAAAATACAACCTAATCCAAGTAAAAGAGGATACATAATGCAAACACAAATTAAACTCAAAGAGCTGAAGCATTCACCAAACAATGTACGTCAGGTAAAAGCCTCAGACTCTTCTTTACATTCCTTGACTGAATCAATTCGATCCAAGGGACTACTTCATAACCTAGTTGTATCTAAAAACGGTAAAGGATACAACGTGATTGATGGCAACAGACGACTCGATGCCCTCAACAAAATATACAAAGACAAATCAACTCCCATCAACTGTGTCGTTATTGAAGATGATACAGAGGTGGGTCTTCATGCCAATATGATGCGTGAAGACATGCATCCTCTTGACGAGTGTGATGTTATACAAGCTCTTGTAGCTGATGGAGGTGAAGACTACGATTCGATTGCACTTCGCTTTGGTCAGACAGAACACTGGGTCAAGCAACGTATTGCTCTTTCAGAACTATCTGATTTGGCCAAGCAGAAGTTTCGTAACTATGAGTTCAATCTAGGTATTGCAAAAGAACTAACCCTTGGCACTCATGAGAAACAAGATGAGTATCTGACAGAATTTTCAAAAAATAACAATGTTTATTACAAAGATTCTGCCAAACGGTTTCTTACATCAAACAAAATACCAACATCAAAAGCCCTGTTCACAATTGATGATACAAATATTCATGAACTTGCTATTGAGAAAGATTTATTTGGTGATGAAGAGTTTATTACCAACTTCGAAGCCTTCGAAAGAATGCAAATGGCCTATGTCAATAGCCAAGTAGAAGCCAAAAAAATTGCAGGATACCATGATGTTATTCTTCTAAAAGATACATATTCATGGGAAGCACCAGAAGTGAAAAATTTACATCCAGCATATGGTGATTCTTATGATAGGTCACAACTTATCATGGTTCTAAGCTATAACTCAGGTCGTTATGATCTAAATTACAGTGAATACATTGCTCCTGAAGAGTATGACAATGACAAACAAATGAAAGAAGAAATGAAGGAGGAAGAAGAACTTACTCCATTGGTTATGAGTAAGCCTCAACGTGACATACTCAATGGATATTATGCAGAGCATGTCAAAGAAAAACTAAACAACAAAAAATATATGAATCTTATGATGGCTTTGCTATGCCACAGAAAACTTGGCTATACTGCATTCGATAGTATGAATCGTATTGGCAATATATATGCAGACCATCAAAACAACTTTCCATCAGGAGGCGAACCAGATGACAACCCTACTCCTAGCTATATCAAATGTATTGAAGACCATACTGAACGTGCTATTGCTGCTTACCAAGATGACGGCACAAGCCCTCTACATTACTGCCTTACTCTCGATACTAAGGAACTCCATTGTTTATTTGTTGCGTGTTGTGTCACAGGCATATCTCGAACTGACCTTCTGGATGAGACGTTCACGAAAGAAATCGGTAACGATAGCATTGCGTCCCACTGGTTCAAACCAGACCAAAGATGGCTCAACAAATACACGAAAGAACAAATAGGTCAGCTAGAACTGATGGTATTTGGTATTGATTATCCTACTCTTACCAAATCCAACAGGACTAAGAAGCTAAGTGAAGCACTTGCTAACAATCCTGTCTTTGACCCTTACGGCTCTTGGCCACAGTGAAGACCCCAATAGGCAATCAAAGCTGATTCAGCTACACCATCTTCGCATTTGAGCCTCCAATATTCTTCTGCCATTGGCATGAGTTCGGAGGCTCTTTGCCTTGCTTCATCTTTATTAGCAGATACTTGTAAATCAGACTTCCACTTATGGGCAGACACTTCCATATAAGGATAGTTTTGTGATGCAAATATTCCTATGTATAAACCATAGTTAAAGCCTGTTTTAAAGGTGCTAGAGACCCCTTGATTTGGCATTGCCTGTTGTTTTTCTATAAATATTCTAGAAGGCTTGTATGCCTCTATTCTGTTAATTATTTTAGCAAGGTCAAGAAACTTTTTTTTCTTCTTACCAATCTTAAAACTGCATATTGGAATGCGTTCTGCTACAACACAGTTTTTATTTTGGATAAACGTAATCCCACCTGTAATGCCGGGATCAATTCCGCATACTGTCATTTTCAATCTCCAATTTAATTTTACAGCCAAGGGCCTCAGCCCAACAATACGCATTGAACAATGTTGGCTTTCTATTACCAATTTCCCATTTAGCAACGAGTCCAGGTGCAACACCAATCATTTGATCTACCGCAGGTTGTGTAAGGCCTAAATGATATCTACGTTGTTGAAATTGTTTAATTAAATCAGAAACAAAATACTTTTCGTTCATAATTTACATCCTTCACATAAGCCAACTATATGGTAATGTGAATTGATTGACAAGGAATTACCAAATGCCAAAACTTACAAGACAACATTTTAGGTGGTTAGCAAAGACAATCGCACCTATGACACATAACAAAGAACAATTTATCAGGGAGGTGAGAGCTTTCAATACCAATACAAATTTTTGCCCATACAAATTCCGTGATGCTGTTGAAGATGCTATTGCAGATGCACAAGCCAACGAATGCGGGCCTGACTTATACAAGCTGGCCGATTACAAGGAGAACTAAGATGCTTACACAAGCACAACTAAAAGAACGAGCTACCTACATTGGATCATCAGATGCGAAAGTTATTGCCTCTGGTGATATTGCTCAATGGGCTGTACTAGCCAAACAAAAACTAGGTGAAGAAGAATGGAAACCTAACAAGCAGACTCAGCTGATGCTTGATGCAGGGAATCACCTAGAGCCCTTTATCATTGACCAATGGGTAAAATCAACAGGAAGAAAAGTAAATTTTCGTGGTGGTGGTAAAACAATTACTAAACACTCTCTTATCCATGTAACAAAGACAGAGATTCCTTTGCATTCTACATTTGATGGTCGTGTTGTAGGAGACAGCAATGCTCCATTTGAAGCAAAGGCACATTTTGGTTTCAAAGATATCGATGAACTTTCTGATTACTATGCGGCTCAATGCCAACACCATATGATTGTATCTGGTTCTGATGCATGTTATTTCGTTGCATTTTTTGGTCTGCGCTGCAGGATTGAATGGCGTATGCTCAAGAAGGATGAATCATGGTGTGACATGTATCTCGAAAATTGTGAAAGATTTTGGGATTTCTATGTCAACAGCGCACAAGTGGAACATGACTATCCTCTGCCTCCTGTTGACCATTCTGACATGTATGTAATGAATATGCGTGACTTAGAAGGATGGACAGAAGAAGATGACCATCTATTCGGATTTCAAGCACAACACATCATTGATGCTAAGAAATCTATTGAAGTCAGCGACCAGTGCAAGAATGCCTTCAAAAGCAAAATACCAGAGAATTGTCGCAGAATGGATTATCAGCTTGGAGGTAATCTGAAAGGCCACATGATACGTGTTACACGTTCACGAAGTGGCACACTATCATGCTCACACATAGCACCGAAGGAGAAGAATGATGAGTAACATATGGCAAACACTATCACGTTTTGATGTATCAAAAGAAGTAGAACAGAAAGGTAAGTTTGACTATCTTTCATGGGCATGGGCTTGGGCTTATGTCAAAGAAAAGTATCCAGAAGCTACCTTCGAGAAGCATGTCTTTCGTGACAATCAGGACAACCCACTGCCTTTCATGCGTGATACCAAGGGCAATACCTTTGTCATGGTCAGTGTGACAATCGAAAGCATTACACATACGGAGATACACTATGTGATGGACAACCGTAATCAGGCAATACAGTTTCCTGATGCAAGTGCTGTCAACAAGGCTCTTCAGAGATGTCTTGTCAAGGCGATTGCTTTTCACGGCCTTGGCCTCAATGTCTATGCAGGTGAGGACTTGCCTATGGACTTGGATGAGGAAGATGGTTCTCTCATCATCGAAGCTTTCAACAAAGCTACATCCACGCAAGAGCTTGACGACTCTTGGCGTTTTCATGCAACATCAATCAGCACACTTGGCAAACAAGCTAAACAAAGAGTGACTGATGCTTTCAAGACGAAGAAAACAAAACTCAAGAAATAAAGGCCTAGTAAGGTTTGAGAGATGTAGAGTCTGTGGTGAGATGATTAATTGCATCACAGGCTCTTTTATCATAACAGCAAGCGATATATTTAAATGTGATGATTGCTATCGTAACAATGAATGGGATGGCAGCCTTAATTTTGATTATCACTTTGAATACAGAGATATGTCTAGAAAGATGAAGTAATGTATAACGATATTCTATCAGACAATGCATTACATAAAATGCTTTGCAATAGAGCTATTATCTTTGGTAGCCAAACACAACAACACGAAGATTGCCTCTGGATAACTGGGTCTACGATTCACTCGGATTACAGACAATTATTTATTTCCTTATCAGAAATAGATATAGAAAAAACTATCTTATCGGTGGTTATTACTGATGACACAGATGGTAAATCTTCTTATCTTATATTTGACAAACAATCTTCTTTTAGAAAACAGCATATTATTATGCTTATAAATATTTTGATTGATGATATTATTGATGGAAATGGAAGAACAGTTAAAGTTTTTGAGTAATCATAAATAAATAATTATCCAGATTAAAACTCCTAATACAATAGCTAAACATAAAAATATTATTAAAAATGATAAGAAAGTCATTTATATTATTTTTCTGGAACACAATGAATCATAACTTTATAATATTCATTTGTATAAAAATGTTCCCACATTTTATCTTCAATCAAATACAAACATTGCTCTTCTGTCATAGGTTGCTGTAATACAACCTGATTGCCTATATATTGCCATTGAGTTCCAGTATTTCCCCACATAGATATCACAAGCAGAAAAGCAACTTCCTCAATAATATGGTGTGTATCTAATATCATATATTAAAAAGAAGGACGGTTAGTTAATGCCTAGACCGCCCCTCTTCCCCATACAACCGCCAGTGTGGGCAGTGTATTTAAAACTTATCACTTACATTTGTAATGTTCAAGTTATTGTTTACTTTCACTTCCTAGCCATAGACCAAAAGCCCCTGTCATTGCGCCAGTAACTGTGGCTGTGAGGGCCGTCGCTTCTGGTGTAACTGTTTCCATTGGGATACTCATAAACCATTCTATGACTCTTATGTACATGACAGTCATAACGAGCATCATAAAACGTGGGAGTATTTTCCATCTCAGAATATTCTCTGCTGTCATTTCTTTCTCCTAAACTTATCAAGACCTTTAATGCCCAATGCAGCACTGCACACCAGAAACACAAGATACTGATACCAATCAGGTAACTCACTAAGACGATTAAAACCATTTTTTACAATTTCTTCCATTCCTGGCACAAAACATAATATAACAGGAATTAATACTACTACCGTAACTAGCTCATCTTTCCAAGAGCCTTTTGTCGATTCTGCCATAATTAACTCCCATTTGCTATCATGGGTAGCCGCTGTTTTCATAACCTCTGCTTTGGCTTCTGCTTCAGTTTGAGCTAATGTTGCTTTAGCTTTTGATTTATTAATCTGTCCCTCTATTATTGTAGAGCCAAGATTAAATAATGGTGTAAGTATTTGTAACATTATAAATTACCTCTATTAATAAAAAGCCATAACACAAAAATAAAAAATCCAACGATTGTAAAAACAAGAAAAAAAATACTTATAATCTCTACAAAATGCCTTCGAGCTTCACGTTGTGCATACAGTGTTTCTTTGCGTTGTTTTCTAATATCAGCTTCCATTCTCAATAATTCTTGCCAAGCAGATGGGCCACACATAGAAGATATTAATTTTCTAAGTTCATCTCTCTGGTTTTCTAATTGTTTCTTTTGAGTAAATAATTCTATTGCCTCTTGTTCTACACTTTTAGCATTAAATATTTTTTTAAATATTGGTGGATTCTTAGCTTCATGATGCGCTCTATCTATATCAGATACAGCACTCATCCATCGTGACAAGTCTTTGCCCATCGACTCCACCTGACGGCCGATGCTGAAACCTTTTTTTAGTGCCGAAAAAGCGGAACCAGCAATCGCCATTGCGGAGATGGGATCGACCATTTACCTACTCAATGCTCTATCTAGCTTATCTTCTAGTCTATGCAATGCATCCATAACTTGACTCATATCATTATGTAACTCATTTTTAGTTGCATAATCTTCTCTTGTTTTATTCAATAATATCTGCAGCCTCTTTACTTCTGCAAACATTTGACGAAATGCCCAAAACACTGGTGCAATAACAACAGTCAATATTATGTTCCAAAAAAGCATTGCATCTAGTTCCATTAAAGAAACTTTCTATAAGGTGTTTTTGGAGCATCAATAACAAGTTTTGCATCTTGCAGTTTTTTAATAATACTATCAGCCTCATCTCTCATTTTACGTAAATTTAAATGATAACCAGATACTGGTGTAGTCTCAGGATATTCATTACCATCATCATCAGTTAATGTTTTACCTGTTGGTGCATAGATAGTGCCTATCTCATCAACACCTAAAAAATTAGTATTTTGAAATGATTTGTTACCTTCTTCATCTTCAACAACAACACCAGTTCCATCAAAAACTGTTAGTAATGCATCTCTGCTTTCTGCTTTTACAAACCAGTCAGCCTGTGTGAGACCCACTACTTTCTCTTCAGCTTTTTCTTCTACTTCAAATTCAACATCAGATGTAAATTGATTTATCATGTAATCCTCTTTAAAAAGTCGTCTTTTAGTTTTGATGCATAATAAGCAAAACGTCTAAAAACACCATTTTGTTCAAAAGGAGTTGAACCGCCTATACCTATACCACCACTACCAAAAAAGTTTAATGTATCGATTGTTGTAAAATTAGGTGAATTACTATTAGATTTTGAATTAACAACAGAATTAGTAACCAAACCTACATCAGTATTATCAAATGTTGTAACTGTTCTTACAAGAGTATTGGCTTGTAAAGTTTGAGAAGGGCCTGCATTATTAAATGTACCAGTGCTTGTATCTCTTACAAGAGCTTGAACTACATTAGCAACAGATGATCTTAAACCTATACCCCTAAATCCGACAAAGTTATTTGCAAGATGCCAAGGACACCTATTTGGGGAAAGTTCAAAAGGAATAAATTCAGCTTCTACACTGCCTCTTCTTTGATTATATCCGACAAATGGTTGCTCAATACTTGCAAATGTAGGCGTGTATTTTGTAGGAATTGGTGGATACTCAGAAACAGAACTAGATTTTTCTACTTGCGCTCCCCAAAGATAAACTCCACTGGTATTGTCTCCTTCATAACTATTACTGCCCAATCCAAAAAGAAGTCTAAACTGGCCAGTTACTGCTCCAATACTAGTTTCTGTGGCTGTTACTCTAAACCATCCATTTCCAACATCATTTATACTAGCACTTTCATGAGTACTACTTTGTATTGTACCATCTGATAAATTAAAATTAGTTTGTGTAAAATCAAAAGCACCACTTCCAGCATGAATTAAAGCAAATAATCTACCACCAGAAAATGATGCCGCTTTTACAAAAACAGAAAAAGTATATGGTTGTTTACCTTCAACCGTTAAACCTTTTATTAAACGATGTGCTCCAGTACTAGAGTCTTCTTTCATGAAGTCAGCAGTAGTTTCACCATTTGGAGCTGCTATTTGATTAGCTGTAACTGTAGCTCCTGTTATCGTGTATCCTGTTGTAAAATCCTCTGCACCAATAATAAGCGTAGGTGCTTTCTCTAACTGAAATCCCCATAGATGCATACCAGAGCTACCATCTCCTGTGTAGGATGATGAATTAACTTCATTAACTAATGTAATTCTCATGTTCACGGTGCTTCCACCAGATTGAGAATCAAATGTTACAGAACATCTATACCAATCATTTCCTACTTCTTGAATTTTAGCAGATATAGCTCCATTAGCAATGGATGTAATGCTTTCAGATGCTAAATCAAATTTTGCAAATGGGAAAGAACCAGATTTATCTCTTAGTTGTAGAATAGCTCTATCTCTTTCGTCTGCTTTTAAATAAACTGAAAATACATGTATTTCGTTATCACTTAAATTAGGATTTGCATCTTGAGTAATACGATGTGTTGCACTTGCAGTAGTGCTTTCGACTATTTTATCTGCTGTAGTCAATCCATCAGGAGAAACAATGTCATTTGCACTAATTGTAAGCTCTGATGCCGTCCAAGTCGTACTCAAATCCTCTGATTGCAATGCAAGATTATTACCATTTACAGGCCCCATCCTAGGTAAATCAGCAGAACGTGTTACGGTTGAGCCGCTAGTTGGTATGTAGGATGTAGGGAATGTGCCTTCTTCTATTTGTGCGCCCCAGACATAAACAGGGTCAGTTCCATCTGAGCTAGTATAAAACATTCTTAATCTTGCGGCTGTTGTAGTGTTTGTTGTTGTTGTTATTGTGAGCCTATACCAGCCATTACCATAATCTTCTATATCACCACTTGTATTGGTAAATGAACCATCATTATTCGTAGATGTTGTTGTGCCATTAGTTAAGTTATAAACCATTCTCCCTCTGTTTGTGGAGGTTCCATCATCTACTGTAAAACTAAAAGATGTTACGTCAGAAGATTTTGCAAATATACTACCAGACAAACTTATGCTAGAAGCTGATTTTGTTATTATATCTGTTAAAATACCTATAGCACCATTATTTGCTTGAAATTTATCTGCTTCCAAAGCTCCATTTGGAGATAATATTTGATTTGCAGTTATTGATGCAGACCCAGTTGACCATCCACTAGCTGTAAAATCCTCACTGTCCGTAACCAAATTTACCCTTTGCTCTTCAATCAGAAAACCATTCTGCGTAGCACCGCCACCGTAGTATGGCAGTCCTTCTGTTTTGACGTAAGTGCCAACGGATGAGCCTACCTCTACTTGTATGCCCCAAGCGTGTAGCCCTGATGAACCATCGCCTGTGTAACTATCTCCACCCGAAAACACTATACTACCAGAATTAAGATGAAGCCTTACTTGCGCTGTTGTGTTGCTTGAGTGAGAAAGAAATGTTACTTGAACACGCCTCCAACTATTGCCTACATCCTCAATCGATGCTGAGATTATATTATTAGAGTCTTCTAAAGACACATTTGTTAAATCAAAGTGTGCCGTAAATATAGTTGTATTGTCTATCCTTATTAAAACCCAGTCTCTCTCATCTGCTTTAAAATAACCAGAAACAGTAATGTTGGTAGATATTGGTACAGTTATATTTTGAAAAACAAGATGGGTAGCTGTTGATGTATTTTCTACTATTTTATCTGCTGTAGTTGTGCCATCAGGTGCAGTAATGTCGTTAGTAGTAACGCTTGCGTTTGTAGTACTCCAGCTTGTACTCAAATCTTCTGACTGTAGAACCAAATTCTGCGCTTGGTCAGCACTTAGGAAATACCCAGCCTCATGCTCGAGCCTTGCACCATACACAGCCGCACTAGTGGTTTTAATGTAGGGATTGCCAATGGGTACAAACTTGTGATTACTAAATTGCATACCCCATGCAAAAATACCGCTACTACCATCCCCAGTATATGAAAAACCGCCATTATTTGCATCTGTAACGCTACCATTACCATCCCATAGAATAACTCCTACATCTTCTACACCTGTTCCAGTTGCCTGAAATGTTATGCTACAACGAAACCATCCATTTCCTTCATCAGTTATTGTTGCTGTTTCCTGGTCATTATCATTATAATGTATTGTACCAGTTGTAAGATTAAAAGTTGTAAAAACGACTGGTAATAAACCAGAACCAAAGGATGACCATAAGCCAACAAAATTTCTTTCAGATGCTTTAAAATGACCTGACCATGTATAAAATTGTCCAGTTACTACACTAACGAAATCTCTATAATACTTTGAGCCAGTTGTGTTATCTTCTACTATTTTATCCGCAGTAGTTGTGCCATCTGGAGCAGTAGTAGCATTAGCAGAAACAGTTACTCTTGTTTTTGCATAAACAGCATTATCTATTTCTTCTGAATATACCTGCAGGTTATGCGGTGCATACTTCACCAATCCATCAGCGTCAGTAAAGGTAGCCTGAGAAGCACGACTAAAATCAATCAAATCACTAGGTGCGGCATTAGCACCTATGCTTGCTGAGTCAAAATTAAGTTGAAAATCAGGGGCTGGGATACCTTCTAAACCACCAGTTGACCCTAGCCGTCCTACTTTACCAACACGAGATAGCATTCACTACTCCATTTCTGTAACAAAAACCGATCCACCTGTGCTTGATTGGATAGCCGCTACTTTATGTCCACCTGTAATTTTAAAATATTCTACTTGTTTTGCAGGAAGAAAAGGCCCATTGGCAGTTGCAGTTGGACTAGCTGCAAAAGCGATATGGCAATCTTCTGTTGCTACAATCCTAACTACTCTAGTCGTTGTAGCTACGGCACTAGATGTAACCGCACTTGTACCAGAAGTTGTTATTTTCTGTGTTGTCCCTGTCGGAGCTGCCGCTTGTATTAGCTCCTCATTTCTTGTATCTCTTGCTAATGTTGCCATGTATTACTCCTTAATAATGTAATTTAGTATGATAGTTGGTTGTACGTTATTGTGCGCATCATCAGAACCTGTCGTGCCAATACTTGTAGCTACTGCTACTTCTCTTGCGTTATCAGAAGAAGACGATTCAACATGATAACGATTTTGATTACTACCTTGTGTTTTCTTAAAAATCGTGAGACTACCGCCAAAATTATCTTGGATTGTGCTTGTTGCTGAGTGATTGTGACTAGGCATTTGAGCATCTGTAACGATGTGCGTTTCAAGACCTCCTGTAGCACCTAACGTATCACCATCGATACCACCAGTTGTTGTGCTTGTTGGATTTGTAAGCCTGTCAGCACTAGCACCGCCCATATCATCCTGACCAGCTATAACACGACCTCTAAGGTCAGGTAAGTTAAATGTAGATGCACCATCACCTACACCATAAGTAGTACCTAATGCAGAAAATAAGTCTGCATAGGTTGACCTGCTAATCGCTTGTCCAAAACATAATAACCACCCACTAGGAGCTGATGTACCAGCGTAAGGCATAATCATACCCGATACAAATGATGAAGGGAGAGTAGCAAATGTAAACGAACCATCTCCATCTGCTGATAAATACTGTCCTGATGTACCATTACCTGTAACATTAATCTCTGAAGCTGATACAGAGTTAGCCGCTATTTGGTCTGCACCTACTGCATTATCAGCAATTTTACTTTGCTCAATCGCATCGTCAGCTATATTGGCAGTATCGATTGTTCCTATTGTTGCTCCAGTCCCTGACAGTGCCGCTAAATTACCTGCACCATCAAAGCCAAGATATTTATTAGGTCTAACTGATGCGCTAGGTATTGTAAGGCTGGCAGTAGCATCCGAGTCAGTAAGCTTTATAGAACGCTCAAAGTTATTATTATTTTGCTGTGTAATAGCTGTAAGTTTGTCAAGCTCAGTATTTAAAGATGATATATTAAACGGCCCAGAGGTAGGAAAGTCAGATGTTCTTTGAATGGTGATATCACGAAAGATAGTATAGGTATGCGTATTATCATACGTATCTCCAAGGGTAATATTACCACCAGAAAATCCATCATCTACCGC
>TARA_R100000654_G_scaffold3197_1_pt1 | contig 11686 bp, 12 predicted proteins | sample TARA_R100000654 | Tara Oceans TARA_R100000654 (sample SAMEA2622473) | marine metagenome | biome: marine biome (ENVO:00000447); feature: surface water layer (ENVO:00002042); material: "saline water (ENVO:00002010), including plankton (ENVO:xxxxxxxx)" | depth 5 m
AAAGTATCAACAGGTTTAAATTTTAAAAAGTTAGCTGTTGTTCTATCTCTGAACATCAACTTACTAACAGCACCAGATGTCCCTTGAACTGTTACTCCTTCTGTATTACATAAAAGTCTTTGTACTGGAGTGCCACTTTGGTCAAAAAGTGCAATAACTTGATTTTGTTCTGTAAAAGCAATATTTAAATAACTTAATTCACCTAGACCATTTGTACTTAATACCTGACCATTAGAACCAACAGCAGTGGGAAGAGTGAGAGTATAATCTGCACTTAAGCTACTTGGACCTTTTAAAGAAACTTTATTTGTATTGCCAGCATCGCTATCAAACTCAATCGCATTATCAGATATGGAAACATTACCTGTAAACGATCCTCCTGTAGTTGGCATTACTCCTGATATTTTGCTTGCACTTATGGCAGCATTGGAAGCAACTTTTGCATCTGTAATAACCCCATTATCTATAGTAAAGGTCGATCCAGTGCCCGATACCGTAATATCTCCCTTATCTCCATCACTTACGCCAGCAGCAGCACCTATTTCTGCTACTGTACCGTCATCTTTTTTTGTAAATAAACTTGCATTATCTGTGCGTAGTGCAACTTCTCCTATAGAAAGATCACTAGCACTTGGATCGCTACCGCTTCCTCTTTTAAGTTTGATTTCATTAGCCATTGGCCTTTACCTCCTGTGACTAAATTTAATAAGTACCACCATCTATGTTAAAACCTGATACACTTTCGTTTTCAAGGAAAGTCACAAGATCTGAAAGGGCCACTTGTTTCATTACTCCCGCATCATTGCATACAAAACGGTCAGCAACTGCCAGAGTTGTTGAGGTAGCTGAAGTATCACCGTCTGTACAAGTATTTAATTCTGCAGTTGTCGAATTTAAACCGTCAAGTAAATTTAGCTCGGTGACAGTAGATGTTAAACTTGTAAGCTTTGTAACTGGCAAAGTTCCTGTTATAGAACTGGCAGCAAGATCAAGAGCAATTTCAGCAGATTCAATTACAAGTCCACCATTTGCTTTTAAATCTACAGATATTGTATTTCCTGATTTCTGTAAACCATCTGCTGTGGTAATTTGACCAGCACCTGAGAATTGAGCAAAGGTAAGATTATTCGTGCCTGTGACTGCTGATCCCTTATTACTTGTACAAACAAACCCATTATCTGCATTTACAGTTCCCTGCTCTACGAAAGTGAACATTCCTGCTGCATCTGCACCAGCAGCTAAATCACTAGATCTAGCTGGTGACGATCCAACAATATAAATACCGTTTTGACTAGCTGTTGACTGATCTTTTACAAGAACTCTATCGTTATCTGCAAGAGTAACACCATCTATAGAATCTCCACTATTAAGTGCAGTTGAAATTGTTATATTTGCAGTTGTTGCTACTTTTACAGAGTCTTTTACATCAAGACCTTGAGAAGTGGCTTCAACAAAACCTTTAGTTGCAGCATCCTGTGTATTAACAGGATCAGACAAGTTTGTAATTGTCTGACTATTTAATGAAACAGAACCAGTTGGTACAGCCATTTGGTCTAATCTATTTGTTCTTACTCCTGTATCGAAATCTGAAATTTTTGTATGAGCTAACGAAGGAATATCATCTGAAACTAAAGCTCTAAATGTAGGTGCAGCAGCACTTCCAGAGGTCGGCCCAGCTAAGCTTGTATTTGCACTAACTGTTGTATCTTTATCAAAAAATTTACCTTCTCCTCCAATTGGTTCTATTGTTGTTGCTGATCCACCAGCACCGCCAGTTCCAATACCTATAAATAATGTTTTACTACCTTCAGCAAAAGCTAACTCAGCATTTGCAAGACTTGTAGGTGCTGATGATCCTGTGGATCTTTTTATTCGTACTGTGTTAGCCATCTTTAGAAGTTTCCTCCGTCAACGAGTGTAAGTTTGGTTGTGGTTGCATCTGCCTTAAATTTAGCAGAGCTGGCATCATAGTAAACAACAGATCCATTTACTTTTGATGTCTCATCAAGATCTATACCCTTTGGACCTTGTGGCCCTTGGGTTGCCACAGTAACAACAGTTGAATCACCTTCATTTACCGTTACAGTATTTTTAGTGGTTGTAATGTTTACTGAAGTCATGCTGTGTAACCTTCACTGACATTTATGTTCCCTTCTAAATAATACTCTTTTAAGCCGCTAGGGTTAGTCAATAAGACATCATATTTTAATATTGGTAGACTAAATGTCTCTGTTTGTACGTCAGTTAAAGATATATCAAATTTTCCATTAGCTCTATCTGTATAGACAACTGTCCAATCTGCAAATTTTACAGACCTTGTTTCATCCCAAACTTGAGCTTCTATAGTAAACCCTGTTAAGTCTATTGCAGCATTATTTGAATCTTTAAATACAAGTTGAATAGTATGATCTGATCTCCTTTGGACCGTCATATTATATGTGCCTGGTGTAATAGCCATTAGATGTAAGGTGACTCACCAAGAATAGTTGTATTCCACTGAGCTTTTAATTGTGTTTCAGTTGTTGCAGCATCTATAGCACTGTCAGCAGGGGCATCCCTTAAAACTTGTTTTTTAGTTGCTACTTCTGATTTTTTCGTGGCATCATCAGCTTCTATAGCTCTTTGAAATTCAACATCAAGTTCTCTAAACTTTGCTGTTCTAGAATTTCTAATATTATTTTTATGAATTGCTTTTGCTTTTGTCATGTCTGTTGAAATAATACTCATGCTCCTACTCCATCTGTAAGGTTTGATTCATTAACAGTCCAAGCATCTCTAAAAGATCGGTCAGTTGGAACGTCAGCTACAGGTATTATCTTATATTTAGCACCAGTAGGCACATCTTTCTTGGCAATTTCATCAAGTGTGAATAATTTACCTGTGTCAGAATTTATACAATTATCTGTAGGAGATATAATACATATACCTCCTTCATTCTCTGGATTTAAATACACAATTTTAGAATCCGAATTAGCCATAAATTTAATACCTTTTGCTCATATTATCAGTATTTTAAGTGAAAAATGCAAGGCATATACGATCATTGTCTTGTCTACTAGATCCTGAGTTGTATTGCTGATTGGGATCTTCAATAGTGACCCTACAAGTAGTGGCTGTATAATTGCTATTATCAGTTCCCCAACATCTATTATTTACTGATTGAATATTGTGTGAACCAACTGTGCAATAATTTGCATCACCCATTGATGGAAAATTGACATTATAACTACCTGTGCCATTATCAGTTATAGAATTAACACCATTCGAATCTCTTATAAAAACAGATCCTTGTCCTTCAAAATTCACCCAAGCTTTACAAACCAATGCAGCCGTAATTGAACTCGCTGCGGATGTTTGGCTTGTACCATCACCAAAATGAACTGTCATTTTTTGACCTCTTTGATAATCATTTTAACTAAGTATTACCAAAAACTGCAACAGTAACGAGTTTTGTATCTTGTCTACTACTACCAAATTGAAAAGTAACATTTGCGCTAGATATTCTAAAACTTGATGTTGTGTAGTCATTGCAATCAGTACCAGTAAGACGATTATTAGGAGATCTTACGTCACCTGTCACAATAGCTGAATAATTTGCATCAGCCATATTATTTGCAAAATTAACTTGATAGAATCCTGTTCCCAGATCATCGACAGAGCTTACGTTAAAATGATCTCTGATTGTTCTAGTTGAGCCTGATCCCTGACCATTAAAATTTACAAAAGCTTTACATAGCTTTGCTATTTCAGTACCACTTGAGTTTTGAATTACAGGTGCAACTCTATTTGATGCGTTTGTTTTTATTGTGGTGGCTTTAAGAGTTGTTGAGTTTATATCTGTTGATGTAACGCTAGTCAAACCTCCAATAGTTGTAGCTGAACTGCCTAATGATATTGAAGTCGAACCAAGAGTAATCGCACCACCAGACCCTCCAAAGCTTAGATTACCGCTACCGTCTGTTTGTATGAATTGACCATTACTTCCATCGGCTGCTGGTAAAGTAAACGTAAAACTACTTGAAACTGTTGTTGGAGCTTTTAAGGCAACGTATTGACCTCCTCCTGCATCTTCAAATCTAATTTCATTTTGTGTTCGTAAACTAATACCATTAGCATCAAATACCATCTGTTCTGTACCAGATGATGAAAATCCCATCACATTTGCTTGCTTTCTAAATAAACCTAAATCTGTATCCGTGTCGAAACTAAAAGCAGGAGCAGCAGCAGTCGAACCAGCATGTCCTAATAAAGCACCTGTCATAGGCGCTGAAGAACCACCACTTCTTGGTAAAAGACCTAAATTTGTTTGATCAATATTTCCTATATTTGTGAATCCGTTATTTGTTGAATTTCTAATTTTTAATATGTTAGTTGTTGTATTTAAAAATGGCATACCAGCTACACATTGACTTGTAGCCAAATCAGTTGATTTAGAATTGCTTGATTGAATTGCAGCAAAAACATTATTAAGATCAGTTCTTACATTCGCCCCAGAGGCGTTTTCAATTGTATAATTTGTTACATCAGCCATAGATAAATTCTATTTTTCTCCATGTTAACCTCCTTTACCAAAACCAACAGCAGTAAAAGTAAAGTTCCTATTAATACTAGCATTACTTGCATTCTTGAAATGAACAGTAAAGCCTGATCCAGTTACATTAGTCACTTCAAAATAATCTCCTGTAGCCATGTTTTGTGGATTAATTGCAACCGCTGGTAAAAAATTATTTAGATTTCCCAAGGCAGAAGTTCCGACAAAAAAAGCTGCTGCAAAATTAATTGACTTTGCATCTGTTCCAGATGATATTACAGCAGACTGCTCTGTTCTTGATGACATTGTCGCTGTATATCCTAGTTGTTGTAAATTAATATTTTGAGCAGTATCCGTAGTTTCAAGTGTAGCTCTAAATTGAAATTGTCGCCCTCTAAATGCACCATTAGCTATATCATTAAAATCAGTATAAGTGGGAGATCCACCTGAGTCGTTTGTGGTTCTTACAGACAACTTAGCATTTGCATTTTCTGCAATACTTCCATCAAAATCTAACCATGTATCAATTAAGTCTGTTCTATTATCAAACTGATCCCCAACATAAAAACCGACACCTTGAAAAAATCTTTTTAATTGAAGTGAAAAAATACCTCCTAAATCTAGTGTTTCTACAAAATCATAAGTACCATTTGAATTTGTAACTGGATTTGTAAGTTTTAATCCTCCTAAAGAAGAATCATATATAACATTTGTTTTTGTTCCGTTAAATGGAGTACTATCGGTATCTTCTCTGTCAGTTTTTACAATTATTGAATCTACAAGTTGTACTGTAGAAAGACTAACGCTTGCTGCTGTTTGGCTAAATCTACCACCATCATCTTGAAATTTTACTAGATAAGTACCTTCTAAAGCTGGGCAGATTGCCTCTGTAGCACTACCTGGTACAGCTTCGATAATGTCTTGGGCTGTTTGAAAGGTTGCAGAACCTCCAGTTTGATTAGTATGTCTAACATAAACGCGACCTCCATGAAGAACATCAATTGCAGTAGACTGATTAAATCTTAATCTTACAAATTCTTCATTTACAGGTTCAATTGTTAAACCAGTTGGATTATCAGGAACAGCAGTTTTACCAATAGCGGTAAATGTTTTACTTGTAGAATTAGCAGAGATATTTAAAGCCGCATTATAAGAAAATACTTCAAATGTATATTCACCAACCGGAGTATCTAAAAGCTCAAAGTCACTACTAAAAACAATTTGTGAGACATAATTTCCATCTTTATATTTATAATTAACTTGATATTGCGTAACTCCTTCTACTGGTTGCCAATCTACAATCAACTTACTCCTTGCAATATTATTGATAACAATTGTTTTTTCAGATATTGTCAAAGAACTTGGAGGTGAGGCAGGCTTATTGAGTAATGAAATTGTTCTAGAAGGTAAGGGTGTACCATTTTCAATAAAATCATATTTGCCAGCTATATATGTAAGTGCAGTAATTGTATAGCTTGTAGTATCTTTTTCTTCAACTTGTAAAACTCTAAATTGTTGAGTTTGAAGTGTAGTACTCGATATAAGATAAGGAGAGTTTACATTTGGTACAGAAGATAAAGCTGAACTTAATGTCAAAACCCCCGATGAATTAGCAGTTATAGATTTTGTTTCAACAATCCCATTAGGAAGAATAACAGATATCATTGGAGAATTAGCTAAGCCTGGCCCTGAATCAATATTCCCATTAGAATCAGTCGTGGTAAGCCTTGTGGAAGATTCTGCATCAATAGTTATTGTGTTTGTTGTGGCAGCAACAATACGACCACCTCTTCTGACCCCTGCACGAACAGGATCATTAACTTCAATAACTTGACCTGGTCTAACAACTACTCCAGCATCTATTGATGTACTGAAAGTTATAATTTCTGATTGAAGCTCTTCAGCAAACATCATCGCCCTTCCAAGCCTTGCTGCTTGATTACGAGAAGTACATGCAAATGCACTAACTTTTTTAATAGCAGTTCCTAATTTTTGTCTTCTTGTAGTATCATCTGCGCTATCACTATCTCCAACAACTTCAAAATCAACCTCTTTTGAGTCCATATTAAAATAAGCCACAGAAAATATTGAATGCCTTTGTTTTAAACTACTTCCCGAATAACTAAAACCTTGCTCAGTAACATTAGATAAATTAAACAAATAGCTTGGAGTTAATGGTTTATCTTGAGAAATAGTAACGCTCCCAGCAGACCAAATAGGCATACATCTCATAACACCAGAAAGTGAATTTATTACATCGAAAGCTTGACTAGGACTTTGAATATTTACATTACAACTAAATCTTGCTTCTGTTGTACCAGCACCTGTTCCATCATCAACAAGCTCATTTGAGTACTTACTAGCAGATACAAAACTAAATAAATCTAAATTACTATCATTAATATGATCTCCAAACCCATATCTAGTATTAGTTAAAAGATCAAGCAAACACATTGCAGGGCAATTTGTATAAACAGCAGCCCCCATTGTTCCATTAAATATATAACCACTTGGATACACTATTCTGCCAGTTGTATTATCAACTGTTGGCGTACCAGAATTAGCAGCACCAGCGCCAGGTATTCTTACTTTTATTCCACGTATACGATATTTTCTATTTGGAATTTTGTTAAATTGCTTACTATCAAACCTAAGTGCAATATATGAACTATTTGGATATGTAGAAGGATTGTCAATAACCTCTTGAAAACTCGTAAATTCAAAAGCATTCTGAACTGTTGACTGAGTACTGTCAGCAGTATCTCTAATTACTCTTATATTTACAGTTGAATAGCCAGCCGTTAACTCTATACGATGATCTCTTGCATATGCATCAGCAGTTCTACCACTTACGAATGAATCAATCTTTGTAACATATCCACCATTATCATGCTCTATTTGTATTTTATATGAAACAGAATCACCATTAATATCACCGTTATCTTCAAATCTTTGCAGTTGAGGCCATGTAAGAGTAACAATTACTGCATCTACATTTGTATTAGTAATTTGTCTTGTAACAGCACCAGTTAAACCTCCACTTTCAGTTCCATCTGTATTTTGAACTATTACTGCAACCGCTATAGGTGATCTACTTTCTGCTGGTATACCACTCATTGCTGTTTGGTTTGAAGTACCAAATTTAGATTTAAATGTTACGTCTTGAAAATTAAAATCACCTGCTACTGGATTAGAACTATTAGCAGTAGCAGACATTATTGGAGTATCGTCAAGAAATACATCTTTAAGGCTGGCATTGTCATATGCAGTTGTTCCTTTAGTTAGTCCTTCTTTCGATGCACTAGCAAAACCCTCAATTTCTCCTTCAGAAATTAAGTCTTGGATAGTAGCAAAACTTCTACTATGTAAAGAATCTGGAGCGCGATATGGTGGATCAGGAGTTTTACTACCTCCACCACCGCCAGAACCTTGTATGATTTTGCCTTTGTAAGTCATGCTTCTATTTGATTATTGTCGATTGCAGCAGAAATTACTACTGAACCAGTGAATATTTCTCCATATACAATAGGAACTGGAGTACCAGCCCTGCTAGTATTTTGCACCCCAGAAAAACTAAAAGATAATCTTGGATCTTCTTCTGAACTAAATTGTTGCTCACTTGGCATTGGAAATAACATTTCACTTACTCCTCCAAAAACTAAAGCACTTCCAGCAAAAACAGCAGCTTTACCTATAAAAGTACCAGTTAAACCAGTACTAAAAGCAAATTTTGCACCTAATGGCCCAAGCCCTAAACCAATTAATGCAGCACCACCAAGAATTCTTCCAACACCTCCAGAACCAGATATAACAGGTACAAAATGTATATCTTCTTCACCTACTGGATAGCAAACTTCTTTTTCAGAAATACTGTAATTACCAACCTTGACTTGATAATATTTTGCAGACATATATGATTCTAAATCTGGAAAATTATGAATTAAAAAACTAACAGCTTCTCCAACATTATTAACAAAAACTTCAAATTCTTTATGGCCGATAAATTCTGATAGTTCTCCATATAATTTAACTTTACGAAGCATAACGATACCTACCTCCTGTACATTTTAATAACCATTCAGAATAAGGCTCTATACAAGATAGTCTATCGGTTAAATGATGTAAAACCTCTCCATTTAAGAAAATCGCTACATGATTTAAACCTTGACCAAAAATACTCATTGCTAAAACATCACCATTTATCAATTTTTCATTTGGTTCTAATAACCTAAAACCTCTACTGGGTAAATATTTTTCAAATACTGGATTTTTTAAAAATTCTTCTGGAGTAGTTGGTCTTTTATAGTCTAATAGTTTTATTCCCTTTTCCTCCTTATACCAATCAACAACTAAACTCCAGCAATCAGTCACCCCCCACACCCACGGCCTACCAAGTATTGGAGGTTTATAACCCTCTGGCTGATAAAAACCCCATTGCTCAGTTTTAGGATTGACAATATACCAAGGCAAATTACTTTGCTCACAACTAATTTTATCTGCTTGACTAGGAATAGGAGGTGTTACAGGATGACTATGAACTATAGCTGTAATTTCTCCTGTACTATCTGCTTTTACATAATCCTCTGGATCAAGAATAAAACATTGATGATTTGTAATTGAGAGATTACGACAAGGATAATATCTTTCTTTACCACGAATATTTAGTAATAAACCACAAGACTCTTTAGGATCTTCCTCTTTCGCATGAGCCAATGCTCGGTCTTTCCAATTCATCCTACAAAAGTTCCTATAGAAGGAAAATCAGCCCTTGTACATTGACGTTTTGGACAGGTTATACCAACAAGATCTAATACTGACGCTAATTCAAATTCTACGATTTCTCTAGTTTCCGTTGCTTTTCGGTCAATAGAATAAATTTCTTTTGGAAATTCTGCTGTAGGATCAGGAGTTCCATATGGGTTACTTCCTCCAGAAAAATTAGCAGCATCAAGAAATTTTGCTAAAGTTCTAATTCTTGTAACTGTAGCTCCTGTTAAATCATTACCACTAGTTGTTTCATTTACAGTTAAAAGTATTGCAGATATTAAACCAGTAGCATTACTCACTACAAGTTTTGGTCGTGGAAGTTGACCGTTTTGAAAGGCAAAACCAGTTACTTGTATTGGAAATCTAAGATATGAATTACCAGCCCACACAATTTCACCATTTGCGTTCATATTACTTCCAGCATGAAATCTATAAACAGTTGTTGCACCATGCAAAGTATTGTTTAGTTGTAAAGTAAATAATTCAATTATTGCAGTTGGATTGATAGGTTGTAAGTCACTAAAAGTTGCACTAAAAGAAACGTATCTAACATTATTATCGTATACAGTTTCTCCAATAGTAGTCGCCCATGCAGGCTCTGATGACCCAGTAGTACCAGCAACTGTTACTTTAAAAAATAATCCCGCATTTGACGATGTTGGTGCAATAATATTGCCAACAGATAAAGCAGTACTAGCGCTCCAAGTGGTAGCCATTAAGTTGCTGGTTCAAAAACTTGAGTAAATGTCGCTTGTATTGTTGCTCTACTAGGAAATTGAATTTGCTTACTCCAATCAGTACATTTAAATTGCATAGCACTTGGTTCATTAGGAGGCGTATAAGTAAAACTTGCAGAATCAACAGCACGAGCATCTAAAAATGTCTCAATAGTGTCTGAATCTGTTTCTGATATATTTTTCCAAGTTAAATTAAATACTTTAGGATTTTGATTCAAGGAAAAAAGAAGTCTATGTTCGTATCCATCACCAAATTTAACTGTTTTTGTTCTAGGCTTTGATATTTTTCTAACTGGAAAGCTTGGCTCAATATTTGGAAAATTTGCCATTACGCAAGAATACCTCCTGGTCTTTTTTGTTCAATAAGTTGTGATTGTATTGCTGATGCTATCATCTCACCTAACTGACGACCAGAGCTTTCATCACCTTCTACTGAAGTACCAGAAGCATCAACATTTACAGTTATATTAGCTCCTCCTCCTCCTTCAGCAATAACTCCAAGCTTTCCACCTTTACCTCTTTGCAACGGAAGTATAGCTTCTGGCCCGGCCTCTCCCATAATGCCTAAGTTAGACCCTCCAAATCTAAACATTGTTGGTGAATTAACAACTCCTCCCTTTCGATATGGCACTATTCCATTTTGTGCAAATGCATTACCATCTGCGTTTCTTAAAAATGGAAATATACTTTTACCTAAATTAAGCATTGCCTGTCTAATAGCAATCCTTGCCATGTCAGCCAATATAGATCTTGTTAAATCCGCAAAACTCAGTTTACCTGTCATTACAAACTTAACCAAAGCATCCTCCATTCCCTTAAATGCATTTTGTACTGCTCCAGCAGTTTCTTCTGCAAAACTTTTTATAGTGCTGAAATATTTTTGCGCCCCTTGTTGAATACCATTAAGATTTCGATCTCCTGACCCTGATCCTGTTTCTGGTTTTGTTCCTGTTGATCCTATTCTTAGAATGCCGTCATCGTCAGGTTGCAGACCTTGATTTGGGTTGTTAGCAGAAGTTCCAAAAAGGCTAAACATTCCCATATCATTAATCGCTTTAAAATCTTTTTTTGCATTTTTTGCTGTATCAGCTAAACCTTTTTGAGCCACTTCAAATGCTTTTTTAAATTCTAATTGTGATATATGAAAAAGTATTTTTGCTAAATCTACTAAAGTTCTTGTTAAAAATCTAACACTAGCAACTGTTGCAAAAACAATTCCACCAATTAGTTTTAAAGTACCTGTAAATAAATCTAAACTTCCAGAACCTTCTTGAAAACCAGCAACAATATCAGCAAACATTGATTGAAAGGCTGCGCCAATAGGTAAGATTGTCTTACCTATTGCATCTTTTAATTCTGATGAAGCTGTTTTTAATCTATCACCAGCAGCTTCTGGGCCTTGAGCAAGGATTTTTGCATTCTCTCCATAAGTTGAAAATAACTTTTCAGCAAACTTCATAAAGTCATCAAGAGTGACCTTACCTTGCTCTAGTGCTTTATCTAATTCTGCTGGTGTCTTATCCATAGAATCAGCAAACAAAGTAAAAGCACCAGGTAGTCTTTCGCCCAATTGCTGTCTCAATTCTTCGGCCGATACCTTACCCTTTGAGAACACCTGGCTAGTCGCTCTCATTGCAGCTTTCATGTCCTC
>TARA_R100000654_G_scaffold3332_7_pt1 | contig 11673 bp, 7 predicted proteins | sample TARA_R100000654 | Tara Oceans TARA_R100000654 (sample SAMEA2622473) | marine metagenome | biome: marine biome (ENVO:00000447); feature: surface water layer (ENVO:00002042); material: "saline water (ENVO:00002010), including plankton (ENVO:xxxxxxxx)" | depth 5 m
TACTGGATCTCAAGAAGTCGCATCGGCAGCTGCACCAGCAGCTCCAGCAAATTTTTTAGAGAGTTTACCGGAAGATTTACGAGATAATCCAAGTCTGCGAAATTTTACAGATGCTGGATCTCTGGCAAAAAGCTACGTACACGCAAGGTCAATGATTGGAGCTGATAGCATTGGCAAGCCACAACAAAGCTGGACACCAGATCAATACACGCAGTTTTATGCCGAAACAGGCAGACCGCGAAATGCAAGCGATTATCAGTTAGATTTTGACGTAGATGTTGATAATGATGACTTATCGGCGTTGCAACAGGCAATGTTTGATGCCGGATTAGCGCCAAGACAGGCGCAAACAATCGCGCAGTATTTAAACGCTCAAGCGCAAAATGCGTTTGAAACAAATGATCAATATGCTGAACAGGCAGTTAATACTGCGATTGACGAGCTCAAAAGCGAATACGGTCAGGCATATGATCAAAAAACAAAGATGGCTTATAATGCAGCTACAACGTTGCTAGGTCAGGATAAGCTTGCAATGTTTGAAGACGTTATTTTGCAAGATGGTCGCAAGCTTGGCGATCATCCAGACATTGTGCGAATGTTTGTAACACTTGGAGAGCAAATTGGTGAAGATAGCTTGTTTGGCGAGCCAACGGAGCTGATTATGACACCAGAGCAAGCAAGAGCTGAATTAAAAGAAGTTACAAGATTAGATGGCCCCTATGGCATTAGGGATCACCCAGAACATGATGCTTACGTTAAAAAAGCAGAAGAGCTATTTCAACTAGCATCGTGAATAGTGGACAACCGCAAGGCCCACACGGCAAGCATGTGTGACATGCAGACTGACTGCCTCAAGCAGTAAGCTATGGCCCTTATAGGATAACCTAGCGCAGCAATCCTAAATTGAAACAAAGCTAAAGGAGAGACAAATGTCTACTCAAATTACTACAGCTTTTGTCAATCAGTTTTCCGCGAATGTTCAAATGCTATCACAGCAAATGGGCTCGTTGCTGCGTGTTGCAGTAGATGTGGAAAGCGTGAATGGCGAAAAAGCTTTCTTTGACCAAGTAGGGTCATCAGCGGCGGTAAAGAAAACAAGCCGACATGCTGATACACCTCTGGTCGAAACACCACACACAAGACGCATGGTAACCATGTCTGATTACGAGTGGGCTGACCTAATTGATGAGCAAGATAAAGTACGTTTGCTTATCGATCCGACATCTAGCTATGGCAAAGCAGCGGCAGCTGCGATGGGTAGAGCAATGGATGATGAAATCATTGCAGCGGCATTAGGTACAGCGCAAACTGGCAAAGATGGCGGTACAGCAACTGCACTTCCGTCAGGTCAGAAAATTGCACATGGATCAGCCGGTCTTACTGTAGCAAAATTGTTAAGCGCAAAAGAAACACTGGATGCTGCATCTGTAGATCCATCAATACCGCGTACAATTGTTGTTTCACCGAAACAAGTTTCTGATTTGTTGAACACTACAGAGGTCAAATCGTCCGACTTCAATACCGTCAAAGCGTTAGCGCAAGGTGAAATAAATTCTTTTATGGGATTTAATTTTATCACAAGCAATCGTTTGACTTTAGACAGCAACAGTAACCGCCAGGTTATTTGCTTTGCTCAAGACGGTGTGAAAATGGCGGTAGGCAAAGAGCCTATGGCTAAGATCGATGAACGTGCTGATAAATCTTACGCAACGCAAGTTTATTACTGCCAGACCCTCGGTGCTACACGCATGGAAGAGGTGAAGGTAGTTGAAATTGCTTGCACTGAATCATAAGGAGATTGATCAATGGCAACGGTATTTTCGACACAACGAACTAACTCACGAGCTACACCAGCCGTGATGAACAAAGCAAACGAGTTAGGCGGTCGTATCCGCGTAGCTCATGGCACGTTTGAAGCATCTTCTCTAGCATCTGGTGATGTTATTGAGATGTTTATATTGCCAGATGGCGCACGCTTGTTGGAAGGATCTCTAGCGCATGATGCACTAGGGTCATCAACAACACTTAGCGTTGGTTTTGCTGCACACACAAATGCAGCTGGATCAGCAGTAAGCGCGTCAGCAGCTGCATATAAAGCAGCGGCTGCATCAACATCAGCACAAAAAGTAGACATTCTTGCTACTTTGGCTCTGGGCTCTGGTACAGAAACAGACACAAATGGTGATGGTGTGGCAATCACAGTTACGATGGGCGGTGCTGCTGGCACTGGTACTATCGAACTAACCATAAAATACGTGGTAGATTAATTAGTGGGGCGCGAAAGCGCCCCTCTTTTTTTATGAGGAAAACAAATGACTTCTGAAGTTGATATTGCAAATTATGCGCTGAACACGCTGGGAGCGACAAACATTACCTCGCTCGATGAAAACAGTAAGCCAGCGCGAATAATTAATCAGCGATATGAGTCAGTGCGTGATACCGTGTTTAGAGCGCATCCCTGGAATTGTTTATTACGCAGAGCTGAATTGGCAAAAGAAAGCACTGCGCCAGAGTTTGGCTACGCAAATCAATATGCACTGCCAACAGATCCTTTTTGTTTGCGCGTATTAGAATTTTCTAATGGCACATTAAGCTATCCCCAGGACAATATGACAAGTAACTCAGGTGGCCCTGTATTCGTCATAGAGGGGCGAAAGTTGTTAACCGATGAGGGTGTGGCAAAAATTAAGTTTGTAGGCCGTGTGACCGATCCACAGCAGTACGAGGCAAACCTAATAGAAACGCTGGCGGCAAAACTAGCAATGGAAATAGCCTACGCAATCACTGGCTCTAATTCTATTATTCAGCTTACCGCAAGTTTGTATGACCAAAAACTTAAAGAAGCACGATTTGTTGATGGCACTGAGGGTGCGCCGCAACGCATCGAGGCAAGCGAATTTATCGAAGCGAGATTGTAAATGGCGCGATCTGCACCAGCACTATCCACCTTTACAGCCGGAGAAATATCTCCACGCCTAGAAGGTCGCATAAATATAGAAAAATACAGAGAGGGTCTATCTGATTTAACGAATATGATAGTGCAACCGCACGGCGGTGTCACAAGACGGCCTGGTACGCAATTTTTAGGAGAAGTAAAAAACAGCGCTGCTAAAACAAGACTAATACCTTTTGAGTTTAAAACAGCTGACACATACGCATTAGAGTTTGGCAATCAGTACATGCGCGTTTTGCGAAATGGACTGCAAGTATTAGAAGCAAGCGCAAAAACAGTAACTGCTATTACAAAAGCAAACCCTGGTGTGCTCACAAGTAATGGTCATGGTCTAAGCAATGGCGATGAGGTGTTTTTAACAAACACTGGCGCTATGACAGAATTAACGTCTAGAAATTATCTAATAGCAAATGTAACGACAAACACGTTTACGCTTACAGATTTATTTGGCACAGCAATAAATACAACAAACTTTACCACGTTTGATACTGGCGTAACGGTAGATAAAATATACGAGATTACAACGCCATACCAAACAGCGGATCTTTTTAATCTGCGTTTTGCTCAAAGCGCTGACATTATGTACATCGTACATCCTTCATACCAAGCGCGTAGTTTAGCGCGTACAGATCATAATTCTTGGGTGCTAGATGCGTTGTTTTTAGGTGAGCCGCAATCGCCAAAAAATATTAGTGCTATAACACAAGCTAATCCAGGCGTTATAACAAGCAGCTCTCATGGCTTTAGTAACGGTGATCCGGTGCTTATTGAAGCTATTGTGGGAATGACAGAGCTGAATAACAAATATTTTGTTGTAGCAAATGCAACAACAAATACTTTTACGTTAAAAGACGTAGACGATAACGCTATTAACACAACAAGTTTTACAGCGTATTCATCTGGTGGTACGTTAAAAAAAATAGAAGCGTCAGTGCCAGCTCTTTATGGCGCTGCTAACCATCCATCCGTTGTAACATTTTTTGAACAAAGGCTGGTGTTTGGTGCAACAAGTAATAATCCGCAAACGCTTTTCTTTAGCAAATCAGCAGACCATGAAAATTTTACGGTAGGGTCAGGTAGTGCAGCAGACGATGCTCTTATATACACAATTGCATCAAATAAGGTAAACGCTATAAGATACCTCGCTGCAACGCGAATACTGGTCATTGGTACATCTGGTGGTGAGTTTGTTTTAAGTACCACAAACGGTGGGCCGGTTACATCAGACACAACTGTAATACGCAAGTATAGCAACTACGGCTGCACAAATGACGAGCCAGTGCAAGTTGCAGATCTTACGTTGTTTATACAGCGTGGTGGTCGCAAGGTCAGAGAGTTTAGATACGCTGGTGAGATCGATACAGCTGGCTACGCAGCGCCAGATATTACAATATTGGCAGAGCATTTGACCGAAGGTGGTCTAACCGCTTTTGCCTACCAGCAAGAGCCGGAAAGTATTGTCTGGGCATTGCGCGATGACGGAACATTACTGGGATTAACCTACAGGAGAGAAGAAGAGGTCGTTGCGTGGCATAAGCATGTCATAGGCGGTGCGTTTGGATCTGGTCAGGCAGAAGTTGAAAGCATCATATCACTACCGACAGACTCTGGCGAAGATGAGCTTTACATGATTGTCAAACGTACAATCAACAGCCAAACAAAACGCTACATCGAAGTGTTAAAGACTTTTGATTTCGGATCGTTGCCAACAACAGCATTTTTTGTTGATAGCGGTTTAAGTTATTCCGGAAGCTCAACGAGCTCATTGACTGGTTTGCAGCATTTAGAAGGGCAATCCGTAGCAGTCTTGGCAAATGGCGCTAGTCATGCAGATAAAACAGTTGCAAGCTCCGGCATTTCGTTTGACATAAATGTTACGTCAGCGTCCGTTGGTTTTAGCTACACCAGCCAAATGCAGACATTGCGACTAGAGGCTGGTTCTGTTGATGGTACGTCACAAGGTAAGCCTAAGAGAATACATGCGGTTACATTGCGGCTAGATGAAACCGTGGGTATCGAAGTCGGCCCTGATGAAAATAATTTAGACAGAATATTCTTTAGAGATAGCTCGATGTCGATGGACACGGCAGTGCCACTATTTACCGGAGATAAGGAAATCGAGTTTCCTGGTGGCTATGATGATGACGCAAAGATTTTCGTAAGACAAACGCAGCCTTTGCCAATGACAGTCTTAGCAATCTATCCACGTTTAAACACTTTTGATAAATAAAGGTTTTCAATGAACCCATTAGTAGGATTAGCATTATTCAATACTGTCTTGGGTATTGGCGGTGCAGTTGCTGAAAAAAAAGCATCAGATCGAGCCGCTGAAGCAGCGCAAGAAGCAGCAAACTTTAATGCTGATATTATCGAACGCGATATTGATATTCTTGATAGACAAGCAAAACTTGTCATAGCCAATCAACTTATAAGAGAAAAAGAAAATCGTTTCGCGTTTTCTGAACTGCAAGGGTCTGTCATCACTGGTTATGCAGCAAATGGTATTGATGTGGCGTCTGGCACACCAATGCGCAGATTACGCCAAAATGCACGTATGTTCGAATACGAAAGTGCAAAGCAAAGATTTAACGACAGCATAACGCAAATGAAAATTGTAGACGCAAAAGAAAACATTAGACTTACAGCGGAGCTTACAAGAATGGAAGGTGGCGCAACGGCTGGAGCATACAGAGCAGCTGGCAATGCGTCGTTGATTGCTGGTATAGGTGGCGCGATAAATACTGCATCGGGCGCTGGATTATTTAGCGGATCTTCACCAGGGCCATTAACATCATCTCCAAGACCGATGCCTCGTCCTAGCACTCTCGGCTCTGGTTTGGCGATAGGATATTAGCATGAGAATACCTACCTATCGATCACAAACACAGATCACTACGGAAGCGCCTGGTCGCAGCTTTACTGCACGAAAAAACCCAAATCCGTTTATTCAGCAAGCACAAGCAAAAGGAAACATGCAAGCTCAGTTGTTTTCGCAAGCAGCAAGCTATGCACAAACGCAACGCAAAATTAAAGTAGAGGCACTAAAGAACGAAGCTATTCTTGGCGCAAAGGAAGCTATGATGGAGCTATCAGATGCGTTTCTAAATGATAATCAACCGTATGATATTTTTAACGAGGATGGCACTGGTCGCTGGGATAAAGAAACAAACGACATAAAAAAGAAACTACGTGCAAAACTAGGTACAGATAAATACGCGCTTGCTGCGTTTGATACAGCCTTTGCACAAGCAGAACTTTCTTTACGGTTTCAGTTAAAAGGACAGATTGATACTAAAATAGAAAAAATGCACGTTGCTTCTGTTAACGAAGGCTGGGAAGATTTTATAGAAAAATACGCTGATCCTAACGTAAATCCTACAACATTTGAGTTAGATTTTGCTGGTCAAACAGATAAGACAGATACAGCAATAAAGCTAGGACAGCTTGAAAGTTCAGTTAAAGATAATCTTTCAGACAATGTACTCAAACGCATAGCAGTAGATCTTATGCCAGCCTATGCTGGGCGTGACTTAAGTACAGCAATGGATTTAATAGAAGCGTATGAGCAAATACAACTTGTTAAGGCTGATAAAATAGACGAACCAGAATTTAGTGATGATATACCAGCGCACGTATTAAATGTCCTACAACTAATACCACCAGCTGATGCACAAGACATATTGGAAGCAACATTAGAAAGCGCGACAAAGTTTTATAATTTTCAAGAAAAAATAGAAGATGAAATATTAGAAACGCAAAACAGAAAAAACACAAAGGCATATAACTTTGCTTTGGGTGTGCACAATGGGGAAATAGTTACTGCCGAAACAATGGAACAACTTTTAAGTCCGGTAGATTTAGATGTTTTCAAACAAGACTTTCCAAACGGTGCAATCGGTATAGATGTAAAACATTTTTTAAATGATGTTCTTGGCGCAAAAGGTCAATTTTGGCTAAGTAAAGAGCAACAAGACAACCTGGCTAAAGAAATAGAAGTTAAAAGAAACATCTTTGCTTTGCCTGGTGAAGGTAACGCAGCAGAATACAGCCGATTGTATGCAACGGCACAAGCTGGCATGTTGAGAGCTGAAGAGCTCAACAACAGCCGCCCACTGCTAGAACCCTCGCAGCATAGAGATTTAGTGCAATTGATGCAGTCTGAAAGTGACGAGGCATTAAATGAAGCAGATAACGATATTAAGTTAGCTTTTAAATATAACGAAATGCAAGCAATTGGAAATGACGATAATTTAGCTAAAGCATCTATATCAGCATATCAAAAAGCATCTAGAGAATTATTAAGAGAAACAAGTCGAAGACAAATTGCTCAAGACCCTATGACTAGGGAAGAAATGTTTGAGTTTGCACAAAAGCAAGTTGACCAGTTTATGGTTGGTTACAGAGCTGCATTAAAAGTAGAATATCTTGATTATCTAGACCAACAACTACGAGATTTTACGCAAGGCTTTCGCATTGATCCTAATGACCCAATTGGCAGCGTACAAGATTGGTATGATAACCTAACTGAAGATTTACAAACCCAAAAGCTTGATCTGCTTGTTATTTTTAAAGCAGCAATAAGATCTCGTTTTAGCGGTACTGGATTGTTTGATGAGTGATTTACTAAATAATTTTACAGACGATGAAGTTGAAAAGTACAATGCAGCTGCACGTATTAAACAGGCTGGCTTAGATGTTAAAACACTTAAAAACAAAAAAAGTGTGTTTAATCCAGAAACTGGTACGCATGATATTCTGACGGAAATGTCTAGCGGTGGCTACGTTAAGATCGGTGAAGAAACGATTGATGCAACAATTACCAGACCAGGTTCTATTCTTCTTAACGGCAGAGAATATGGACGAGAAACGCCAGAGTATCAGCGGTATTATCCAGATCCAGAGCCACAACCAAATGTAATGAGCACTAGCCCCTCAATGGGTGCAATGGCGCAAACTGAGGACGCACCATTTGTATCAATGCAAACACGCATTGAGGACGCAAAAGCATACGCATCTTCTTTAAGCAATCCTACAGCGCAAGATCTAGAAGCTGCTGGATACACACCAGACGTTATCAATGCTGTAATGGGTAATACTGCACAAGATAACATGCCTAACCGAGTGGTGCGCACAGAGCCGTTATCTACAGAAGAAGTAGAGAATATTATTCGTAGCGGTGGATCTGTTATAGGCAAGTATGATCCTACCTTGCGCGAAACTGGCAAACGAAAATTAAGTCAGTACCTGTTAGGAATGGCAGAACAAACTTTTGTAGACGATCTGCAAGCTCAAGGGTTAACAGAGGATAATATACAGAGGCAGTTAAAAGCAGCAAGGCCACGCCTTAAAAACGAGTCTAGCGTTCTGTCTGATATTTTTTTTGGTAGCCCCAACTCGCTAGGTATTGGTGTTGGTGATTTCGTGACTGCTGGCATTATGGATATACAAGAAGGCGCAAGATTATTTTCGCAAGGCCGAAATAATAACAGTGTTGCTGATCGAGGTCTAGGCGCATTGTTAGTGCTTGCTGGATTAGCAGAAGCTACTGGTGTTGGTAAGCTTATAAGTAAACCACTAAAAAAAGTAATACAAAACACACGAGCTGGTCTAGCTGATGTTGGTGAACGACTTAACCAGCCAGGTCAAATGCCAACTGTTGGGTCTTTGGGTGGTAACGTAGAAGATGAAATAAACAAAGCTATCCAGCTTTTTGATCAAGCAAAAATACGAAGAGAGGCAACAACTGGCAGATATGTCGGTGGGCCACCTGGATTAGATACGCCACAAAAGTTAGCCGCGTTAAGAAAAAAAGTAAGTGCTTTAGCTGAACAGGGAGCGCCTGGCCGTTTCTGGTACGAGCGATCAGGAAAAGCTATTCTTGATGCTGTAGGTGGTGACAAGGTCGAAGCAGAAAAAATAGCGCAAGCAATCGCAATAACATCATCTGGTACGCCAGTTGGTGCAAATTTTGATTTTGCCTTACAAGCTTATTTGCAAAACAAAGCTGGTCAGCCAATTTCTACTGGGCGATTTCCACAAGCAATGAATAAACGACTGACTGACATGTTTAACGGCACTCCGTGGGAAGGTCGCAAAACAAATAGTTTTTATGTCAATCTTATGCGCGAAATAGATCCAACATTGGATCAGCCTGTCACTGTTGATATTTGGATGTTACGCGCTTTCGGCTACGGAACTGATAACCCAACAAACCAACAATATACCTTTGTAGAAAACGAAGTAAATAAATTGGCTGATGAGCTTGGTTGGGAACCACAACAAGTACAAGCAGCAATATGGGTAAAATCTAAAGCAGATGATGAAGGTATATCCGTAGACAGAGCAAAATTTGATTACGCTGATGCATTACAAAAAAACAAAATGCAAATAAGTTGGGAAAGCATACCAGGGCGTACTAGTGGTCATATGCCAGAAATGTTTGATGCGCCTTATGAAGTACAACAGCAATATCATGTAGATATTTCTAAAGCTTTTCTAGATGACAACGGCAATGACATTGTCGCTCAACGCTTAGGCATACCGTCACCAGGTGATTTTGAAGCGCCAGGATATTTTGAGGGTAAAGTAAGCCCAGGCACACAAACTGAATTAGCTGTACCAAAACAATACAAAGGGCCAAACTACGGAGCTGTAGAACCAGCCGCACTAGAGCTAGTTAATGCTTACGCTGCTGTTCGAGGCATATTAATGAAGCAAGACGGTGTAGGTTTTCATAGGCCATTTTTTAACTCAAGTAAAAAAGATGCCAACGGTGTATTGCTTGATATTGGCAGAAATTTTACCGAAAGAGAAACAGCAAGGCTGGGTGAAATATTAGCTGAGTTAAGCGGTCATACTGATTATAATCCAATAGCTGCACCAGGTGGCGTTAGAATTATAAATTTTGCTTTTCTGAGAAAAAATCCTGACGGATCTAAGGCTATGGAAAACACTTGGTTTTCAGATGATATGTTGAAAACAAACAAAGAGTTTCATAAGTTAGTAGAAGAGGCAGTTGCAAAATTAGACCTAGATGATAATGTAGGTATTGATTTCGGTACGTTTAATGCCCAAGAAGGTTATGTGGGCAATGATTGGAGCGTGAACAAAAATGGCGAAGATTATATCAAGGCAGCATCTGGGCAAGGATCATCCGATATTCAACGGAAAGTTCAAAATCTCATCACAGAGCTCTCCCCAAGGATCGATGCAATCGACACAGAATACCAAATCAGACATGGTTTTACAGGAAACTCAGAAATCAATGCAGAGTTCCGATCAGGAATAACACCACCGTCTGAACCGTAATATAAAATTTATAACTACTTATAGGTCGCTTTGGCGGCCTTTTTTGCGTGAGGCATCATGGCAGTAAATCCAAATGAATTAGCTGAAGAGCAAACACAACGTGCAGAGATCGATGCTGCTGGTGCGCCTACAGAGTTTGCTACGGATCCAGCGCAAGGTGTGCAAGTTGCTGGGCTTGGAAATCTTTTAAAACTTTTTGCGCCAGTTGTAGATATTATAGATAGTGTTGACGGAAGCGTATCGAAACAATCGAGCGCTGGTACAAAACAATCTCCAGTCGGAGTTGCTCCGCGAGTACCAACACCGCAAGAGCGTGGCTTAGTTGACCAACCTGGTTTGTATTCTGAAGCAGCAACAAAACGAGAGCTTGCACCACAGATACTAAGTGCTGAGGGTGTAGAAAAATTTAAAGACAGAGGCATGTCAACTTTTGGCATCGGAGAAGAAGCACCTACAGATGTTTTGAAAGACGCACAGAGCGCACTGAGTGAGCAATCACAGTCAGCTGAAGATTTAGCTATAAATGTAAACGAGCAAGCACAGCGAGCTCTACAGGCCGACAAGCGTGGGTTTAAACCAGAAACTGGTGTTATTGATGAAACGGTAGCAGACGAAGTGTTGCTGCGTACTGCACAAAAACAACAAAATATTAAATCATTGCAAGATGGCGGTGATTTTAACTTTGATTACGTTGATACAGAAGATGACGTAAAAGCTATGATTACGGCTGTGGGTGAAGTTTACGGTGATGAAACTGTAGCTCGCACACGAGGCAAAATACCAAACAATAAAACTAAGCAAGACGCTATGATAATCTTAGCTGATGAAATTGGTTTTACAGATCGATTGCTTTCTAGGCGTATTGGTGACGGTGGCTTGTCAGCGGATGAGTTTGTAGCGGCAAGAGAACTTTTAGTGCGTAGTGCAACAAGACTAGAAGATCTTGCAAAACAAATTAAAAACGGAGCTGGCGCAGATGTACGTTTAAAGTTTCGTAGGCAGTTAGCTATCCACAGCGGCATACAGTTACAGCTTAAAGGCGCACAAACAGAAGCTGCCAGAGCGCTACAATCATTTCAAATACCAGTAAGCGGTGAACTCACAGCAGAGCAATTTGGCGCAGAAGCAAAACGTCTTTTAGCTGATAGTGGACAAGACGGTGTAACAGATCAGATGGCAGATCGATTGCTACGAGTAGGTAAAGAAGGTGGCATGAAAGCCATCAATGATTTTGCTAACGCTGGGTACTATGCAAAAACAAAACAAATGGTGCATGAAGCATATCTAGCTGGGTTGTTATCATCACCATCAACACAGTTTAAAAACATATTTTCTAACGCCACATTTATGTTGTTTCAATTGCCAACAGAAATATTTGCTGGTGTTTATGGTTCAGTTATTAGAGGTGGGCG
>TARA_R100000654_G_scaffold20073_1_pt1 | contig 11671 bp, 25 predicted proteins | sample TARA_R100000654 | Tara Oceans TARA_R100000654 (sample SAMEA2622473) | marine metagenome | biome: marine biome (ENVO:00000447); feature: surface water layer (ENVO:00002042); material: "saline water (ENVO:00002010), including plankton (ENVO:xxxxxxxx)" | depth 5 m
GGGGTCTCCCTTTGTGTATGCAACACAAAAGGGGGGAAGGATCAGCCCCAACAGGAACAACAGGCACAACAAACAAGGGGAAGGACAGGCAACCACCACCACAACCACAACCAAACAGGGCAACCGATAAACAGGCAGGGCAAAAAGTCAAAAAGTTGCAGAAAAAAAATTTTTTTTTACAAACCGACACAAAAAAAAATCAGTTTTCTAATGGGGGGTGTAGCACATATAACATATAATAACCCTCAACCCCTATATATCTGAATCTCTAAAAATATTTTCACTATATTTGTAGAAAATATATAATTATGGCAAACGCATTTGGATACTACGATGGATTAACAGTCAAAAACGGTAGATTAATCAACGAACAGATAGAGCCAGGTATGACTGGCATACAAAAAGCTTCATTATATAGAAAACAAATGAAGAAACAATATAAGATAGATCAAATCGCTGATGGTATTGAGAGAGCCAAAATGAGAATGGATGGCGATAAAGACATTTACGAATTTTAAGAGTTCCCAATTTGTTCTGTTTTGATTATTTGTGAAAGTTAGAGGTTCATTATTGAGCCTCTTTCTTAATTAAAGGACTATATCAACAGAATCAACATTAAATCAACATTACTTAACTTACTTATTTTCAATACTTTACAATAAAAATGTTGAAAATGTTAATATTATAGTATAAAATTCTATGTATAAAAATATATAAATAGAAAAAAATATAAGTGATAATAATTTCTGTATACATTAACATTTCTAACATTATTTTATATATATTTGTTTTATATAACTTAAATAAAATTCAATGTCAAAAGGATATATCCCAAAAGATTTATCATTCGATAGTACAGCCAGAGAAAAACTCATAAAAGGAATAACAAAAATATCTCAAGCTGTAAAAAGCACCCTCGGCCCATGCGGTCAAACCGTATTGATAGAATCACCAGACCATTTAGGCGGAATCACAATTACAAAAGATGGAGTAACGGTAGCTAAAAGTATTTTCTTAGATGATCCAGTAGAAAACCTTTCAATTCAGATGATGAAAGATGCAGCTTCTCGAACCGCAAATGTTGCTGGGGATGGAACAACGACAGCAATTGTACTTACTGAAGCATTGATTAAAAATGGAAGCGAGATGCTTTCAGATAAAGGAAATAAAACTGAGGTTATAAAAGAAATACAAAGTCTTTCAAAACAAATTCTCAAAGATTTAGACAAACAATCGAAAAAAATAAAGAAGAACGATTTACTTGATGTTGCTACAATATCTGCCAACAATGATAAAGAGATAGGTCATATAATTAGCGAAGCATATAAAAAAGTTGGAGTTAATGGAATAGTAACTGTAGAAAAATCTATGACTTCGGAAACTTATGCAGAGGTTACTAATGGAATTAAAGTAGACCGAGGCTACACCTCTAACTTATTTATCAATGACCAAAGGAAAGATGAGTGTGTATTGGAAGATGTAAAAGTTTTAGTGTGTGATACAGAAATTAGTAACTTATTACAAATTGAAAGTGTACTAAAACCAATTATTAATAATCAGCAAAAGCTTTTGATTATTGGTCAGTGTTCTCAAAATGTAATAAACACTTTGGCCGCAAATGTTGTTCGTAATGGTCTGAAGTTTTGTAATATCACACCGCCAAACTTTGGATATAAACAGCATGAGCTTATGCAAGACATTGCCATAGCACTTGGTGCAAAATACTTTTCTGAAAAAACTGGTGATGATTTAAGTTTGATTACTGAAAATAATTTAGGTACAGCAGATAAAATTATTGTTGGTAAAGATTCTTCTGTTATTATAAAGCACAATCAAATGACTGATGAAATAGAAGAAAGAATAAAAGAATTAAAAGTTCAACAAGACAATACCACACATCCAGAAGAGAAAAAATTTATAAACGAAAGGGTGGCAAGCTTAAGCGGTGCAATTGGATGTATATATGTTGGAGGTAATAGTGATGTTGAGCAAAAAGAAAAATTTGACCGAGTCGATGACTCGGTATGTGCTGTAAAATCAGCACTTGATGAAGGAATAGTTGTAGGCGGTGGATTAGCCTTATATAATATTGCTAAAGACTTGGTAAAAGATGATATAAAATTTAAAGACAGGTCAATTGCTCGTTATATATTATCGCAGTCTATCGTTGCTCCATTTGAACAAATACTAAAGAACGCAGGAATAGATCCAGACTCTATAAAATTAACAAAGAATAAAAATTATGGGTTTGATGTTAAAAATGAAAAGTATGGAGACATGTTTAAGTTAGGAGTTATAGACCCACTAAAAGTTACGAAGAACGCTTTTATAAATGCGGTTAGTGTAGCAACAACAATATTATCAACTAATGCGATAGTAACTCATGCAAGAATCAGACAAGATTAGTTTTATAGCTGAGTATAAACAAAAACTATATTTAGATAATTTCTTTAAGGAAATCACAATTGACTTTAATGATTATTTTAAATATAGCGGTAAAATAGAAAAAGGTAAACGATTTAAATTTAATGATATGCCAATACATAATGAAATATTTGATACTTATAGGTTAAAAGAAGAAGAGATTGAAAAAGCAATTGCTTTATTAGAAAGCAACGGTTTTTTTGTTTATAACAAAGAAAAAAAATATGCAGCCGATAGGAAAGTATATAGTAATAAAGAAAATTAAAGAAGAAAAGAAAACTCAATCAGGTCTCTTACTTTCAGCTGAAGATGTTGAGTCTTATAGATATCAAAAGGGTCAGGTTGTAAAACCTGGCACAGATGTTAATGTAATAAAATCAAACGATATTATATTTTACGATAAGGCGGCTGGATACAGTATGTTTATTGAAGACCAGCCCTACACTGTTATAAGTGAGAGAGATGTTGTTGTTGTTTTATAGACTTGTTTAATTTTTTTATAAACTTCTTTGTGACCTTTTGCATATAGGTAGCATCATGTCTAAACATAGGGTTTGTATATTCAGGTATCTCCTCACCATTAAGTTTCTTATACACACTATTAATCATGCGTTTAGCCTTATATGTTAATTCATATAAAGTAGTTTCTTTGCCCTTTCTTTCTCGCCACACATGAATCCATCCTTCTTTCTTAAGTCTTTTAAATCTTTTGGTATCCCAGGAGAACAGTTCGTTATATTCTTCAAAGCTTGTTTTATTAAAGATCTGTTCACTATATAAAAACAAAAGCATTTCCAAATCAGGAACACCAATGTTATAAGTGGCTTTTACCCACATCCTTATTACTCTCCAATATTTAAGATAGTCGTGTGTAGGAATAGTTCTACTACGGGTGTTTCGGATTTGAAGACCTTTAAATTTCATTAGATTAAAATAATTATCTTTGTAAAGATACTAATAAATGCCAATGGCAAGAAAGATAGTAAGTAATTATATTTATAAATCTAAAAAGAAAAGACCTGGTGTTCACTCCAAAAATCGACATACGAATCAAGTGAGTGGAAAATATTATAGCGGCAAACTATATAGAGGTCAAGGTAGATAGTTATGAAATTTAAAAAACCTAAAATAGGAAACAAGGCTGATAGAATAAAAAAAAGATTATCAAAAGATAATCCTTGTAAAGAACTAAAGGCTGGTACAAAAGAAAAGTTAAGCTGTATGTATAAAAACAAACAACTTAGCAATTCAGAATTTATTAGAAGAGTTAGAAAACTAACAGGAAAGAAAAAAGAAAAAGTAAACACCAGAACTTATCAAAAGATGTCAAGCAATGAAAAAGACTAAACTATCTTTGAGAAAACCAAAGCAAAGTAAAATATGTCCAGCAGGAATAGCTTGGGCTAAAAGAACTTTTGATACTTACCCATCAGCTTATGCAAATATGGCTGCAAGTAAGTATTGTAAAGACCCAAACTATGCTAAAAAGGCAAAAGGAAAAAAATAATTGTAACTATTAAAATTAAAAATCATGATGAAAAAACCTATGTTGTCAGCTATTCAAAAGCCTAAAATGTTTTACAAAAAGGCTAAAATGGCTGCTATGAAAAAAGTCAAAATGGCCAAAATGAAAAAGGCTGAAATGGCAATGCAAAAACCTAAGTTTAACGCAAAACTAAAAGCAGCATCAAAAGCTGGTAAATTAGATAGTAATCCTAAATTCAAAGCTGCGGTGGACAAAGCTAAAATGTCTATGAAAAAGCCGAAGATGAAAATGGAAAAAGCACCTTTGGCTAAGAAGCCTAAAATGGCCATGAAGAAGCCAAAGATTTCTAAAAAGGGAACATCTAAAAGAAATGCTATTATAGCTAAAGTTAGAAAAAAGGGTGAGGCTAAAGTAAGTAAAGAGGTAGCAGAAAAAAATAAGCGTACGGGTGGAAGAAGCACAATGAGAGACCCGTTGCCACCTCGAATGTCAATGAAGAAGCCTAAAAAAGCAAAAAAAGAAAAAGATTCTAAAGGACAAAAAGAGTTTTCCAAGAATGAATACATGATTAGGATGTCCAAGAAGCCAAAGTTGGCTAAGAAGAAAAAATAAATGGGATTTAAACTCCGAAACATATATGAGGTCTTTGGCTATAATAGTGAATACTCTAATGGAGACAGGCTTGTTGTAGAAAAGCCTTTGGGTAAATATACATTAGGTCAAATCAATCCAAACGGAGTTATTGAGATTTCTTCATCAATTAGTAAAAAAGATAAAGACTTGGCTGTGTCTCATGAGACAGAGCATCTAAAACAAATGCAAAAAGGACAGTTAAGATACGATCATCATAATTATTATTTTAAAAGAAACGCTAAATCACCAACCCAAATATTTCCAGTAGATGAAATTGATACACACGATAGAAGTTTGCCTTGGGAAAAATCAAATAAATTTAAAAAGTAATGGGTGCACTTAAAGATTGGGTAAAACAAAAATGGGTTCGTATAGGTACTGATGGTAAAATCAAAGGGCCATGCGGTACTTCTAAAGATAAAAAAAATCCTGACAGATGTCTTCCTTTAGCAAAAGCAAAAAGACTTAGCAAAAGACAATTAGCTAAAACTGCTCGTAAGAAAAAAAGAGAAGGCAGAAGAGGTAAAACAGTTGTAAGTAATACAGCTGCAGCAAAAGTAAGTAATTCATAGTGTTATGTCTAAAAAAAATATGCCATGCAATAAGCCAAGACCCTCTAACCGACCTGGTAAAAAAAGGATGGTTAAAGGTTGCGAAGGCGGAAAAGAAAAGCTTATACACTTTGGGGCAAAAGGATATGGACATAATTATTCAAGAGCTGCAAGGAAAAGCTTCAGAGCAAGACACAAGTGTGGACAAGCAAAATCAAAACTAACAGCAAGGTACTGGGCTTGTAAAAATTTATGGGCTGGTAAAGGTGGAAGCACTAAAAGTTCTCCTAAAAATAGACAAGGAAAATATTAGTATATTTGTATAATTAATTAAAAATTAAAATTATGGCACAAGGTTATAACGATAGACTCGATGAGTCTTTAGGAGCAAAGCATGGTAAGAAATCTCAGTCTTTTAAAGACCGTAGAGATGAATCAAAGGCTATGTCTAAAAAAATGTATGGACACGCTTATGGCGGTGACCATTCAATGAAATATGAAAAGCACTACCCAAAAAGCGTTAAAGGGCATTTGAGTAAGCTTATTAAAAAATAAAATGGCAAAAGAATTTCCACAGATTAAAAAAAAGGATCAAGGAAAATTTACAGCCTGGGCAAAAAGAAACGGGTTTAAAGATGCCTGTAGTGCCGCATCAGCTGTCATGAAGAAGAAAAAAAAATATTCTCCTTCAGTTGTAAAGATGGCGAACTACGCTAAAAACTTTGGCTGTAGTAGAAGATAATTTAATTTAATAAAATGGCAAAAAGTAAAAAGAAAGCTGCACCTAAAAAAAAGGGGGCGGTTAAAAAAGTAGTAACAAAAAAGGTTGAGGTAAAACCTACAGAAGTAAAAGCGGCTCCAACTCACATTGAGAAACCGTATATACCAAGAAGAATAGACAGGGTGCCTCCACCAAAAGAAAATTAGAATGGGAAAATTATTAGTTAAATTTGGATACTGGTTGCAGAAAGCTTGGACTAAATTATTATGTAAGTGGAACTGGTTGGTATCAAAATTAATAGTAAATGTAAGCGACTGCCCAGTGGCAGAGTGCATATGTAAAAAATAAATAAATGAAATTAAATGAAAAATCCCGAGGTTTGGGAGATACAATAGAAAAATTTACTACAGTTACAGGTATTAAAAAAGCAGTAACAAGAGTAGTAAAAGCAACTGGAGCAGAAGACTGTGGTTGCGGAAAGCGTAGGGATACTCTTAATAGAGTGTTTCCTTACAAAAAGTAAAGAGATTTTTAACCCTCTAAATTTAAAAAAATGGCATACCCTAAAATAACAGTAAACACTGGCTTGGCACTTGAAGTCATAGCCGCAGATTCAATACCAATACCTTTTCCTGGCTGTCCACAACTAACTGGAAATAATACAGCAAATACTACCGACAAACTTGTTGATGTAGGTGCCGACTTTTCCAATGTTGTTATTGGCGATATTGTATATAACACAGCAACAGGAACTATTGCAACAGTGACAGCAGTTGATAGCTCAACCATATTAGAGCTTAGTGCAGATATTTTTCAGAACGCCCCTAATGATACATATATTGTATTTCAAGGAGGGCCAGTATTTGAACAAAGAATAGATTCATCTTCAGGATGTTTACTATATGTTGGGTCAAGTGCTACCATATCTGCAGTTGGAGATGAATATGTAGATGTATGCGTTGATACGGTTCAAGGAACAATTCAAAAGCCTCATACTGTTACATTTAAAAACTTTAAAGTAGGCAACTATCTTCCTGTTCAAGTAAGAAAATTAAGAAGTGCGGGAAGCAGCAGTTCAATTAAAAATCAAACTTGTATAGCGATTTGGTAAAATGAAAAAAGAACTAAAAAAAATAGCAGGTGAATTAAAAAAAGCATCTGCATTGCATAAAGGACAGGCGGCTAAGATTGACAAACTGTTGAAGCCAAAACTTAGTAAATTAAATAAAACCAAAAGAAAGAAAAGAGCTATTGCAAGAAAAAAATTAATGATATCAAATGCTATGGAGATGGTTGGAATGGGCAAGGTTAGTAAAAAGAGAGCAGCAAAAGATATCAAAAGAAAAGAAAAAGCTATAAAAAGAAAACAATCTAAAATTTAATTAAATGAATTATTATACTCAAACAAGCACTTTAGGAAACAATGTCGAATTTAATTATATATATGTAGAGAAATGAGTTCAAACAAAAATCTATCGCCTGAAAGTAAGTTTACTTTATCATTAAAAGAAATGGTAGCTATGGCTATAGGTTTTGCTTCACTTGTGGGCATGTACTATACTTTACAGGCTCAAATAACCACAGCAATGGAACTCCCAAAACCAGAAGTTAGTAAAATAGAGTTTCAATATAAAGACGAATTGGTGCGTTCGACCATTGATAATATTCAATCTGATGTAACAAACATCAAAGACGATGTAAATGAAATTAAAGAGTCTTTGGAAAAAATGGATGAAAGACTCTACGAAATAAGTAGAAAAAAATGAAATGGTTAATATTATTATTCCCCATATTTTCATTGACAGCTCAAGATTTTAAATCTGAAATATCTGTTGTTCAATTTTCTGCACCGTTTACACAAGATTCTGAAATTTCACTAAAACCCTTTAAAAGTTATAATACTTACACCTTTCATATAACAGATAAACAAAAGGTATTTGATTCTGAAGATATTAAATATCTTCCTACGGTGATTTTGTATCATAATGGTGACGAGATAAAAAGAATTGAAAGCGGCATTTCTTTGAAGCTACCAGATGATTCAGTAAAAAAAATTCAAAAAGAAATAGATAAAATTATAGAAAGTAAGTTTTGATATGAATAGAAAAAAAACCACAGAAAGTTTTACAACAAAAGCATTATTATTTTTAGTAGTGTTTTTTATGATTATGGTGTTTGGTTCAGCTTTGACAGCTCAAGTAATTGATACAGATAGTAAGCTTGAAAACAAAATAGTAAAGAAGTATAAAACAAAAAATTTTTTTAAAAACCTTTATAAAGATATATTTAAATATTCCACTATTTATGTTGCGGGTGATGTAAAAAACGCATACGAAACCAAATATCCCAATTACTTTATAAGAACAAATCCAGATGATTTATATGCAATACCGAGAGTTGAGGATCAAACCGTATATCATCCATTTGATTATAGAGCTGGATTTGGTATTAGAAAACTTGCGAGATTTGACTATGAAGTAAAGGCAAACAATTATTATGATGGTACAGAAAATAACAAAGCTTTGTCTGCACCTACAGCAGCGGTCAAGGGTTTTGAGTATTTGTTTCACTGGGAAAAAGAAAGACAAAGGTCTGATGTGTTTACAAATTCACGATATTTTCTGAGACACACTGGGGATTATCACATAGTAAAAATTGAGCAAAGAGAAGTGGGGAATGTTGATTTAAAATATCAAAGTGCCGAAGTTAGAGCCCGACTACCTATTGGAAAAAAATTTAGTATTAGTGCGGGCATTATAGCAAGAACACATCAAAAAGCATTTGGCTATAACCCCATAGAGTTGTGGTTAAACGAGGTAGATGAAAATGGTAATGCGGCTAATCCATGGTACACATTAGGATTCGAGTATGGATATGATGACTGGTATTATTCTTCAACAGATGAAACTGGAAATTCATTTTACGATTGGTATTGGACAAATCCAGATGGAGATATAATTGCTTGGACAGACAGGCAGTTTAGAGATTTAATATTTGGACAACTTATGAACCGATACAATCAAGAAAGGTGGGCGGAACTTGACGCTTTTGCAGAATACGCACCTATAGTCGGTTTTGATTTCTATCACTACAAGCCAAAATTCTGGCTTCACACATATGCAAATTGGATACTACCATATCATAAATACTTTAAGGGCAATGTCGACTTCAGTTACTTACATCGTGATAGCTGGGGGCTTGGGGGCCACAACAATTTACTGAAAGGTAAACAGTGGAGTGATTATCAAGGTGGGTTGATAGTCGGTTGGAAAATTAGTAAAACCCTGGGAATATTTGTGGAAGGAGAATATGTGAAGTTTTGGGATTCGGAGATTTACAATAGCAGTGTTGGATTAAATTATAGATTATGAGAAGAATTGATAAAATATTTATACACTGTTCAGCTACCCCGCCCGATATGTATGTGGACGCAGACTTAATAGATGTTTGGCACAAACAACGAGGATGGTCGGGTTGCGGATATCATTATGTAATTAAACGAGATGGTCAAATAGAATTAGGAAGACCAATAGAAAAAATTGGAGCTCATGTTAAGGGCTTTAATAAATCAAGTATTGGAATTTGTTATTGCGGAGGTGTAGATGGCGATATGAAAGAGGAAGACAATAGAACTGATGATCAAAAAAAATCATTACTTCTTTTATTAAATTATTTAAAAAATGTTTTTCCCAAAGCAGAGGTTCATGGACATAGAGATTTTTCTCCCAAATTTTGTCCAAGCTTTGATGCGACTACAGAATATAAAAATATATAATATGAAAGAAATTTTAGCAAAATTATTTGGAAGTGCTGCGGGAGGTGTGGCAGATAAGTTAACCAATGTGGTGGATAAGTTTGTGAGAACTAAAGATGAAAAAGCTGCTTTCGAAAAAGAGATGACACAGATATTTATTCAAGCAGAGGCAGAACAACAAAAAAATGTAACGGAAAGATGGAAATCAGATATGTCTTCTGACAACAAACTTTCTAAGTCAGTAAGGCCTTTAACTTTAATTTTTTTATTTGTATCAACAGTTGTGCTTATCTTTATTGACTCAGGATTTATTAACTTTGCAGTTGATGACGAATGGAAGGAACTTTTAAAAATGCTTCTCATAACAATCACAGCAGCCTATTTTGGTGGGCGTAGTTACGAGAAGGGTAAATCTATAAAAAAATAGAATGGCAAGAATTTCAACATATGTTAACGACCTAAATGTAGTAGGTGGTGATAAGTGGATTGGTTCTGATTCTCAGAACAATTTTCAAACAAAAAACTTTACCGCCCAGGCAGTTGCTGATTTTATAAATAAAAAAGCTTCTGAGTCTCAATTATTGCGTTATCAATATAGTAATGAAGCACCAGCTCCACCTGGAATACCAAGGCCAGACGAGTCAATTACATTTTTAAATGGTGGTGCATTTACTGTAGACTTTAGCACAATAACTACATTTGTTCTTAGTCAATATGCTGAAAACCAAGGTGGAACATCACTAAATGTTTCCACATGGTACACTTCACCATTAACAGGGTCTGATGTTTTAATAACTCAGTGTGATGATATAACGCAGTGGGCTATTTTTAAATGGAACTCTGCCGCACAAGTAGGAGGTGAGCCTACATTTTTTAACATAGGGTTAACCTATGTTGCGGGTAACGGGGGCTTAACTAATGAAAAGGATTATTTTATATCTTTGCTAAAACATAGTAGTAGTGGCGGAGACAAGAATGAAGTTAGTGCTCAGTTAACAGGCAATAATACATATACCGTTACTCATAACTTAAATAAGTTCCCCGCAGTTAGTGTTAGTTTTGGCACAACAGCGGCACCAACCGAAGAGGTTGGGTGTACGGTAACATATTTAAATGTTAATCAAGTTCAGTTAGATTTTACTAATAATTTTACTGGAGTTGCAATATTTAATTAAAATAAAAAAGTATAAGACATGGCAATAAGATTTTTAAACGCACTTAACATAGATGGTACAATAACCGCTACTATAAACCAAGATGCCAATGCAGGATACGATGGTATATTGGTATCTACATCAGGTTTAATTGAAAGGAGAACAAAAGCACAAATTTTAGCAGACATAGGAGCTGGAACAGGTTCAATGGATAATTTTGTTGCTGCGGCATCTGCTGGATCAAACTCTACAATTGGAAATGGAGACACTCTTACAATTGCAGCAGGAACAGGTGTATCTACTACTAATAATGGAAGTGGAACAATTACTATTACAGCTACAGGCTCAAGTTATTCTGGGTGGGAACTTGCTGGTGACTCAGGTTCTGCACAAGACATATCTTCGGGCAACACAGCTACATTTGCTGGTGGAGATGTAATTAGTACAGTAGCCAGTGCAACAGATACTTTAACTATTAATCACGATGCAGTTTCAAGAACCGACACTACAAGTTCAGCATCACCTGGTTATGGTGGAACAGTAGATGTAGTAAACACAGTTTCAACTACTTCTGAAGGCCATGTTACAGCAATAGACCTACAAACAATTACTTTCCCAGCAGCAGAAAATTATACATGGACATTAGCTGGTGACAGCGGTAGTGGTCAAACCATAAGTAGCGGTGATTCTGCTACATTTCAGGGGGGTAGTGCTATTGTCACAGAAGCTAAAAACACTGATACCCTTGAAATATCATTGGACATTGATGGCTTAACAGGAGCAACTGTTGCGGGTGGAGATTTAGTAGCTATTGCAGATGTTAACGATTCAAATAATATTAAAAAAGTAACAGCACAAAGCATTGCTGATTTAGCTCCACAAGGAGACATAACAGCAGTTCAAGCATCAACAGGTCAAAGCGAAGAAGGTATAAAAGTTACCTCCAGC
>TARA_R100000654_G_scaffold7130_3_pt1 | contig 11608 bp, 12 predicted proteins | sample TARA_R100000654 | Tara Oceans TARA_R100000654 (sample SAMEA2622473) | marine metagenome | biome: marine biome (ENVO:00000447); feature: surface water layer (ENVO:00002042); material: "saline water (ENVO:00002010), including plankton (ENVO:xxxxxxxx)" | depth 5 m
CTTTCATATATCGTCATCCAAAATCAAACACTCTGACACTATTGATTCATTGTTTTCAAGTTGGCTGACCTCCTTGATAACTTTGATGTTTAGAACGGTATATCATCATCGTATTAATCTGGTTCCACTTGAGCTTTAGGCTGAAGTGTATCTTCGTTTTTCAATAGTTCATCAACACCCAGCTCAGTGATTGAATATGAGTAATAATCATAACCATCCTGTGGATCAGTTTCTATGGTTTTGCTTATTAGGCCCATACGCTCGAGTTTAATAGATGATATTTGAAGAATAGATTCGCTTACGCCCCTAAAGTTATTAGATATTCTATGGAATGGAAGCCCAACTGGGTCTGCAACGTGACTTTGTAGACAAGCAGCCAAAAATTTGTAGTCTTGTTCTTTTAGTTCATAGTTGGCTGGATTAGCAATTAGTGCTCTGGATTCGGAAAGACTAGCGTGGTTTATTAGTCCTATGCGTATTAGTTCCGCTTTAATTAACGAGCAGGCCCTATTAGTTGCCGAAACCAAATCGCCATCAGATCGGTTCGCATCATAATCAGCCGGAGTCACGCCCAACAGATCAGTTGGTAAGTGCATATCTGTATCACGAGGCTTAAGCACAAAAGACCTGGACTTTCCAATTGCGCCTACAAATAGCCCCATTTCAAATATTACGTTATCCCTAACAACATGTTCTTTTCGATTTCTGATTGTTGTAATGTCGTCAGGCGCAAAAATAAACAGTGCAAAATCTACAGTGGAGGATTTTTCTACAAGATCCTCGATTGTTGAGGAGGAAAGTTTGAAAGTCCCACTTTTCCAGATGGTAACCTCAAAATCGTGGTCTAAATTGACATTCACGGCCTCGGCTATTGGAAGACTCTCAAGCGAGGACGCTATAAATAATCGTGGTTTTCTCAACTCATGATCTCCGTACTTGATTGAGTGTTATATATCATCGCTACGTCAAATTAAGACAGCCGAAATAATCGAAAGAAATACAGAATAATGCATCAAATTTTTTTAGCTTCGTTCTTAGACTTTTTAATTAAGTCTTTTCGCCACTCCGAGAGCAAAAAACATAAATTACTGTACCCAAGCTCGTTTTCAATAATTTCTTGAACTTCTTTTAGCGGGAATTCATTTTCCGAAGTAATTGAATAAGTTGCCAAAGTTTGGCTCGTTAAGTTATTGGGCCAGAGAGCACCCCATTCATCACGGTGCTTAAAATAATTCGCAGCAGCATTTATGAGTTCGATAGCTGAAAAATTATTCCTTGAAGAACTATGATCTCGATATGCTTCAATTTTGCTAAGTGCTTTAAGTCCAAAATCTTCTCGAATTTTATTTATATCGTTTAAGCACCCTACACAATATGCCTGACATGCAACTAAGAGGGAACCAAAAAGGACTTCACCATATTCGTTCAACCAAAGTCCATCAAACCAAGGCTCGTTTTCGTTTCTCTCAACGAGCTTATTTAGCCCTCCCATGAGAATGTCTTCTACATCAGTCAAGGGGCCTAAGCCGTAATCAGCTTCTAACATATGATGCATCTCATGCCCTCTAAAAACTTACTGCAAAGTTAGGAGCGCTGCCCGCTGATAAGCACGTTTATAATGAATTCAGAGTAAAAATTAAAATTTTCAAGTTGGCTGACCCCTTGATGTGTTTTAGTTCTTTAACTTATGCCTAAGCGAAATATGAAGTGCAGCGGAAAACTTGTCCGACAGCAGCGCTTGTTAGCCGACGGTTACTCCGTTGACCGAATAAATGTTCTATATTCCAAATAGTCAAAGTCTTCCCCTAGAACTTCATCACATCTTTCTTTGATTAACCTATGGTCATATTTTGCCCCTCGCCTATCATACGTCTGCGAGTTGTTCTGTGCTTTTACCATGAAGTCAGTTAGTGCTTCTTGATCATAATCCTTAATGTAATCTCTTATTGCTTTATAGAACCTAGTATCCGCATCATCATAATCTACGCTAGTGGCGTAGTATGAATTAAGTATTTTTTTACTCAGCAGACTCCATTCAGGTGAGTCAGACATATTAATTAAACTTGATATGTCTGAGTCTTGAAGCGTTGGATACGCATCACTTACAATCCATCCAATTAAATCATCGCAATGCTGCTCAATGGACTCTTTTAGAAAATAGCAAAGGCATCTTGAGCTGCTATTGTTTTCGCATATGTGAGCTATAATCATTTTTGCTGCATCATTAAGTGCAGTGTGGATCACTGGCTTCCTTGACAGGAAGTAAATCAAAAATGTGGCAGGCGTCCCAGAATTAGCAATGTTTGCGTAGTAATCTTTATCAGACTCAATATCAGTTAATATTTTCTCATATGACCTCTCATAAATTATTTCTAGAGCCCAGTAGTTAATTGCTCTGTTCTTTTCACATTCTTCATTTTGCACACGAAAAACAAGCTTCCATAGCGACCTGAATAAGCTCATCTCAACATTGATATCAATTCGAGAAAGATACTTACTTTCGAGATATTTCTTTAGTTTCTCTTTATCAATAAGTACAGCAGAAGAGGCGGATATATCATTTATAAACTCTTGAAATATTTGTCGTGTATATATAGGAGGCTTAATCAAAACACCATCAAGAGTGTTTCTTATAAGTGCGCGGACTGTTTCCCTATTTGGTCGGTGTAATTCATACCCTTGCGTCAAAACAGGGTGTGCCGACAAATGCCTTTGGCGCTGCAAGTGCATAAGGTTTTCAAAATCTGAAATATCAATAATTGCAGTCTTTTCTTTTACTAGTTCTACGAGCTTTATTTCCCAGTCAGAAGAGCGTTCATTAGCTGACTGCATCGCTTTAACTTCATCCAAGATTGACTCGGCTATGGTGTCAGAGTACATGTCGACCATGTGTTTAACTTTAAATAATAAGTCACATACAGCAACAGACCAAAGCATAACAACAGAAGATCTATAGCTGCCATCCCTATAGGAGGTAACCACCTCTGAAAAATACTCTTTTGTTTTTTTGTGATATATCTTTTCTTGCTTTGACTCAATTGAATATTCGTCCATCGATCCTTCCTGTCTAATTTGACCGGCTAACGTCATGCTTTGCGGCAATTTTGTAACCGCGAAGCGTGTAAAAATTGTCCGGCAAGAGCGCCTTGTTAGTTGTATTTCTCAAGTACATCTGCTGCCTTCATCAAGTCTTCAATTTCGTTCTTTAAGTCAACAGCGACTTGGTATTGATTGCATGTATTATTAAGCTTTCCAAGTTTCAAAAGCTCCAAGATGGAACAGTATGCAACCTCTTCTGTAGTGAGCTCGCGTTTCACATTCATCAATGAATCTGTTAGTTCCGCAAGCTCATCGCAATCCTTCTTATCGGGACTTAGGTTAACCTTGCAAACGTTTTCATGAAGTTGAGATATCCAGGTAAATTCCGCTCTTAGCTGGTGTGCTGCCAAGAGACTTATCAGCGTGACAACAAAAATCAAGCCGACTAACCAATAGAGACCTTTTATATATTTCATGTACTTCTCGAACAAAGCCGATGACAACTAACAGCATGTTAATTAAGGCCTTCGGCCTCATAATAATTATTATCAAGCGGCCATCTAATTCTGACTCCGCCATTGTTGGATTATCTAACTGTTTGAATAATAGTTAAATAAATCATCCCAAGAAAGCCTAATTAAAATTAAAAGGCCAATGGCCCGAAAAATATAAAATAAAAAGGCGATTTATAAACTTACTTCTCAAACTGCCTCTTCAACAAAACATACAAAGCCCCAGTCCCACCATCTTCAATCGTTGCACTGCAAAAGGCCAATACGGAATCACTTTGCCTGAGCCAGTGATTGAGTTTGCTTTTTAAAACGGGTTTGTTCTCACGTGATCCCCAGCCTTTGCCGTGAATGATTCGAATGCATCTAATCTTTTCTTGCTGACATTGTTCGAGAAAATGGGAGAGGGTGGGTTCGGCTTTGGCGAGGGTGAGACCGTGTAAATCAAGTTCGGCTTCGAGATGCACTCTGCCACTTTTCAGTTTGGCGAATTGGCGGTTTTGAATGCCGTCCCCACGATATTCCAGATATTCTTCATTACCCACGGTTTCGGGAGCGAACAGGCTGGAAAACTCGCTTTGATCATTCACCAGATCACTAGGGATATGCTTTCTGACTTTGGGTTGAGGCGGTGGTTTTATATGCAGTAATTTATCGTGTTTGATAGGCTCGGCGTCGCTCATTTCAGCACGAAATAATTCCAGTTCCTCATCAATGTTTTTATCTTTGCTCATATCAATATCTGTTTTTTGAGAAACGGTTCGTTAATCAGCCTAATCGCTTACATCAAAATCATAACATCTGGGATACGATTCAAACGTTATTGATTTTACTTATTAGCTCTGATGAGGGATGAGATATGGGCTTACAGGATCGGGATTACTACTGGGAAAAACAGCAAAGTACAGCTAAGGCTAAATCTTCGCGAATAAAACGCGCCAGTAAACCTATTGGTACAGCAAACCAACCGCCGGATTTGCTGGACATGCTGTCGGGGATTTCTTTTGCAAAATACTTTTTTATTCTTGTTGTTCTAGGCTGTGCGGGCTTTTTTCTCTATCCCATGCTTTGATTTTTTCAATCACTGATTTGCTTAAAGGCAAATTAGTGGATTAAGATAATTTCCACTTGTCGGGGTGCCACTCTGAATTTTCAGAAATGGCTGAGATGAAACCCGTTGAACCTGAAGAGGCTAGAACCTCCGTAGGAAACAAGCCGGAATGCCGGTACGTCTGATTGTCTGACTGTAGCCGCCGTGTATCTCCATCACCTTGTTCGCGAAAGCGCAACGTCTTCATTTCCCCCGACCTTTTTATTCTAATCAGGGGAAAGCACATGTCATCAGCCAGTCCAAAAGTCATTGATATTACGGGCCGTAGCGGCATTACTACCAAGCCGTTACCGGGTTCTGAAAAAATCTATATTACCGGTAGCCGTGATGATATCAGGGTGCCATTTCGTCAAATTTCTCTGACCGATACTCCGAACCGTGATCCGAATCTGCCGGGTGAGCCGAATGATCCGGTCATGGTGTATGACACGTCGGGTATTTATACCGATCCCACTGAAACCATCGATCTGGAAAAAGGCTTAACGCCGATTCGTCAGCAGTGGATTGAAGAGCGTGACGATACCGAAGTGTTACCGGCGTTCAGTTCTAACTTTACCCGTGACCAGGATGATCAGGAATTTGATATTCCGCTGTTCACCAATCGTCGTCTGCCACGCAAAGCCAAACCAGGTAAGAACGTCAGCCAGATGCACTATGCACGTCAGGGCATCATCACCCCGGAAATGGAATATATCGCCATTCGTGAAAGCATGGGCCGTGCAGCATTGCAGGCCAAAGGCGAATTGCCAGCTGATAAACCGAATCACATCACCCCGGAATTTGTCCGGAAAGAAGTCGCTGAAGGTCGGGCGATTATTCCAGCCAATATCAATCACCCTGAAGCTGAGCCGATGATTATCGGTCGTAACTTTCTGGTGAAAATCAACGCCAATATCGGTAACTCTGCCACCACATCTTCGATTGAAGAAGAAGTCGAAAAAATGGTCTGGAGCACCCGTTGGGGCGGCGACACGGTAATGGATTTGTCGACTGGTAAACATATTCACCAGACCCGTGAATGGATTTTGCGTAATTCACCTGTGCCAATCGGCACCGTGCCGTTGTATCAGGCATTGGAAAAGGTCAACGGTGTGGCCGAAGATCTGACCTGGGAAGTATTTCGTGACACCTTAATTGAACAAGCCGAGCAGGGCGTCAGCTATTTTACGATTCATGCCGGTATCCGTCTGGCACATATTCCGCTGACCGTTAACCGTACTACCGGTATTGTGTCGCGTGGCGGTTCGATTATGGCAGCCTGGTGTCTGGCACACCATGAAGAAAGCTTTTTGTACACGCACTTTGAAGATATCTGCGAAATCATGAAAGCCTACGATGTGTCGTTCTCGCTGGGTGATGGTTTACGTCCTGGTTCACAAGCTGATGCCAACGACGAAGCCCAGTTTGCTGAACTGCGTACTTTAGGTGAATTAACGCATATTGCCTGGAAACATGATGTACAGGTAATGATCGAAGGGCCGGGTCATGTGCCGATGCACAAGATCAAGGAAAACATGGATCTGCAACTGGAAGTTTGCCACGAAGCGCCTTTCTATACCTTAGGGCCATTGGTTACGGATATTGCTCCGGGTTATGACCACATTACCTCGGGCATTGGTGCGGCGATGATTGGCTGGTTTGGTACGGCAATGCTGTGTTACGTGACGCCTAAAGAACATCTGGGTTTGCCGAACAAAGATGACGTTAAAGTCGGCATTATTACTTACAAAATTGCTGCCCATGCTGCTGATTTGGCCAAGGGTCATCCAGGTGCAAATGAACGTGATGATGCGATTTCCAAGGCACGTTTTGAATTCCGTTGGGAAGATCAATTCAATCTGGGGCTGGACCCGGATACAGCAAGGGCTTTCCATGATGAAACCCTGCCAAAACCCAGTGCCAAAGTAGCGCATTTCTGTTCCATGTGCGGACCGAAATTCTGCTCAATGAAAATTTCACATGATGTGAAAGAAGCGTTTGCTGAAAAGTCGGAAGAGTTTAAGGCGGCTGGTAGCAAAATCTATCATCAGGTTTGATTGGGCTGGATTTAGAAGGCTATGAAGCATTATCTGATTATCGGTAGTGGTCTTATCGGACGCCTGACAGGCTGGCGCCTGATTCAGGCCGGCCATGCCGTGACGATCCTGTCATCAGACGATAAAGCCGGTACTGACAGTGCCGGTTTTATTGCAGCTTCAATGATCGCGCCGTTTACCGAAGCAGTCACGGCAGATCGGTCGATTCGTGATCTGGGCATTCAAAGTCAGGCGCTGTGGGATAAATGGCTGCCAGAGTTTGATAAGCCGGTGTTTTATCCGAAAACCGGAACACTGGTGGTGGCACATGAGGGGGATAAGGCTGAACTGTCACGTTATCAGCGTCGTGCTGCGCATATTTTGGAGGTGACTGATTATCAGCAAATTGATGCTCAGCAGTTACAAAACCTGTCACCTGAATTGGCAGAAAACTTTCAGTCAGCATTGTATTTTCCGCAAGAGAGTTGTCTGGATAACCGCCAGTTTTATCAGCAGGTTGGTGAGTTTCTAACCGAACACGCCAACTGGCAAACCATTGAACCGATTGAAACGTTAACTAATGCCACATTGGAACAAGTGTGTCAGCAAACTTTGGGACATTCGCTGGATAGATTTACCTCAGTGATGGATTGCCGGGGAAATGGCAGTAAGTCAGATATTAGTGATTTACGCGGAGTTCGTGGTGAGGTGCTGCGAGTCTATGCACCGGAAGTGAATCTGCAACAGTGCGTGCGGTTAATGCATCCACGTTATCCGCTGTATCTGGCGCCACGACCTGACCAGCAATATGTGATTGGCGCAACGGTGATTGAATCGGAAGATCGGTCACCGGTCAGTGTGCGAAGTGCCATGGAATTGCTATCCGCGCTTTACAGCATTCATAAAGGTTTTGCTGAAGCCCGGGTATTGGAAATGCGGGCACATTGCCGACCAGCATTACCTGATCATTTACCAACCATTCGCCAGCAGGAGTGGGGGTATCAAATCAACGGATTGTACCGGCATGGTTATTTGCTGGGCCCGGTGATGGTCGATCAATTACTGACAAAATTATCAGAACAAACAGATTCGGGAGTGCGTTATGCAAGCTGAGTCGATTCAACCTGTTTCACTTATTTTGAATGAACTGCCAATAGAAACGACAAACACAAATTTGCAGGCTTTTCTGGCTGAGCATGGCTGGGAGCAGGGCCGGTTTGTGGTGGTGATTAATGACAATATTATCGCCAAGTCGGCACATTCAACCTTTCAATTATCAGCTGGCGATCGCATTGATGTGCTGTCGCCGATCAGTGGAGGCTGACATGCAGGCATCTGACTGGACCGTTTACGGGCAAACTCTCAGCAGTCGTTTATTTATTGGTACGGCGCTTTATCCTTCACCGCAGGTTATGTGTGATGCCATCAAAGCGTCAGGTGCTCAGGTGATTACTGTATCTCTGCGTCGGCAAAGCGCCGGGCAAGCCAATAGCGGTCAACAATTCTGGAATATGATTGAAGCGCTGGGCTGCCATTTATTACCCAATACAGCGGGTTGTTACAGTGCTGCCGAGGCGATTAAAACAGCCCATATGGCTCGCGAGTTATTTGAAACCGACTGGATCAAACTGGAAGTATTAGGCGACAGTTTTAATCTGCAACCGGATCCGTTTGCCTTGCTGGAAGCCACCAAAACCCTGATTGCTGATGGTTTTAAAGTGTTTCCATATTGCACCGATGATTTGGTGCTGTGCCAGAAACTGGCAGACGCCGGTTGCGAGGTTTTAATGCCCTGGGGTGCACCAATTGGTACTGGCCAGGGATTACTCAACCCTTATGCATTGAGAATATTGAGAGAACGCCTGCCGGAAATTACCTTACTGGTCGATGCGGGCATTGGCAAACCTTCTGATGCTGTGCAGGCCATGGAACTCGGTTATGACGGAATTCTGTTAAATACCGCCGTGGCCGAAGCGCTTGAACCGGCGCTGATGGCCGAAGCGTTTAAACAATCCATTAATGCCGGACGCCTGGCATTTGAAGCGGGCATTATGCCAAAACGTGATTCCGCCAAGCCCAGTACACCGACATTAGATCAACCTATCTGGCAGCAACATGGCTGAGCAAAAAACTCAAACTGCAATCTTATTAATTGGTGGACTGGATCCTCAGGGCTGTGCCGGACTGACGGCGGATATTCAAACTGTCAGCCATCATGGTTTTCATCCGGTGCCATTGGTGACCTGTGTGACCGAACAGACCCAAAATGGTATGCGGGCGCTGAATCCGTTATCTGCTGAGAAATTTCTCAAGCAATACGAAAGCAGCGTGGCTGATTTTGACATTGCAGCAATCAAAATTGGGTTGATTCCAAACCTTGAAATTGCCCAGGCCATTGAACGTATTCTGACAAACCATGATGTGCCGGTGGTGATGGATCCGGTGATGGCTGCAACAAGTGGTGGTCAACAAGCATCACCTGACGTACTGGAGTTTGTTCGTAAGTCAGTTTTACCAAAGATCACATTGCTCACCCCAAATCTGCCAGAGATGCAGTACATAACCGATAACCCTGATTGGTCGATTGAAAAACAGGTGCGTCATCTAATTGAAGAAGGGTTATCCGCTTGTCTGGTCAAAGGTGGTCATGGTGATCAAAGTTTCGTTTCAGATTATTTTGCCAATGCGTTTAGTCAATTTTATTGTTATCAGCGACGACTGAATAAAAATGTTCGCGGTACCGGCTGTGTGCTGGCATCCAGTCTGGCGTGTTATCTGGCGCAGGGCGAAGATATCCGTGATGCGGTGATTTTATCGCGTAGTTATATCAATCGCGGGATTCGTGAATCACAGTCTCTGGGCCCTTATCAGCTGTTCTCTCACCAACGACAGCCCTTTGAACTTCGCGATATCCCCAGGCTGAGTTACACCCCGGATCTCATTGGTAAGAGTTTCAGTTTTCCGGAATGCCCGGAGCGACTGGGGGTTTATCCTGTGGTCGATAGTGCGGATTGGGTTAATCGTTTATTAACCATTGGTATCAAGACCCTCCAATTACGTTTAAAACAATCAGATAGCGCTTTTCTTAATGCAGAGATTGCCAGCGCGGTAGATATCGCCGAGCAGCATGGTGATATTCAGTTTTTTGTGAATGATCACTGGCGTATGGCGATCGATAATGGCGCTTACGGTGTGCATCTTGGGCAGGAAGATTTGCATGATGCTGATTTGCTGGAAATTGAACAGGCCGGATTGCGGCTGGGGATTTCAACCCATTCATATTGGGAACTGGCCAGAGCGTTGGCGGTAAACCCCAGTTATATTGCTTTAGGTCCCATTTTCGAAACAGACAGCAAACAGATGCCGTGGCAGCCACAGGGTTTTGATCGGTTAGCTGAATGGATACGCTTATTAGATGGACATACGCCGCTGGTAGCCATTGGCGGTATTGATTTGCCGCGTGCCACAGCGTTACATAAAACCGGTGTGGGTTCAGTGGCAATGATTTCGGCGATTACCAAAGCAGCTGATTATCAACAAGTCACCCATGATTTATTGACTTTATGGCGTGATTCAGCGAATTAAACGTAATTCCGTACGGCGGTTTTGGGCGCGACCCTCAGGTGTTTTGTTGCTTGCAATAGGTTTGTTATCACGATAAGAATGCGTTTCGATAATGCCTTCGTCGATTTCAGCCTGTTCTATCAGAAAGCTTTTCACCACTTGCGCCCGTTTATCAGACAGCTCGGTATTCAGTTCACGGCGACCAAAGCTGTCGGTGTGCGATTCAATAATGATTCGCGAGATACTTTCATCCACTTTAAGGTACTCAGCCAAACGTTTCATCCGTTGGGAGGCGCTATTGTCGAGGATGGCTTTTTCCGATTCAAAATAGACACTGAATTGCTGTAAATCGTTAAAGCTATCGGGATGCATTTTGTCTGAGCATTCCTGAAACTCACGCATGGCTGGCAGGAATTGCACATTAGTCAGAATTACACTGACCGGTTGAATACTGCTTTGTGAGGCATACTTTAGTTGAACAAACTGACCTTGCTGCAAGGCCGCCAGGGCTTTTCTCGCTGCATTGCCTTCTACGATAAACTCGCGTTGTCCATAAGTTACTGGCAGAGTCATTAACTTTTGGCTGACCTGGTCGAATTGCCACGGCGTGTTAATGATCATCAGCTCAGCAGTGTTCTGGGAAGCACGGTGATCTGCAGTGGATATTGAAAGTTGAAGCGGCTCACCATTTTCGCGGTGAAAAACGGTTTTACCAAAGTCAGTGATATCATGACTTATCGTGCAGGAAAGCGGGGATGCTTCAGTTTGCCATGTTGCCTCGTGCACAGCCGATTGATAGACCGTGTCAGCGACAACGGGAGAGGCAAATAATAAAAACAGTAAAAACTTCATCAGTATTGGATTACGCTGTGTATGTTAACGTCAGTCAGTAAAGAACGGCCATTCAGTCCAGTGATTTCCATCAGGAATGCACAGCCAACTACATTACCACCCAGTAATTGGATTAATTCACAACTGGCCTTGGCGGTGCCACCGGTGGCCAGCACATCATCAACAATTAAAATATTGTCATTTTCAGCCAGCGCATCGGCATGAATTTCCAGGCTGGTTTCACCATATTCCAATTGGTATTCGACCTTATGGGTAGTGTGAGGAAGTTTGCCGGGTTTGCGCAGTGGAATGAAACCGACCTCCAGCATTGAGGCAGCGAGTGAGCCAAAAATAAAGCCCCGTGCTTCCATTCCGGCAACGGCAGTTATATTGGAATGTCGATAGGGTGCAATCAGCAATTCAACGGCCTGACGCAGCAAGACAGGGGATTGCATTAACGGTGTGATGTCTTTGAATAAAATGCCGGGTTCAGGAAAATCTGCGATATCGCGGATCTTGGTTTTTATCTCGTCCATCTG
>TARA_R100000654_G_scaffold62037_1_pt1 | contig 11596 bp, 9 predicted proteins | sample TARA_R100000654 | Tara Oceans TARA_R100000654 (sample SAMEA2622473) | marine metagenome | biome: marine biome (ENVO:00000447); feature: surface water layer (ENVO:00002042); material: "saline water (ENVO:00002010), including plankton (ENVO:xxxxxxxx)" | depth 5 m
GCTGGGCTGCTACTTAATTGATACCAATCAGATCCATCGTAATATTCCACTTTTTTATCTGTAGTGTTATATCTAAACTCACCATCAACAGCACTAGCTGGTCTTGTAGCTGTTGTTCCTTTAGGTAGTATTATTCCATCTGTATTATTATACGGAAGATTTATTAAATCTGGTGATGTTACTTTTGTTATTGCCATTATGCCTCGTTGTATAATTGTGTCATTTGAGCAGTTGTTAGTGCGCTAGGAAATATTCTTAATTGATCTATTTTACCATTAAATGTTGCTGTATAACCATAATGATCTCTACCGCCTATTGCGTTTTCATCTGAAGTAAGATAATCAATACTAGAACTTCCACTTTGAGATACGTTATCAATGTATAGTGCAGAAGAACTAGAGCTGTTAAAAATACCTACCACAAAATACCATTGACCAGTGTTTAAAGCAGAATTAGAATCTACTTGACCAGTTTGACTATTTTGTGTTTGAGTAGATAAATGAGTAGGATTACCACCTGTAAAATTAATACCCATGCCTTGTTGACCTTCAAACACTACAGCTCCATTGCCCGAAGCTTGAACTGCATCAAGATAAATCCAACAAGATACAGACATTGGAAATTGATCAACATCATTAGATAATAAAATTCTACTTCCACTCGCTCCATTTGTCCCATTAAATACCCCACATTGTCCAAATTTTCCTGTAGTCCATGACATATTAGATGCAGTACCATTATAATTTCCACAAGTATCATTTGCATTACCGTCTAATTGATATAACGCAGTTGCTGTAGTAGGATAATTACATTGATCAAGAGTTGTAAAGTTTGTAAGTGTAACCCAACCACTTGTGAAAGGACTACCTGTTGATTTATAAAATTGCATAGCGCTAGTAGAACTAGCTGATGATAAATCAGTGTTTGTTCTTAACATACCTTCAACACCTGTTGGTTGTTGCGCTGTGGTACCTACACAACCTTTTAAAGCTGTAGTATTACCAGTCTGATTTAAATCGATTAAATCATTTATTATTTTTGTTGTTGCCATATTTTAAGATCTAAATGCCATATATATAAATGAATTACTTGAAGAGTTACTGTTTAAATCACTTGTAACATCAAATCCGGTAGAAGTAAAAGTTACATAATTAGTAGTTGACTCTGCGGTACCTGCATTTATTGCTATACTATTTTGACTTCCTCTTTCATTGTCCATAACAAACCAAGATCCTGTCGCGGTATAATCTTTTATCATAATCCAACCTACTTCAAAGCCTGTGTTTATAGACTGTGTATTTCCACTACCTGTACCAGTATAACTGCCCATTTTAGAATATCCGGTAATAGAAGACCAACAATATGCGATCCAAACTACAGCGCCGCCTGTCCAATCATTTTCAAATATTGTAGAATTAACAGTAGAAAAACTATTAGCTCTAGTTGTTGCTGAAGCAGTAGAAGACAGTTGTAAGTATTTTCCTGTACCTACATCTTTATGCCAAACTTGCCATGCCTCTGCAACATCCACTCCTTTAAGTATTATCATACCTATATCGGATCCTAGACCATGACCTACATTAATTGTTCCACCAGCAGCAGAAGTTTTTACAATACTAAAACCAGTAGTTGCATTTTTAGATATTGTTGAAGTTGTCGTGCCGTCAGAATTTGATACAGCCGTACCTCCAGCTTTCCAAGCCCACTGTACATTAGTACCGCTACCTCCTGAGCCAATAGAGGCATAAGTACCTATTGTAGTACTTGTTGCGTTAAAAGCAGTTACACCTGACCTAACGCCTTCGGCATCATTACTAGTTGGCCAAAGATTATTACTAGCTCCTCTTACTGAATCATAAATAAAATTACCATTTGCATATTGCCTGTTTGAAACCCAAGCTAAATCAGCTTGAAAACCTGTTGTAACAGTTGTGTTGTTACCGTTAAATAATGTAGTAATAAAATTACCCGTAGCAGTTGGTGGTTGGTAATCAGGAACTAATGTACCTGCTATTTGTTGCCATAAAGATCCATTATAAAACTCTAAAGCACCAGTTGTAGTATTGTCTCTTAACAATCCTTCTGTAGGCGATGTTGGTCTACCTGATGTAACAGTAACATTAGTTTCATTATAAAGTTGTGATACTTGAGAAGACGTTAATCCACTTGGAAATATTCTAAATTGATCTATTAATGTATCGCCATTTAAAGGGTATTGCCATGCTGAACCAGAACCCCAATGCATACCTATTGCATTACCTGTTCTAGAGGCCGAACCACCATTACTTGTATTACCATCACTAAAAACTGCAGATCCATTTACATAGAATGCTCTACCATTGGTGCTACTTTTAGTAAGAGCTAAATGATACCAAGTACTTCCAGAAGTCATACCTGTGTTAAAAGAGGTATCACCACCATCTCCAAGCGATATATAAATATTTGAAATACCAGGGTTGAAATATATGTAATTATAATAACTTCCATAAAATGAAATTATTGTAGCATAATTTGTAGGCCCACCTGTAGACTTAAGCCAAAAAGACCAAGAAAAATCATTTTGTCTAGACATATCATCAGCAAAAGTAACAAAAGCACTAGTGCCACTATAAGATGTTGTGTTAGCTGAAAAGTCATAAGCCTTATCAAAATAACCTGTAGCATAAGCCGCATTAACAGCTGTTCCATTATTGTTATTACAAGTATCTACTACATCATCATTAAATTGAAACAAGTTAGCTGCTGTTGTAGGAAAACTACAAGTTCCAGTTGTGTCTGTTGTATTAGGCCCTGTTGTACCTGAAGGTATAGTTAAAGCTCTAGTGTTACTACTAAGATCTATTACGTCTGTTGATAGTTTAGTTAATGCCATATTATGTTAATGAGACAAATTCAATACCGTTAGTTATTGTTGTTGGAGGTGCAGTACTAAATGTAACATTTGCACCTGATAAAGAGTAAGATGATTTTTGTTGGTATACACCAGCTATATAAACATCTATATAAGCTGTGCTTGTAGGGCTTACAGATAAAGCAAAAACAGTTGTTGTTCCGTCACCTGTTTTAGTGTCTACTGTTCTAGTAGGAAGTGAACTTCCACCACTAGATGCAGCCGTTAATCTACCTTGTGCGTCTACTGTTATACTAGCGTTAGTGTAACTACCAGCTGTAACTGAAGTATTATCTAAGTTAGCTGTTATAACTCTACTTGATGATGAGCCTGTTAAAGCAGTTGTTATGCCTGTACCACCTGCAACATCAATTGTTCCGCCAGCATCAACAGCACCAGGTCCACCACCGTCAGCATCTACATTTAAAGTATAACCTGCAGGAACTGATGCCCAAGTACCGTCTTGTCTTAAGAACTGACCTGCGCTACCGCCTGTTAAGTTTAATGTTAATGTACCAGAGGTTGTTATTGGTTGACCACCAACAGCAAACGCCGCAATGTTACTTGTAAATCCTACACTTGTAACTGTGCCTGTTGGTAATGTTGCTAAAGTTAAATCACCAAGTATTACTTGTGATGATGTACCAGCACCTGCTATATTTATAGTACCAGACGATGTTACTGGTGAGCCTGTTATAGTAAGAGCAGTACCAGTTTCTGTTAATCCAATACTTGTTACTGAACCACCACCTGCGCTTATATAAGTTTTAAGTTGGCCAAGCGTAGCATATTTAACTGTATCAGGTGTTGCTGATACGTCATTAAACATAAAGTGATCAGCATCTACTAATGTATCACCTGTACCATCTGTGGCAGATAATATTAAGTTTGTAGCCGATGAATAATCTGGTGATATTGTACCTGTTGAAGTTATTGTACCACCCGTTAAACCATTACCCGTAGCAACAGATGTTACTCCACTACCAGTAAATGTAGTTTGAACAATATCAGCACCCATGCCAGCATGATAATAACAAGCGTATGATAATGTTGGTGCTGTCTGAGTTAAAGTAACCCTTATTCTTCTTTGTGTAGCCGCGTTAAAGTTTGTTGTATTAACATAGTCAGATTGAGAAGTAACTACATTATCTAATAAATATACAACACCTGTACTATATACTACTCTAGGATCTGCAGCCGCCGCGGTACTTAATACTAATGGATGACCATTGTTAGTTGCTGAGTCTTGATTTATATAAAATGTAGAACTTTTAGCTAAGTATATATTTGCTTGCTGTGTACCTTCTACATAATACTTGTTTGCGCCTGAAGCGTTTGAAACAGTTATATTTATATTGTTAAGAGTTGTAGATGTAATAAAGCCATCAGTTGTAGCTGCAAACATTTGGTGGTCAAAACCTGCAACACCTTTTGTGGTTGTTGCATCTGTAGCGCCTGCTTGAGCGGGTACTACATTTGATTCAACTGTTGTCCAATCATTAATTGTAGATGCACCAGCGCTAGCCGCCGTTTGACATATAACTTGATCACCAACACCTAATGCTTCTGATCCGTAAAAATCACCAGCTGTAGTTACTACATATAAATCACCAACTGATATTGCAACTCTAGTTCCACCTGTTGTTAAGTTACCACCACCATCAATAGCTCCAGTGCTAGCATTAAAACCACCTTTAAATGTTACTGACCCAACAAGAGCTGCATCAATAGCTGTTTGTATTTGAGCACCTGTTGCTAAATTAGGTGAACTACCACTTACAGCACCTGTTACAGCTGTGATGCTTGGTGTTGTTGTAGAATCTGCAACTGTAATTGTATCAGCGCTAGCACCAGTTACACTTGTAACAGTACCTGCACCAGCGGGTGTTGACCAGTTACCAGTACCGTCTAAATATTGAGTAGACGTAGGCGTACCTGTTGTTTCTAAAGTTATTTGAGGTGTAGTTGTTGCGTTTGTTACAGTTGTTGTAATACCTGGAAACTCTGTAGATACAACACTTACATTTGTTACTGTACCTGAACCATATCCTTGTGCTATTACAAAATCATATATTTGATCACCGGTAGCCAGAGCAGTACCAGCGTTTGCTACAGTAGCTGTAACTATTGAAAGATCTGGAACTGGGCCAGTTGAGCTAGTTACACTTAATTGTTGTGGTGTAGCAGATGTAACACCTGTAATATCACCAACAGCATTATCAACCCATCTTACTGGTTGACCAGCACCTTGTGATTCTAGTATTTGACCAGCAGTACCGTTACCAGTCGCAGTGTTTATATAACCTGATAAACTAAGATTAGCACTATAAACGGTACCTGATGAATATATGTCTTTCCATCTATTAGCTACAGTTGATACACCTAAATCCCACGTTGCATCTGCAAATGGTGCAAAGCTTTTGTTTGAATATATATAATTACCTGCAGGTTGTGTAAGTGCTGAATTACCAAGAGATGATGATGTTTGCCAAAGTGGTATTGAATCTGCAGTACCACTTATACCACCTAGTTTACTATTAAAAGTATTCCAGTCTGTAGAACTTAAATAACCATCAGTTGTTGCATCTGACTGGGGTATACTTACTGTACCGTCTTTTGTTATTGTACCACCAGTTAGTGGTGCTGTAAATGTTATCGATTCAACACCAATACCACCTAATGTTTTTATATAATCTGTTAAAGTTTGTATAGAGTAGTTTCTAGTTACATTTTCTTCTACACCATTAGTAACAACAGTTGATGTACCGATAAGTAAGTCGGTAGGTTGTGGGTTTGTTTCTGATGGATAACTATAAATTATTGCCATGTTGTTTTTGTTATGTTAATTGTAGTGTACCTGTTATTGTTGTTACTACTGTTTGTGATCCGTTTATTGTACCTGATGCGTTTACTATTGTAGGCCCTGAGCTAAATGTATAACCAGTTGCAGCTACACAAGTTGTTGAAAAAGCGCTTACTGTAAGTGGTGCTGTACCTGTTTGTGTCGCACCAGTTAAACTACCACCAAGTGTAAAGCCAGAACCATCAGCTGGTCCGCCTTGAATATTTGTTACAACTAATAATGTAGCAACCACAGAAGGTGTTGGTACTGTTGTTACTGTACCGGTTAAAGTTTGGCTTACATTAGTTGTTGATGCAATTGTTCCTGATACTACATTACCTGACACTGGAGTTGAAAAATAATAACCAGCGGCAGGAGTTACTGTAGTTGTAAAAGAATATGGTTCTCCAGCTATACCACTAACAGTATCATTTACTACACTACCTGTTATAGTATAACCAGTACCTGTACCTGTACCGTCTGGACTTACTATTGAGTTTGTAACAGGAGTTAATGTTACTGTATAAGCAGTTGATGCTGCTGCTATTACATAAAATGTATTTACATCTGGTGTAATACCTGCATATTCTGTACTTGTTAATGTTACGACTTTTTCTACTTTAGCTGTAGTTGTAAATGTATCAGTATCGTTTTTAACTGTATCAGCATCACCTGTATCTACATAAGATTTAACAGCTGATAAAGCAGCCATTGGTATTGTTGAAAATGTAGATGTTTTTACATTGCTTGAGCTGTTTTGATTAAATGCTATAAAATCATTTACTGTAGGTGTTGCTGCAGATGATTGAACTATTATATAATTATTAGAACCATTTTTTTCTATACCTAATGTAGGTGTTGATGTTTCTGTACCAGCTGCTGACTCTAAGTTTAAACCATCACCAGCAATAACACTTTGTACTGTGCCTGGATTATTAGTAGCATTAATAGTAACACTACCTACGCCAGTGCTAGGTGTTAAAGTTATATTAGTACCAGCAACTAAAGAAGTAACACCTGAGTTTGTTACAGTTACATTACCTGTTGCTGCGCTTGTTGTAATACCTGTACCACCAATTATAGACGTTACGGCCGATGATGCTCCTGGAATATTTATAGTTACATCATTACCTGAAGCAGTTGCTGTTACACCAGCGCCTGTAAAGTTTAATGAATCAGCCTGAGTTGTTATGCTAACACCTTCATCAAGCACATCTATATTAGGTGATCCTGTAGATGTAGCTGGTGCCCAAGTATTATCACCTCTTAAAAAAGTTAAATTAGATGGTGTACCTGTTGCAGACAAATCAGCGGTTATAGTTCCAGCGTTTGTTATAGTACCGCCTGTTACATCAATAAATGTAGAATTTGCAGTGGCAACACTTGTAACTGTACCAGTACCACCAGCAGCATTTGCTAAAGCAGCAATACTACCAATAGTAAATGTTTTAGTAGGTTTACCGTCTATACTAGATGAACCTAATAAAAGATCTGATGTTGTAGGGTTAGCATCTAAAGGATAGCTATATATTATTGCCATGTTATTTTAATTTTCTGTTATTATTGTTTTTAGCTCATCTCCATTTGATACACCAGTGTATGTGTATGAAGAATATACATAAGTACCAGAACTAAACGTATATGTATTAACCGTAGTAAACGCACCGCCTGCTGGCTTATAGTTCCAAGTTATTACGCCACTACCACTAGCTTGGCTTGATGGTGCTGTTTTACTTACTGTTGCATTAACTGTTCCATTACCAATAGTAAGCGATCCAGTGTTAGAAGCATTAGTACCACTTGTAGTAACATTTGTTGAACCACCGCCGCCTTGTGCAAAGTAACTTGTGTTATAACTTATATTAGAAGCAGGCGCTAATTGTGATTGACTTAAGTTAGCACTTATTTGTGTTATAGTACCAGCAGTTACAGTAGGATCATTTTCTATAAGTGGATTACCTGAAGTACCAGCACCGCTTTGACCAGGTGTTGAATTAAATGTAACTGGATTAGCAGCTAAAGTAACTACACCACCTGTTAATACATAACCTGTATTTGCCGTTACAGTTGGTACTGTATATGTATATGTGCCAGCTGTTCCGTTAACTGGACCTTGAACAGCATTGTTTATAGTTCCATTTGCAATACCACTGATAGCAGCTGTTATTACAGAAGTTGCATCTAATTTTCTATATTGATCTGGAGGTGGCGCTGTATATAAAATAGTACCATTAACAGTTACAGCCACTGTTCCATTTGCACCACTTATTGGTGAACTATTAGAGTCTACAGTTAAACTTGGACTAACACTCCAACTATAATCTGTTGGTAAAGCCCAGTCTAAATTATTTAAACTAAAACCAAAAGTACCACCTTGATTTAATCCTGTTATAGCGTTAGAAATAGTACCACCAGCTTGACTTATACTTGATGATTGTACTTGGCTACCTGTAGAAATGAAATCCATATTATAGGTAGGTGTTCCAGCACCAGCACCTGTTACACTAACGCTATTAGTTACAGCTAAATCAACTGTGTAGGTTTTTAAAGCTACAGTACCGTGCATGTATGTTGTTACATCTACATCTTGATTAGGAGTTGTAGGTGTTAAAGTTCCTGCAGCATCAATCACCGTAGGACCTACAGTAAACTCGTAAGTATTAGTATCTGTTATAGATACTGTCGATGCAAATGAATACGATGTAGGATTAGCTGTAGAATATGAAGGTGGATCAACATCGCCTACTACGTTTCCACCAAAAGTAAGATTTGATAAATTTGCATTTAAATTACTTGTTCCTATAGAACCGCTACTGTCTTGATCTAAAGCAATTGTTCCTAATCTAGCTCTTACACTATTAGAAGTTGGTGCTGTCCATGTACCTGAAACTGTTATTGATCTATTATAAGGATTACCAGAGCTATTTACTACATTATCTGTTGTAACAACTGGGTTTGTGCCTGTAAAAGTACCACTACCTGGATTTACGGTAGTAGTAAACGTATATGATGCACCATTAATACCGGTAAATGACGTAGGTGATGTACTTATTGTATAATCTACACCTGAAGTACCACCTGTTATATTGTCTACTATTGATGGGTTTACTGTAAAAGACGTACCAGCACCAATAATTAAGTACAATGTGTTAGGATCTTTAACTGGTATAGCTTGGTATTCAGTAATTGTTAGTGTTACTATATTATTTGCTCCGGCTGTGGTTGTAAAACCTGAAGGTTCTGTGTTTTTTACCTTATTTAAGTCAGCATCATCAATAGTTTGCTTAACAAGCGTTAACATGTCTTCATTTATGTCACGTAAACGCGCACTTTTTACATTACTTGACGTTAATTGGTTAAATTCTACAAAATCATCGCCAGAAGCAGTCACAATTGACTCACTTACGTCTACAATATTGTTAGAACCTGTGTATTCTACGTCTATATTTGGGTTTGTGGTGTTATTTGCTATGGTATCTATACCAAGACCTGGACTTACACTAGATACTGTACCTGCATTTGCAGTTGTACTTACTGTTACTGCTCCTGTTCCACCACTGAGAGTAACATTTCCACCGGCTCTAGCCTGAGTTACACCAGTATTTGTAATTGTTACATTACCTGTTGGTCCACTCACTGAGATTCCAGTTCCTGCAATTACAGAATCCACTACTGAACCATCTCCTGGTATAATTATTAACACATCTTGGTCTGATGCTGTTGCTGATACGCCTGCTCCAGTAAAATTAAGTGAATCTATATCACTTGTAAGCAAGTTACTGTTGTATCTACCTATTACAGTTGTAGGTGCAGGACCTGGTTGTGACCAAGTACCGTCGCCTCTTAAAAAAGTTGTAGTCCCGGGCGTACCAGTAGCTGATATATCCATGGTGATAGTACCAGCTGTATTGATAGTACCGCCTGTTACAGACACAAATGTGCCCGATGTTGTAGCAATTGACGTTACAGTACCGATGCCAAGCGATGCGAGTATGATATCTACGATCTTACTTACCTTATAGTTGCGAGTTACATTAGAAATATCTCTGTCTGTACCGATTATGAAGTCACTATTGTACGGAGTTACGGTGCCATAGCTACGAATTTTAGGCATTATTTATGAATATACTAGTTTATCGCCTAAATATATCTCGCTTACCGCTTGAGTACCTACGTAAAAGGCAGTTGGGGTTAATGTACCCACTCTTATATCTGTTGCCATGTGTTTTTATTGTTTGTGTATACTATATATACTTACACGAAACGCGGTATTTTTACGTAAAAGCATGTAATTGTAATAATGTGACAGTTGCCTGTTACTATTCTTAGCCTAATTACCTATTGTCACACTTTTTGCGTTAGATATATAGGAGTAAAGTATTATACCCTAACTAGCTGATTACCAACGTGTTACCAGATTGACTTGGTTTTGGCCCACCGGCCTTTGTTTTTTAGATTTTACCGTAAATGTTTTGGCTTTTACTGGTCAACATGTCATCCAATGTTATGACTTTTTGTCATGGACAACTAGTTTGGCATGGTTTTTGACCTATACATTATATATTTTTATTATAATATGACAAATTGTCACTATAAATACTTTTATATGTCATTATGTCATGCGCAATACTATTCAAACTATTTTTATAAATAAATATTTATACACCTTTTTACAAACTAAATACGATGTGTATTAGATAATATAATAAACAAATAAAATAATTACTATGGCAAATATATTTAGACTTAAAACAAAACATTATGAGTCAAAATTAATACCAAATAAAAAACTAAAAATAAATAATCAAACATTTATTGGTTTTAAATTAAATGAATTAATTGAATATAAATTATATAATTTAGAATATGATTTTAATAATAAAGGTTTAACATTTATAAATAAAAATAAATTAAAAAACTTATACATTTAATACAAACTAAATACGAAACAATAAAGATAATATAATAAATAAGTAAAATGAAATTAATTAAAAGAACAAAAACTGGAAAGTTTTTTAGATTAAATGATAATAGAATTGGTAGTATTTTTGATTCTGGTTATGTAAGAATAAATGGAAATGATAGAATGTATCAAATAAATAAAAAAGTAAAACTTTGGTTTGATTGTAATGATCCTTATGGATATAGATATGAAAGAGTTTTAATTGAAAGAGAATGCGATAGATTAAAATATCTAGAAAACTTTGAAAAAAGAAATTGTTAAAATAATTAAATGGAAGAAACTAAATGTAAATTTTGTGGTAGTACAGAACTAGTATACCACCAATATACAATATGCGACTCAGCATGCCAAGAATGTGGAGAGTGGCAAGAAGGCGAATATATAAAATAATTAAGTAAATGAATAAACTAAAAAAAGATAAACAAAAAAGGTTAGATCGTGAATCTTACTTAGCAGGTAGAATACTCGAATCAGACAGAAATTACAAAAAATGGCTGTATGATTTATGTAAGCTAGATTATACAGAAGAAGATTTATAAAAAATGTGGGCGTTGTTAGTTCTCTCCACTATAAATAAAGTTGAACTATCAAAAAGGGCGTGAAATGGTTAGAGTATGATTAAAGGCGTAATTCCTTAGCGGGATGCGAAAAACGGCTCGATGATTACTAACGCAGGTTCGATTCCTGCCACGTCCACTAAATTAAAATTATGAAAATAGATATTAAAAGCAAAGATGTTCTATTCATTAAAATTAATAAATATATATATTTAATTGATGATAGTACTAATGAGCAAATAATAGATAAATGGTATGATGGTAAATAAATATAAAAAAGGTATGTACATTGATGATGAAGAGTGGGAAGCTGAAATGGGTAGATCAAAAGAAGATACTGAAAA
>TARA_R100000654_G_scaffold443_1_pt1 | contig 11565 bp, 13 predicted proteins | sample TARA_R100000654 | Tara Oceans TARA_R100000654 (sample SAMEA2622473) | marine metagenome | biome: marine biome (ENVO:00000447); feature: surface water layer (ENVO:00002042); material: "saline water (ENVO:00002010), including plankton (ENVO:xxxxxxxx)" | depth 5 m
ACAGACGTAGCAGCGTAATAGGAGATAAAAATTATGGCATCAACATACACACCTTTAGGAGTAGAGCTTCAGGCAACTGGTGAAAACGCCGGTACATGGGGTACAAAAACAAATACTAATTTACAAATTATTGAACAAATTTCAGGTGGTTTCACTGCACAATCAATTGCAGGTGGTGCACAAACTACAGCTTTATCTGTTTCAGACGGATCAACTGGTGCGGTCATGTCTCACAGAATGATTGAATTTACAGGTACGATTACAGGAAATCAAATTGTAACAATTCCTTTAGATGCACAAACCTTTTATTTTTTAAGAAATTCAACATCAGGTTCTTATACAGTACAATTTAAATATGCTTCTGGATCTGGAGATAGTTTTACTTTTTCAGCAACTGATAAAGGTGACCAGCTAGTTTTTGCAACAGGTAACGATGGAACTAATCCAGATATTTATACTTTAGGTTTTAACGATGGTGATGTAACTTTAACAGGAACACAGACTTTAACAAATAAAACTTTAACTAGTCCAGTAATAGGGACAAAAATTTCAGACACAAATGGCAACGAATTAATTAATCTTACTGCAACAAGTTCAGCAGTTAATGAATTTACGATAGCAAATGCTGCAACAGGTGAAGCACCTGCTCTTTCAGCAACAGGAGAAACTAATGTTGACATAGCTATTAAACCAAAAGGATCAGGAGAAACTGTTGTTGGTTCAGGATCAGGGAATGCTACTATTACATCTAGCGGAGCACATGATTTAATATTAGATACAAATTCTGGAACAAACTCAGGAACAATAACTATTACAGATGCAGCTAATGGAGATATAACTTTAGCTCCTAACGGAACTGGAGTTGTTAAAGCAGTAGACGCAGGAGATGCTACTGGTGCAGTTAAAATTGCAGGTAAAGAAACTATTTGGGTTCCATCAGTTGCTATGTATCCTAACACTACAAATGGTTGTGCTGACATAGCACAAACAGAATTAGGAAACGGACCAGAACTTAAAACATTAGATTTTGATAAAGACTCAGATGAGTTTGCACAATTTGCTGTTGCATTTCCAAAATCATGGAATGAAGGCACAGTAACTTTTCAAGCATTTTTCACAGCAAACTCAACAAACACAGGTACTGTTTCTTGGGGTTTATCTGGTGTTGCTATTGCAGATAATGATTCTTGTAATACAGCTTTTGGTACACAAGTTGCACCAACAGCAAAAGCTCACAGTGGGACAGCGAACGATTTAGATGTTACAGCAGAAAGTGGTGCAGTAACTATTGCAGGTTCACCTAGCACAGATGAGCAGGTGTTCTTTCAAATATCAAGAGATGTGTCAGAAGATAGTTTAACTGCTGATGCAAAACTTCTAGGTATCAAGTTATTCTTTACTACTGACGCTGCAAACGACGCATAAGGAGAATAGAATATGTTCGGATACAGACTACTAGGATTAGGCGGTGGTAAAGCACCTAACCCACCTGTTACATTCGCTTACTTAAATATAGCTGGCGGAGGAAAAGGTGGAAGTCACGACGCAGGTGGTGGCGGAGGCGGAGGTTTTCGTACATCTTTTCCAGGAGGAACTGGAATCACAGTTGATGCTGGTACTTATACAATTACAGTCGGAGCAGGTGGTAGTTCAAACAGAGGTGGAGATAGCAATATTTTAGACGGTCATCCAGCTGAATTTTCTTCAGGTGGTGGCGGTGCAGGTGCACCTTCAGGTGTTGGTTCAGGAGCACCAAACCCTTCAGGTATACCAGGAGGCTCAGGTGGAGGAGCAGGACACGGAAATTCAGATGGAGCAGTAACTGGAGGATCAGGTAATTTTCCTCCTGTATCACCTTCACAGGGAAATCCAGGTGGTAATGCTAACCATAGACCATGGAATGGAGCTGGTGGCGGTGGAGCCGGAGGTTCGGGATCTCCATGGGGCGGATCAGGAATTGGCGGCCCAGGTGGAAGCGGAAGTTCAAACAATATTGATGGTAACGGCTACACTTATTCAGGTGGTGGCGGTGGAAACGGGGGAGGACCCCCAGGACCAAGCTCACATGGAAATGGAGGATCTGGAGGCGGTGGCGGAGCCGGCGGCCCAGGTGGAACTCTAGGTTCAGGTGGAGGATCTGCTAGAAATAGTGGAGCATCTGGAACAAGACCTGCTGGAGGAGCGGGCGGAACAAATACCGGAGGCGGCGGCGGAGCCGGAGGACCTCCTTATCAACCAGGTGGAAATGGTGGTTCTGGTATTATTATTTTAAGAGCACCTTCTGATGCTTTATTTCAAATAACACCTCCAACAAATACAATCTCTAGTGTAGGAGGAGATCAAGTAGCACTATTTACAGTATCGGGGACTTTGAAAATATAATGGCACACTTTGCAGAATTAGACGCTGATAATAAAGTTTTAAGAGTTGTTGTAGCATGCGACAAAGATATAAGTGATAATGGTGGTGATCAAGAAGAGACAGCCGCAAATCACTTTGGACAAAAAACTGTTAAACTTTCTTTCAATGGAGTTAAGTGGGTTCAAACTTCTTACAATGATAATTTTAGAAAAAGATTTGCTGGAATTGGTATGTACTATGACCCAGTAAATGATGTCTTTATACACGATCAACCTTTTGCTAGTTGGACATTAGATTCAGAATTTGAATGGCAACCTCCAGTTGCTAGACCTGCAGAGACAGAAGTTTATAGAAATATAAGTTGGGACGAAGACAACCAAAGATGGTTAGCTAATCATGCTGATAACTCTAATGTGTATCGTTGGAATCCAGAAACATCTGAATTTGTATTGCTATAAATTTATTTATACTATATAAGAAAGACATATACAGATATTAAGATATGAGTTTTTGTTCAAAATATGATTATTGGTATTTTAAAAGTGCCTTATCAAAAAAATTTTGTGAAGAATTAATTTTATACGGTAACCAAAAAATTAAAAGTATTGGTACTGTTGGAGATATACCTCCTGTAAAAAATAAACATGAGTTATCTAAAAAAGATAAAACAACTTTAAAAGCTATTAGAAAATCAGATGTAGTTTTTTTAAATGACTTATTTATCTACAATGCAATTTGTCCATTTATACAAGAAGCAAACAAAAATGCTGGATGGAATTTTGAATGGAGTTTTTCAGAGGATGCTCAATTTACAACCTACAACAAAGGGTATTTTTATGAGTGGCATACTGATGGAAGTTATCAACCATATAAAAGTGCAAATAAAAATTATGATGGAAAAATGCGAAAACTTTCAGTAACAGTTTCTTTGTCTGACCCTAAAGATTATAAAGGTGGAGATTTAGAATTTGATTTAAGTAATCCTAAACAAGGAAATAAAAGATCAGGGAAAATTATTGAAGAAATTAAACCGCAGGGATCTATAGTTGTATTTCCATCTTACCTATGGCACAGAGTTACACCGGTTACCAAAGGAACAAGATATAGTTTAGTTATATGGAGTATAGGAGAACCATGGCGATAAGTTTTAAAAAAGACAAGTATTGTGTAGTTAAAAATATTATTTCAAAAGAAATAGCTGATCTTTGTTATGATTATTTAATATTAAAAAGAAAAGCTGCTAAAACTTTATTAGAAGTAAAATATTTTACACCCTTTGAAAGAATATATGGAACTTGGAAAGATGATCAAGTGCCTAATACTTTTTCTATATATGGCGATGTTTTAATGGAAACTTTATTAAGTAGATTACTTATAGCTACAGAAAAAGCTACTAAATTAAAACTAACTCCAAACTATTCTTACTCTAGGATCTACAAGAATGGAGATATTCTTAAAAGACATAAAGATAGATTTAGTTGTGAAATATCCACAACACTTTTTATAGGTGGGGATTCATGGCCTATATACATCAACCCAAATCCAAAAGAAGGTAAAGATAAAAAACAAGGAGACAAAGTATATTATGAACCCTCCAAACAAAAAGGTAAAAAAGTTGATTTAAAACCTGGTGATATGTTAGTTTATAGAGGAATTGATTTAGAGCACTATAGAGATTCTTTTGAAGGAGAAAACTGTGCTCAAGTATTTTTTCACTACAACAATATGGAAACAAAAGGTTCTCAATTAAACATATACGATGGTAGACCTCATCTGGGTATACCTGCAGATATAAAGGTTAAAAGATGAAGATAGCAGTTATAGGAACAGGAACCGTTGGAGTAATGTCTGTTTGTCATTTATTACATTATTCAGCAGGTCTTAACTTACAAGTAGATTGCATACACAATCCTGAAAAAGATATTTTAGGTATAGGAGAAAGCACTAATATTCAAGTGCCTGATGTTTTATTTAGAGCTGCTAATTTTAATGGATTTGAGGATTCAGATGAATTAGATATTACAATCAAATACGGAGTCAAATATAAAAACTGGAGAAAAAAAGATTTCATAAGTCCAATAGTTCCTCCTGCGTATGCATTTCATTTTAATAATTTTAAATTAAAAGATGTTATATTTAAAAGATTAAAGATCTATAAAAAAGATTATTTTAATGAAATAAAAGGAAATGTTTCATCTATTAAACAAAACAATAGAGAAGTTATTTTAACTGTAAATAAAAAGAAATTGAAATATGACTATGTCATAGATTGTTCAGGATACCCAAAAGATTATTCTGATTATACTACTTCTGATTTCTTACCTTTAAATCATGCTTTGGTGCACTCTATAAAAGAACCTGGTAATTGGAATTTTACATATCATCAAGCAACTAAAAATGGTTGGATGTTTGGAATACCTTTGAAGACAAGACAAGGTTGGGGATATTTGTTTAATAACAATATTACAAAAACAAAAGATGCTGAAGAAGACATATCAAAAATATTCAATACTAAAAAATTAAACTTAAAAGAATTTAAATTTAAACCATACAGAGCAAATAATGTTTTGAATAATAGAGTAATTAAAAATGGTAACAAAGCTATTTTTTATGAACCTATGGAAGCTCTATCGACTGTCTTTTATGATAATATAAATAGAATGTTTTTTGATTATATATTAGGAAGAATGAAAGAAGATGATGTCAACAACGAGTTTGATGCTATGGCTAAACAATACGAAAATTTCATATGTTTTGTTTATCATGGAGGTTCATTATTTAATACTCCGTTTTGGAAAGACACCATCGAAAAAACAAGTGCTCACTTGAAACACAATGAGTTTTGGGATAAGACTGTTGAATATATAAATGATCCTACGACAGTTGACATGTATCTTGGAAATAAAACAGAATCATTTCCTTTTATTCCAAGAAGTTATCGAATAATACAGAAAGGCTTAAATTATGAATATTTCAGATAGAGAACAATTAGGTAGACTTAAATTTAAATATGAAAAAGTATTAAGAGAAAATGAGGATTTGAGAACCTCCTTAACTAAAGCAGAGTTAATTAACAAATCTGAAAAAGCTCTTAATCACGATTTGAAACAAATGGTTGAAACTTTTAAATTACAATCAAACAGTCTTGTTGAGATAATAGAACAATACTCTAAGAGAATAATTCAATATAGAAATTACATAGATATACTATTAAATAAGAATGATTAAAGTTCTAGATAATTTTTTATCACAAGAACACTTTAATATTTTATATAAAGAAATAACTTCATTAAGGTTTCCTTGGTATTATCAAGAAGGTAAAGTAAACCCTGACGATAAACTTCCATCTCTCACACATTCTTTTTTTGAAGAAAGTATGATTCATAGTAACTGGTTTAATTTTATTACACCGGTGTTGGAGAAATGTGATGTGATGGCTTTAAGAAGAATAAAAGGTAATTTTGATTACAAAAACCATGAGTCTTTTAAAACTAGTCTACATACTGATTTTGAAAAAGGTTTGGATAATTGTAAGACAGGTATTTTTTATGTAAATACAAATAATGGCGGAACTTATTTTAAAGATGGTAAGTTTGTTGAAAGTGTAGCCAATAGATTCGTAATGTTTCCTGCAAACATGGAGCACGGAACACAGACACATACCGACGTAAATTTTAGGATTGTATTAAATTTTGTTTGGTATTAGAAAAAGTAGTATTAAAAGATATTATTGTCTTTACTTTATTAGAGGTATTTTTAGGTGACCTGTGTAAAATATTTGCTGGAAAGCTTAACAGTGTGCCTTCTTTTATTTCTATATTATTAATAATTTTTTTATCAAAACTATCGTATAGTTCAGTTCTAAAATTTTTATCAGGTAGTTGTAAAAAATAAATATTTGTCCAATGTGTCCCTTCATGTATATGCCAGTTGTGAGTGTCTTTTTTGTGATAACTTTGAAACCACATGTTATGTATTGTAGCTTCATCCATAGACAGTTCTAAAAGCATTTTAGTAATATAGGGTTCAAGTATCTTAGAAAACTCCATTGCATATAATCTTTCTGGTATTTTAGAAAATTTCCAATCAGTCTTTGATATAAAATCATTACAAGTTTCATCTGGTTTAATTGTATGTTGGTCAGTGATATTAATAAGATCTAATAATTTATCTTTAATTTTTTTATGTTCTTTCATTTGAAAGACAAAAGCGTAAGAGTTTAATTTAAATTTTTTTAATATTACTGACATACAAAATCAAATACTATGGAATATCTTGGACCCGTCTTATCATACAGGTCTGGATGAATGTTTACAATTGAGTGCATAACTTTGGCATTAAATATTAATAAAGAGTTTTCTTCTCCAGGAATTATTACAGAATCTTTTATAGAAGTACCAAATTCTAAATATTTATTTTTTAAATAATATATAGCTGTAAGATTAGTGTTGTGAGTGTGATTGTTAAAAGAAGAATCTTTTTTTGATACATTAGCCCAAGAACTATGTAGTTTTAGATTTTGATCTATATTCATAACTTTATTTAATACTTCTTTGTATAAAACTTTCCAATGAGTTTTTTCTTTCATCTTGTCATATAGATTGTTGTATGTCTGATATTTAGGGACTCCCTCACAAAGGTTTCCTGAATTTATCTCGTTATCTATATCTTCTATAAAAATATTTTTAGGCACAGATATTAATCTTTTATATAGATAAAATTTATCTGATAATTGTATTTCCATAAACAGCTTTTATATTATTCTTGTTTTTAAATTCTAATAAAGATTTAATATTATTCATTATGGGTTTACCCGATATATTTAAACTTGTATTAATAATAAGAGATTCTCCAGTTATCTTTTTGTATTCTTGTAATAAAGCGTAGAAATATTTATTGTCTTTTGACACAGATTGAAGTCTGCAGGTTTTATCTACGTGCTGAACACTATCTAAATCTTTTATTAAATAATTAACATAAAGCATGTAAGGGTTTAGATATCTTGCTTTTGTATATTTACTGTAATCTTCTTCTAATACAGAAGCACCAAAAGGTCTGTACACTTCTCTGTTTTTAATCTTGTTTAATTTTTCTTTAGCATCTTTTACGTAAGGGTTCATAAGTATAGAACGATGACCCAAGGCTCTTGCACCAATTTCTCCATGACCTTGATACCATGCAACAATCTCTCCTTTAGCTAAATACTTCGCAATCTTTTTTACAGTATCTATAGAAGGTTCTTCTGTAGATTCATCAGTTTGACAGAACGGAAAATTATTTAATTTATATTTTTTTATTTTGTACTTATCTAATAAAAACTTAACGCCACCTAAACTTAAACCTTCATCATCACAATGAGGTGGTATATTTAAGTTAGGATATTCTTCTTTCAGTAGTGTATTCCATATTATATTGTGAGCCACACCGCCAGCGTATCCTATTGTATCTTTCTTTTTGAAATGTTTTTTAAAGTATTCTAGTATCACTTCTCCTAGTCTTTTGTGTATAGTATGTGCCCAATTAAGTTTGTTATGAAAAGCAATCAAAGGATCTTTTTTGTAATCAATATATAAATTAAAATCATATATTTGTTTTACTTTGGTGATGTCAAAGTTTTTTATTGTATTGTAAAAACCTTTATCCAAACTACCATATGATTGTAATCCCATTAATTTACCTGCAAGGTCACATTCATGGCTAACTTTTATTCCTAGATCTAAGGCTACGTCACCGTAGTAAGTTCCAATTGAACCATGTTTACTAAAAGATGTTGTCTGAACTAACTTGTTGTTTTTAAATACAGTGGTAGCCACATCTTTATCTCCAAACCCATCTATAATCATATGATTTTTCATATCTCCATGTACCAAGTTATTACTTAAAGCGTGAGCCCAATGATGATTTACTCTTGTTACATTACCTAGTTCATGACAATAAAACTTAGTGCTTGGAAAAAATATTTTTTTATCTAGAGGAAAGTTATATATCCACGGGTCAAGGACCACGGACATTTCTTTAACATCGTTTATATCTATATTCCAATGATCAAATACTGTTTGTCTCCATTCTATAAGATTATTATAGGCATGATGTTTAGTATCAAAAATCCTTTCTGATTTTAAATAGTGAATCTCTTCACCATCAAAAAAAGATATGTTTGAGTCATGCTCGCATAGTCTAATAGATATAAAATTCATCAATCTAGAAGGTTTTGTTTTATTTCTTTTAATATAATTTTTTTAAATCTAGCCTCTTTAAATCTTTTATATCTTTCCATTAAAGGTACAAATTTTTCCCAAGTGCCTGCAGAAGAACAAGTTCTTATTATTCTTAATAATCTTTCATTAAAATCAAATCTTTTTAATTCTATCTCATGTTCACTATCAAAATGAACATAAGCCATGTCCTCATTTTTTTTAAATTTAAACTCTTCTATATCTCCCCATAGATTAAACTCCATATTGATGTTTCTAAACCAGGTGGATATGTTAAAAGAGCCAGGTATTATTGAGCCATATTTTAGATGTGGGCTATCAGAAAAGTACGGAGAAGTTAAAGTCATTTTCACATCTTCCTCACAAAAGAATATGTAAGAAGTAGATAATTGAAACATCATATTGTTTTCAAAATTTGGTTTATGTGGAAAAGTAATGTTTAAAAAATTTTTAGATACAGGTATAAATTCGTTCTCCCTCATTTTATAATGACAACTCATAGGAGCTTTTAATACAGCTATTCTAGAAGTTAGATCTTTGACAGCAGGACAGTAAAAAAGATTAGATGTTTTCTCTATATTTTTGGACATTCTTTTTCTTAAATCACTGCCCAATATAGAAGGGTCTTTGTATAAAATACTCCAATCATGATGTAAGTCTACATCTCCAGGTGACCAATATATTGTTGTTTTCATTGTAATCTTTCTGTACATAGTATATATACCACGTAAAAAGAACCTTTCAACAATAAAATAATTGGCTATAATGGGATTCTTATGTTACAAAAAATAGGCTTTCAACCAGGTATCAACAAACAAATCACACCCACAGGAGCAGAGGGACAATGGGTAGATTGTGATAATGTTAGATTTAGATATGGCACACCTGAAAAAATAGGCGGCTGGAATCAATTAGGGACATTAAACGAAAATGAATTGACTGGGGCAGGTCGAGGTCTACATCACTTTATTAACAGTTTATCTAGAAAATATGCAATCATAGGTACAAATAGAATATTATATGCTTTTTCTGGTGGTGTATTTTACGACATACATCCTATTGAATCTACAACCACTTTAACAAGCGCATTTACCACGACTAATGGATCGCCAACTGTGACTATAACTTACTCTAGTGCACATGGATTAGCACCAGGCGATATACTTTTAATGGATAGTTTTACAACTATTACAAATTCAAACTTTGGTGCATCAGATTTTGATGACAAAAAATTTATGGTGACCACTACACCTACCAATACAACAATAACTATTACAATGCCATCAAACGAAAGTGGGTCCGGTGCAACGACATCAGGAGGTATTAGAATACAAAAATATTATACTGTTGGTCCAGCTGTACAGGCTCAAGGATTTGGTTATGGATTAGGTTCTTGGGGTGGTGAAGCTTCTGGTCCTGTTACAACAACATTGGACGGTGCTTTATTAAATGACACAGCTGGCACCGGTGGATCAGGAACATCTATTACATTGACAAGCACAGTTAACTTTCCTGATTCTGGTACAAACTTTATTCAAGTGGGAACAGAAGAAATATCTTATACAGGTATTTCAGGAAATGATTTAACAGGAATTACAAGAGCAGTTAGAGGTAGTACAAGAGCTGCACACTCTGATGGTGCAACAGTAACTAATTCATCTGATTTTGTTGCTTGGGGAGAGGCTGCATCAGGAGACTTAGTTCTTGAACCAGGAATGTGGTCATTAGATAACTTTGGAGATAAAGCTATTTGTTTAATTCATGATGGTGCATGTTTTCAATGGGACTCTAGTTTATCAAACGCTACATCAACAAGAGCAACAATTATATCTGGTGCACCGACAGCATCACGTCATATGATAGTATCTACACCAGATAGACACTTAGTATTCTTTGGAACAGAGACAAACATAGGAACGCCATCATCACAAGATGATATGTTTATTAGATTCTCGGATCAGGAAGATATAAATACATATACACCCACAGCAACTAATACAGCTGGTACACAGAGACTGGCAGACGGATCACAGATCAGAGGAGCGATAAGAGGTAGAGATGCAATATATGTTTGGACGGATACAGCACTATTCACACAACGTTTTGTTGGTCAACCATTTACGTTTGCGTTTGCACAAGTTGGAACCAACTGTGGATTAGTAGGACAGAATGCGTGTGTAGAAGTTGATGGATCTGCATATTGGATGTCAGAGAATGGTTTCTTTAGATATGCAGGTAAGTTAGAATCATTACCTTGTTTGGTAGAGGACTTTGTTTACGATAGTATAAATCTACAGTCTGGTAATCAAATGGTATCAGCAGGGTTAAATAATTTGTTTGGTGAAGTTATATGGTTTTATCCAACAACAGGATCTAGTGTTGTAAATAGAATGGTTTCTTATAATTACTTTGATTCATCACAACAAAGACCTGTATGGACAGTTGGTAGTTTAGCTAGAACAATGTGGCGTGACTCTGCTGTATTTGGTTTACCACATGCATTAGAATACGATGCAGACACAGATACATCTTTTGATGTTATAGGAAACACAGAGGGTAGAACAAGTTACTATGAACACGAAACAGGAACAGATCAAAATAGAAATGGTACTATCACAGCGGTGACTGCTAACATATTATCAGGAGATTTTGATATTACACAATCAAGATCATCTACCGGACAACAAACAGGCGTTGCAACATTTAGAGGGGATGGTGAGTTTATAATGAAGATAAGAAGATTTATACCTGATTTCATTTCACAAACAGGAGCAACTAGAGTTACATTAAATTTAAGAAATTTTCCAAATGACTCGGCAGCAAGCTCATCACTTGGACCTTTTGATCTTACAACATCTACACAGAAAGTAGATACACGAGCAAGAGCAAGAGCCATAGCATTAAAAATAGAAAATACATCATCAAGTCAAAGTTGGAAATTAGGAACATTTAGATTAGATACACAACCGGATGGACGTAGATAATGGCA
>TARA_R100000654_G_scaffold23754_1_pt1 | contig 11538 bp, 2 predicted proteins | sample TARA_R100000654 | Tara Oceans TARA_R100000654 (sample SAMEA2622473) | marine metagenome | biome: marine biome (ENVO:00000447); feature: surface water layer (ENVO:00002042); material: "saline water (ENVO:00002010), including plankton (ENVO:xxxxxxxx)" | depth 5 m
TACAGGAACTTTGGGTATGGTGCCCAGTATTTTATTGTTCCTTATTTAAATTCTGTTTTCTTAAACTTCGTTTGTTTAAAACTTGTTTTAGTTTTTTCCTTTTCTTTTTTATCTTTATCATCTTTTTTATCTTGTAATTGCCACTCAGGCCAACCTAATATCATAGCTACAGACATCCAAGCTTCTACATCATCATCAAAAGCTCTTTTCAAGTTGTTAGTTTTACTTATAACTCTATCAAGAGGAACATTAGTAGTAGCTGTTATAACTTTAGCAGCTGATTCATAAGCTGGATTATTTAAAGCAAAACCTTTTTCAAAAACCTCTTCTCTTTTCTTTTTATTATCAAACGGGTAAGCGGCAGATTTAAATCTTGAAAGTTTACTCTTTATAGCTGGCGAAAACTCTAATAGCTTTATCCAAGCATCTACGTATTCAGGTCTATCTTTTTGTGTTCTTCTATATATATCTATACCTAAATTTTTAAGCACTTGCACTGTAACTCCACCAACTCCTAAACCTCTTAAACTAGAGTCAAGCATACCGTTTGCTGCATTAACTATTTTCTTTTCTTCACCGTCTGATATATCTTGATCACCAAAGCCTAAAGAAAATAAACCTTGTTGTAAAGCGTTAAATATTAAGTTCTGGATAGCTGCGTAGTATATTATTCTTGATACTCTTGTTCTATTACTTTCAGCTAAAGTTTTTCCTGGTATTCTTCTTTTATTAACAATATCTTGTATATCTCTTTTTTGTAGACGAGCATATTGCATTGGAGTATTAACATATTGTAGAATAACTCTACCTAAATCACTAGCTTGCTGTTGAGATATTTTACTAGGATCAGAAGACTGTTGTGACTTTTCAGATTCAGCTCTCCAATCTATCATAGCTTGTTTACTAGCCTCAGACTCTGACATACCTTGATTTTTCATTAAGTCTTTAACTTTATTTCTATAATAAGAAGCTCCACCAAAAGCAATAGCAAAACTATCAGCATATTTAGTAGGTGCATAACCTTTTTCAAGTATATAACTTAATACAGCTTTAGCTTTGTTTTTAGATGTTTTAGCAGCATTAGCTATTTCAGATTCTGATATATTAAGTTTCAAACCATTACGTCTATCTTTTAAATAGTCAGAGTTAATTAACATTTTAAAATCTTTCCAGAACTGAGGTTGATTAGCAAAAGCTTTACCAGCTTGATAAGGGTTATTAAAACTCCAATTAATAAAGTTAGCTGAAGATATAGTTTGAAGTAATGCTGACCTAGCATTAATAAACATAGTAACACCAGTAGAATTATTTATATAATCAAGAACTTGATTACTTAATCTATTGCCTCCACCAGTTCTATTACTTCCTGTTTTCATTCTAGCTAAAGAATTTTCTACTGCTTCTCTATATTTTTTACCGTAAGCAGCTTCTAATTTATTTAAGTTTTCTTTACTAAATATAACGCCAACGTTTTCTTTCCAGGTTTCTAAATATTTACCCCTTTTAGTTGTATTTAAAACATCTACAAGATCTGTAGTTATAGTTCCATTAGCCCAACCTTCAGATGGTTTAGAATATCCATCGCCTTTAGTTATTCTTAACACTTGATCTGCAAATACTTTTAATTTAGGATTTTTTTCTACTATATCAGATAATTCTTTTAAATCTGTTTTAGAAAGTCCTGGTATATTTTCACCAACTTTGTTCCACAAATAAACTCTTACCGCTTGTTCATTAGTAAAACCTGATTCTGTTTCTTTCTTTAAATCTTTAGGTACATCTAATTCTTTTTTCAATGCTTTAAAATCAGCCATTATATTGACTCTAGATGTAGATAAATTAGTCATAGCTCTAGTGTAAGGATCAAGTAAAGCATCTTGATAAAACTTCATAGCTTTTTCACCTTTTCTACCTTTAGGTAGCGTAACATAAAGTAAACCTTGAAAATCTTCAGCTGATGGTGGTATAAAAAATCTTTGTCCTTTTTTCTTACCACCTCTTACTTGAGCTTTAACATCTGAAAATACTTTAAAAGCATCTATACCAGTTGACTCTTGTAGTATTTCATTAAAGCTAGTATTCATTTTTTCGCTAGTATTTAACCTAGCTTGTTGGACTTTTGATTTAACATCTATAACATCTAATACTTTTTTAACTGCTTTAACGTTTTGTATTGCATCATCAGCAAAGAAAAAATCATTATAACCTTCCGCTGCTTTACCAACTATCCAATCAGCTTTTGCTTTACCAGTTGAATTACCTAGACCTGTTATATTTTCTAATGGTATATCAATACCCATTTGTTTTAGAAACTCATGTATAGCAGGCGCTGCCTCAGGTGCTCTAGCTGTTAGTATATGTATATCTCTTTCACCTTTTGCTTCCTTCATTGTTTTCATTAAATCAAACAATGGACCTTTACCACCTTCAGTTACTTTATTAAAGTCAGAGAAATCCATTTCCCAACCTTTATCTATAAGGTCTAAACCTTCTTTAGCAAACTGTTCTGCATTAAGTACTTTTCTTTCACCGCCTCTTGTAGCAAATACTTTGTTTTTACTTGTACCTACTGTGTCGTCAAAGTCAAATACTCTAATTTTCTTAGGTTCTTTTTTAATCTTTCTGGCATTGGCTAAAGCTTTATCGAACTTAATAGCTTTGTCAACAACCATTTTATTAGTCATTTTTTCTGAAGTATTAAATATAGGATCTTTTACTTCACTTATTATTTCCATGGTTTTTAGAGTAGCATCTCGCTTAGCGTTTAATAGATCTAACTCTACAGCTAACTCTTTTCTTAACTGTTCTGGTTTGATAAATCCTTCTTGTCTAGTTGACCATTTAGATATTAACTGCTGCTGTTTAGCTATTATTTCTGGGTTTAAAACATCTTTTCCAAACTCTTTTTCTCCTATTAAGAGTTGATCAGCTAATGATTCTAATTTACCTAATTTATTAACAACTATTATTTCATTTGGATTCATACCAAATGTTTCTTTACCGTTAACTACTGCTCCTTCTCTATTTACTTTTTCATTAAAGTACCTTGACCATACACTCCAAGCTTTGTTTATGTCACCACTTTCGATAGCTTCTTGCCAAGACTCCCAATATCCTTCTGGCATTTTAGCTTTGTATCCAGCAGCCGCAACTTTACCATCATTAGCCTTATTTATTAGTATCTGAAAATAGTTATCTCTTACTAGCTTTTTAAGCATAGTTGTACTGGCGTTAGGGTCTAGTATAGTTCTAAAAGCTATTTCACCCAATTGATTAGCTGGCATAACATGCTCTCTTTCAGGTCCTCTTTTACCTTTCCAATATATCTCATATCCTCTAGCATGAGACGCCATTCTAAATGGGTGATTACTAGCGGTAGATGAATGTCTAAAAAAAGCTTCCATAGCTTGTATAACCTCAGGATTATACTTTTCTGCTTTAATCATTTTATCTAAACCATCAATAACTAAGTCAAAACCATCATAATTGTCTTTAAGCTCTTTTAAAAATTCTTTAGATTTCAAGTATTTAGGATTGTTTTGCTTCATAATTTTATCCCATGGCTTACCCATAGCGGTAGCCATTTGATCTACTTGTTTTACGCTTTCTTTTGAAAAGTTATGTGATTCGTTTTTTCTCCCCTTAAGTACTGAATTTTTTCTAGTTTCACCCAGCATTAAACTACCAGTTCCTCTATTACCATTATTAGAAACACCTCCAGAACTTATTATTTTTCTTATAGGTAAATATTTTGGTAAAACATTTTCTATAAAGTTTTCCATTATTCTTTTAGTATCAGCATTCTCCACTCTTTCTTCTGTAATAAACTTAAGTGGTTTTACTTCTAATTCTTTTAATATTTTTCTAGCGCTGACAGCAAAAGTACCGATTGGCTCTTTAGAAATATCTTTTAACTTATCAATAATTTTTTCCGAAGCTTGAAACTTGCTAGCACCAGCTTTTAGATCTGCTATTACTTTTTTCTCTAGTTGAGTATCAGCTGGCATCTTAGATCTCTTAGCTTCATTAGCTACTTTCATAGCTTCAACTACTGCCATGCCTTTAGCTAATTGACCATTTATAGTTCTATCATAGGTTTTTAAATCTTTACCTATTAGTAAGTCTCTTTGAACTTTAGCTATTGTTTCTGCAGTTGGATTTTTAAACTCAGGCTTTAGTTCATATACTAAAGTTTGGCTAGTTAATCCTTTAGATCTTTTGCCTGTGCTTTGATAAAAATACTTTATTATTCTATTTGGTAATCCAATACCTCTACCTACAACTTCTCTTGAAACATCTATTGATTCTCCTTGTTTGCTTATAATAGCTTGTTCACTAGTAACATTAGTTTCAGGTAGAGTGTTTATAAATCTTTTCATGTTACTTTTATCTGAAAAGAATTTTTGTATATTACCAAATTCAGAGTCGCTTATAACTCCTTTTTCACCTTTCTTAGCTGGTTTACCTGTTTCTAAATTAATAAGTTTCTTAGCAAAAGTTAAATTCTTTTTAGGATCAGATATTTTTTCTGCAGGTACTTCAAATATTAATTCACCAATTTCACCAACTTGTTTTTTAGGTGCACCACCTACTCCTGGTTTCATGTCTTGAAGTTCTATAGTTTCAGCTACTTCTAATATTTCTTTTTTCTTTCTACTAGCTTCTTTACCTTCAAATACACTAACTAATCTTTCAGTTTCTTTAGGCGTAGTTTTTTTAGTTTCAACTATAGTTTCAGGCGTACTTATATCAGCTACTTGTTTAGCTGTTTCAGAATCAATACTAGTAGTTTTAGCTTTATCACCTATTTCGCCTTCATAAAACTCAGCACGTTTAGGTCTTATATTACTATTAATCCATGTTGAAAGTTTTGTACTACCATCATACCTTTCTAATATACTAACAAATTCTTTTTGTATAAAAGATACAGCATTTCTAGGCGGTATATCTCCCTTTGCCATATCATAACCTAAAGCTTTTAAACCTATATTATTGTATTGTTTTATTAAATTTTCTATACCTTTAGCATCTATAGTTCCTTGTTTGTAATCTTTAGCAAGATCGTCTGCTTTCTTTTCTGAAAGTTGTATAGAACCTTTACCATCTTGTACTAGTTCAGCATATTCTTGTTGAGCTTTTTTTAATGCTTCTTTAGCTTCTGGAGTTCGTTCTACGCCACCTAAGAAATAATCTACTACATCAGCACCTGATCTAGAATTTAATGCGTCTGGTGCAATCTTTTTAATCTTTATATCTCTAGTTAAACCAGTTAAAGCACCTTCATTTTCAAGTTCTAAAAACTCATTTATAAATTCTTTTTCTATATTTATATTTCTATTACCAGATTCTTTTAGTTCTTTATAACCAGGTCTTTGAAGCATTTCAGCTTCAACCTTTTCAAAAATACCTATATCTTTTAATCTATTAGTAAAGCTGTCTATGTAATCTAATGCTTGTTTCTCAGCTAATTCTTTTGCATCAGCAAAATCTATATTTCTTTCATTAACAAGTTCTTTAGCTCTTTTTCTTATTCCTTCAATACTAAAGCTTCTTTCAAATACTGGATGGTATATTTCATGTTTAAGAGTAGATCCTTTTCTATACTCTTTCATTTTGTCTTTATTAATGGCAAAAATGGTTTTACCATCTACTACTGCTTGAAAACCAAAACCTACACTTTCTACATTGTTATTACCACCTAACTCTTCTTTTAGTTCTTTAAATTTAGTATCGCTTAATTCTCTTACTTGTGCTTCAGGATCTTTTAATACTTCTTCTGCTTGTCTCATCGTTTGCTCAACTCTACCTGATCTTGCTTGCTCAGCTTCTTTCATTAAGTCTTGAGATTCTTGTACAAGCTTTTCTTGTTCAGCTTTTAAATTTTCTTTAGCAGTGTTATAATATCCTTCTGTAATTTTATTATCTTTAAATTGTTTATCTAAAGATTCTATATTTGATTTAACATCACTTTGTTTTAAAGTATTTTCTACATATTTTTTATAACCACTAGAAGTAACATCTGGAAATATTTGTTGTGCTTCAGCATATCCTATTTCAGAAGCTTTATAAATATCTGTTGCTTGTTTTTCAGTAAATCCTATTTTTTGAAGTTCTAATATTGGTGATCCACCACCGTTAGCTAAACCAGCCTCAGCAATATTTGTAATGCCTTCTGCTGTTAGCCCATTGCCTGCATCTAGTGATCTTATAGTAGCTTCTAGCCTTTTATTTAAACCGTTCCAGTTTTCTAACCCTTTCATTTCAATATCAACCTGGTCTAAAGCTTCTTTTAGCTTTAATCTATTTGCTATAAATTCTATATTATCTCTTTGATCGGCTTTTTCAGTTTCAGTTAGATTGTCGTTTTTATTTATTTCATCAAGCTTTTTTAACTTAGCATCATCTACTTCTTTTTCACTCCAACTACCAGTCTTTTTAACTTCTGCACCAAGTTGTCTAGCTAGCTGATTAAACTTAGGTTGATTTGTTCTAATATTATCTATATCGTAATGGAAATTTTGTATAATTTTTTTACCGTAACTACCAGGTCTAGCCATACTCATAGCTAATAAAGAACCATACATATCCCAAAAAGATTCACTATCAGTAACTTGTTCCCACACTTCATTAAACTCCATTTCACCTTGAGCTACGTCTACAATACCACTAGATAGCTCACCTGCTTTTATAGCAGTAGTACCAATTAAAGGTTTAGTTCCAAATTTAGCAGCACCTGATAAAGTTCTAGGAGTATATTTATCAAAAATATTAACAGCAGTAGCTACGTATTTATTTTTTTCTGCAGTTTTTAATATAGCTTTAGGAAAAGTTTTACTCATCCAATTAAAACCTAAATGACCAACTTGTGATCCTATAGCAAACGGAAGAACAGGCATAGGATCTGTATTAGCTATAGTACCCCCTATTAAATTAGAACCAGCTAATCCCCAAGATTCTTGTAGAACTCCACTAGTAAATTGACCAACTCTTAGAGCTGCATTAGGATTTAATCCTAACTTAGTAAAATTAACAGCTGCTATTTCACCTATAGCTAAACTAGCTCTACCAACAGTACCAGTACCACCTGTTAGAGCAGTCCATAACATTATCTCTCCACTCATTTTAACTAAAGGAGTTATAGTAGATCCTATGTTTTCCATTGCACCCACGTAATAATCTCCTCTATCTCCGACTTTATCTACTAAAGCTTGTGCTTTTTTAGATCTTTTATCAAATATAATATTACCTTCTGCATCTTTAATAGCTTCTTCTCTATCAATGTTTTTAAACTTACCTAATTCATCAGACAGTACATCATAAACAAATCTATTAGACATTTCATTAGTAGATAAACTTTCTAAATTAAAAGCATCTGGTATAGCAGCAACAAGCGATCCACCGAAGCCAAGTCTTTTAGAAGTAGTTGGATCTAAGTTTATACCTACAACACTTCTTTGCACTCTTAAAGTTTCTACTAAGTCATTGTATTTTTTTACAACAGCATTAGGTTCTTTAAATACATTACCACCGTTTGGTAAAGTAGATATAGACGGAGGGACTATACCTGTGTTAGCCATAGTTTCTATATCAATAGCGTCTTGTTTAGTAGATTTTTCATCATTCCAATTAACACCTAATGATTGAAGTAAAGTTGGATTACCTTGTTGTTGACTTTGAAATAACGAATTACCCATTGCAGCAACTTTGTTTTCTAACTGTTTTAAAGCTTTTACCTGTTCATTAATAGGCATAAACATAAACTTATCAGCAGTCTCTAAAAATAAATTATCTTGTCTATTTATTTCCTCTTCGTCTAGTAAATCTTTATTTACCACTTCACCTGTTTGAGGATCATAGTAAATATTTACTTGAGCATCATTTCTTAATTCTCTTAACGCTTTTCTTTGTTGCTCTGCGGTTTTAGCATTTCTAACTTTAGCTACAGCTTCTTCACCATATACGTTATTCATAGTGGTAACAGCTCTATCAATTAAACCTGTATTTATTTTATCATTAACTTTACTATAAAAAGTCTCGTCTTCTTCGCTGATACCTTCTTTTTTAACCTCATCTAATACAGTAGTTTCTGCTTTAGCATTAGCATTATCTATTTCTAGTTCGTTATATATGTTAAATATCTCTGCCGCTTTAGGAGTTTTACCATCTTCGTTTAATATAGAAGATTGCAACCAATTTTCATCTGCCTGATTTACATCTCTTTGAGCTTTTGTATATTTAAGATATTCAGTAGCGGTGGGTATACCATTAGGCTTACCTATGCCTTCTACAGTTTTATCATCAAATTGATTAAATCGTTCTAATATATAATCAGCAGATTCTTTAGGTCTTTGTTCAAAGTCAATGCTATATAAGGCATTTAAATTATTTTTAAACCCAGAAACACCAGAACTCATATCTGCACTAAGATTTATAGGTGCAGCTATACTATCTCCTTGCGTATTAATACCTTTCAGAGTATTAGTTATTTTACTTTTTTCTTTCTTTTGTATATCTGTTATTATATCTCCAAACTTAACATTAAAATCTTTTACGACTTCATCAGTAATTAAAGGTTTTTCTGGTAATTCAATAGGTGAAGTTACTAAAATTCCGTCAGCTTCTGCTTTTTCTATGTCTTTTATTAAATCTTTTTTTCTTTGATTAAATATATCTACTGATTCTGATAAACTAGCTGGTTCTTTTTTAGGCTCTGTTTCTACAACTGTTTCAGCAACTAATTCTTTTTCAGGTTCTGTATCAATGTCTGAATTATTTAATTTGTATGCGCTTTTAATATTAACTAACTTTTGATCGTTTAAGCCACCAGCATCATACTTATCGTAAAGATCGTTTATTAATAAATCATAATCACCTTTATAAGCGTTTTTAATTTTACTTATTTTCTCTAAAGAAACATCTTCGTTGTTCTTTGTCTTGTAAAAGTCTATTAAAAAATTATCTATAGTTTCATCCATTATAAAGTGTCTTTTGGATCTTTTAGATCATTACCTTTGTTAAAACTTTCTTTAAGCAATTTTTTAAATGTTTGAACTGGGCCAGGCTCTGATTCAAATAAAGAAGCTACGTCTTCACCTAAATAACTACCAATTTCATTTGCTGGTATAGATAGGTTTTTAGCGGCAGCAGCATTCAAAATCAACTTTATGTCATTTTCGCTTAAATCGTCAACTGAAAGTGCACTAAACACTTCAGTCGTGTCACCACCTTTTTTTACAAATATTCTACTACCATCAAAGTTAAAAGGTTTTTCTGGATTCATTTGATTAAGTGCTTTAGCAAGCGCTTCTAACCTATTACCACTATTTTTTTGTTGATTAACTTGTTTTGCTTTTTTAGTTAAACTATCAGCTAATCCTTGGTATTGTTTGTTTTCTTTTTTTAACTCATTAAGTATTTTTAACCTTCTAGCTTTTTCAGTTTCTGTTTTAGCATTTTCTAAATTTATTTGAGCTTGTTTTAATCGATCAGCAAGCGATGATGTTTCTTCCGGTTCTGTTATTTCCGTGCTTATAGTTTGATCATCTCCAGGCATCATTAGATTAGTTATATACTCAGCTTGATCAATAACCATTGCTTCTGCTTGTTCGTCTGTAATCTTCTCATTGTAAGCATCAGGTAAATTAACTCCAACACCAGCACCTTTTAACCATCTAGACACATCGACACCAACATTATTTAAAATAGCAGGGTTAAGTTTTAATTCTTTAAGTATAGACTGTCTAATATCATTATACTTAGCAGTGTTAGTAACAATTAATCTTCCCTGATCATCTCTTTCAGTGTATTTTTCTAGTTCTGGTTTATACTTTTTAGCAACTTGATTATAAACACCTGTTAAAAACTCTGTTTGATCGCTAACATATTTTATTGGTCTACCACCGCCTAACTCACCTATCTTCTGTTGGTTTAATAAATTATAATTAAACTTACCATTTAAACCTTCTTCAAGTCCGCTTTGGTTATAACTTAAAGTAAATCCAGAGTCTTTATCGTAAGTAGCTTTTATATTATTACCATTATTCAAAGACATGTCATTATAAAATGCTAATGCTCCTTCATCTGTTAAGCTAGATATTATAAACTGAGATCTACCAGACATTTTTGCTTTTTCATATTCTTCACTATCTTGATCAAGTATAGCTAGATGTTCTTGAAGTTTACCTACGTTTTTTAAAAAATTATCTTGCTCTACCAAATATTCGCTTTGATCTCTACCTATAGAGTTATAACCTAAAATATATAACCTTTCTCTTTCTTTTTCTAATTGTTCAGTTATACTCTTTTTAAAATTTTCATCTCCAGATTCTAATACTCCAGCTTCTAGTTTTTTAATTTGATTATCTTGCAAACCTAACGCAGCTTTACTTGCTGCTATAGTAGCCATTTGCTTTCTAGCTGTTTCACCAGTTTCCGCTATTCCAGTAGATAATTCGCCTAAGCTATAGTCTACTAACATGCTAGTTGGTACCGTTTGTCTTCTTCTTCTATTGCTCATATTTAAAAAATTTAATCAAGACTTAATAAAGTTAAAATTTCATCAATTTGCATGGTTGGATTATCTCTCTGCATGCCTAATATAGATTCCAACTCTTCATTAGAATATGCAGATCTATTAATAGAATTGTTTAAAACTCCTACAACTGGCATAACACCTTTATTTGGAAACATACTTAAAGCTGTACCTCCAGGTACGTACGATTGTTGATTAGCCATAGGATCTTCTTGAAAAGTTGGCATACCGCTTTCATCCATTAAACTAAATTCAGTATTTCTATTTATGTTGTCTAAAGCCCTGCCTGCATTATATTTTTTATTTAACTCATCATCTGTTAAGTTAACTGCAGTATTATCAACATTACTTATTTGATCTTTTTTCTTAGGAACTATACCACCTGCTATTGCTTTTCCAGCAGCTCCAAACGCTTGAGCAGCTGCTGATCTTGAAGCAAACTGCTGTGCTTGAAGTAAATCTGCTTGATCTTGTAATCTACCCAAGTCAGCTTCTGTTCTTTGTTCTTGAAGCATCATTCTTTGTACTTCACCTTTTCCTCTAGCTATATCAACTTGTAATTGTCCTTGAGCTTTTAGTTTTTCATTATTAACTTCTTGCTGTTCTATACTAGCTGAAATATCTTTTTTAGATCTTAACGCTGCTTGAGCTAAAGCTGTAGCGCCACCAGCAGACTTACCAGTTGCTCTTAAAGTATCTAAAGTATTAGCTAAAGCTATATCCGCTTCTTCAGCCTGGATTCTAGCCGCTTGAGTAGCTACAGATAAATTTTTATATGGGTTTTCTAAGTTTTGATAAGGGTTAGTTATATCTTGTCTATTAGAAAGTTTAGTTTCTATTTCACTAACTTTATTACCATAATCTATTCTAGCTTGCCTAGCTTGAAAAAGTGATATAGTACCTATAGCAGCTTGAGTAATACCCTCCCAACCCGCTTGTGGGGTTATTGTATTTTTAAATCCCATAATTATATTTTTATCTTGATAGTACAAATTCTGTTGATGCTG
>TARA_R100000654_G_scaffold24648_3_pt1 | contig 11535 bp, 12 predicted proteins | sample TARA_R100000654 | Tara Oceans TARA_R100000654 (sample SAMEA2622473) | marine metagenome | biome: marine biome (ENVO:00000447); feature: surface water layer (ENVO:00002042); material: "saline water (ENVO:00002010), including plankton (ENVO:xxxxxxxx)" | depth 5 m
ACTTAATTCAAGATTTTTAGTGGTCAAATCCATTTCATCAATTAAATTATTTATTTTGTCTCCTGCAACTTTGACAGTCAACTCCTCAAGAGTTAAATCTTCTAACTGACTTTCTGTTGTAGTTTTAAAAGCGTCTTCTAAGAGAGGACCAGTGATAGCTCCAATAAAAGCATTTTTTGTTTTAGTGTCTGTAGTTTTATCTGCTAAAGCTAACTGTAAGGCTTTATTTTTAAGATTTTCAATTTTTTTACCTTGTGCTGTACCATACCTAGCCACACCTGTAGCCGCTTGTGTTATTACATCTGATATACTTGCATCTGGGTTTAAAGCTAAAGCACCTAACTGTAAAAATTCTGGTGCAGCGGCTAGGAAAGCTTGATCTCTTAAACCTTCTTTATCAATTAACTGTTTTTCATATTGTTGACGAACAGCTTGAGTATCAAAAGGTCCAGCAGTTACTCCATAAACTTTAGCCAAAGCATCTGCTATTTGTAATTTTGCAGGATCATAAACTCCTGAATCACCTAAGGCAGAAAATAAATTCTGTGTATTTTCTCCCGTTATATTGCTACCATTAAAACGATGAACAATACCCCCATCTTTTGCCATCATCATTGGGTTTTGTTGTTGCATCATTTGTTGCGCTCCGGGGGCCGCGGCTAACCCACCTTGTTGCTCTTGTAATTCAAAAACTGGTTGCACTAAAGCTAAGACAGATAAAGGAGTATCTTGAGCATCTTTCTCTCCTACTGTTGATGCTAGTTCTTGAACTCTTCCTTCCAAAGGAACCTCATCACCACGCACTTGATTCATTAACTCGACATATTGTGCAGGAGAAACTTTAGCGACACCTGTTGTATTAGGGTCTGCTTTTGGCATTTCTTGATCTAATCCATCAGCAATACCAACAGCATCTGATTTTTCACCTTCCATGGGTGAACCCTCAGCTCTATTTTTTAATCTATTTAAAAAAATTTGTTCTTGCTCAGATAAGTTATCTTCTCTAGATGGAAGAGCTCCTTTCTCTTTCATTTCATTTGAAATTTTAAAATTAGTAAACTCATTTATTAGACCAGTTAACAAGCTAAAGTTGTCTGGATTATTGCCTTGTAAAAGGGTGTCCAAAATACTTTGACCTCTTTCTCCGTAAGTGCTTAATAAAAAGTTTTGAAATTCTGGATCAATAACAGTCTTTCCATAGCTATCTAATTCAGGTTTTTCTTTAAAAACTCCAAAATTTCTCATACTCAAAGCATCAGATAAAACATTTTTTGCATCAGAAGTTAAAGAGGATAAATTTTTTATATCATTTTCTGTAGCACCAAATTCAGATCTTAAAATATCTTTTTCTTCACCTGTTATAGGTGTACCTGTTTGTCTTCTCACAATTCGTGGTCTAAACATAGGTCGTTGCATAACCTCATTCATCATTAAAACAATCCTTGCAATCCTTTTAATCCACTAAGTGCTCCTAGCCCTAATGAACCGTAACCAATAATTTGTTGTAATGGAGATACTGAACCACCTCCACCAGCAGGTGTATAAGAAGGTATTGATGGAGCATAACCAAATGCTGAACCTAAGAAACCTAATTCTGTGAATGGTCGTTGATACTGAGCCAATTGATTAGAATAATCCACATCCAAACCTTTTTGTTGTTGTTGCTGTTGTAAGTTTGCAAAATCAAGTAAGGTGCTGATATCTGCAAGTCCTCCTCTTTGCACGTCAAAACCAAGTCCCGCCTGTCCACCACCTATTTGACCTAATTGTGTTCCAAAAGTTCCGAACTGTCCTGCAACGTTTCCTAATCCACCGGCAGCGGCTTGTTGAGAAGCTAAAAAGTTTGATAAACCTTTTTCAAAAGCCTGCCCTTGTGCTTGAGCTAAAGCTCCTGCTCTATCTCTCTCTAGTTGAGATCTTTGAATGCCCTCACGACCTCCCCCAAAAGCTCCTGCTCCAATCGCACCGGCTGCAGCTTCATTGGAAGCTATGTCATAAGCACGATTAATTTCATCTCTGATGGCATCTTGATAAGGGTTGATAAAAGGTTGAATCTGTTCTGTTGTAGGAGCAGTCGCTAATCCTCGATAAACATCGGCTGCTTCACCTAAAACATCTCGCCCTGTTCCAATGGAGGAAACCCCCTCACCGATTGTTTCTTGACCTCTTTCAACAAAAGGTTCAAAGGCCCCAAGGCCTTGAGTAGCTCTATCTTGAGCTTGTTGGTAAAGATTATTTAATTCAGCTAATTTTTGCTCTGGAATACCTTGAACATTACCAGCTTGAATATCTTTAATAAGGTCTTGAATACTGTCTAAGTATCCTAAATATTTACCTTGAATTTCTTCTTCCATTATGCTCTCCCTACCATGCCCATACTTTGTTCAGATAAACTACCACCTTTTTCTAAACTTTTCATTAATTTATACATGTTTTGTGCTCCCACTTTTCTCGATCCGCCACCCGCGTTCCGAACAGCTTGAGCAGTCATTACAAATTCACCATCACTTAACATTGCAGGAATATCATCAGAAGTTCCCGTTCCAGCTCCTGCAATTTCACCGATACGTTTTGGATGTTCTTTTACTTTTCCATTGGGATGTTCTATTTTTTGACCCTTATCAGCGACACCACCTGTCATCTCTCCACCATCCGCGGCATAAGAAATATAAAAATCATCTCTTGCTTGTTGCACATAGTCAGTGTCATCTATCTCTGGTTCATCTTTAGGTAAAACAAAAGGTAAGGCTGCACTCGCTAAAGTAGCTATTGGAGCAATCCGTCCTATAAAATCTCTTTCGGGTTTGATACCCATTTTAAATAATTCTTTTTCTGTAAAGCCCATATCTAAACCTTGAAGAAATTTAGGATTCATTTTAGAAGCATCACTAAATGGATTTAACCTAGATCCTATACCTTCTGTAAAGAAATCTTTAGTTGTATCGACTGCTGTTTGAAGAAAACTTGGTTCTGAAACAACTTGCTCAATACCTGTAGGTAATAAATTTGAAGGAGCAACACCTGGAACATTTTTAGGATCATTAAAAAATCCTAACAATTCATTTGCGTAAGTTGTATCAGAAGCAACCGCGGGTGTGACTGCTGGAACTGTCGCTGCACTTGTATTAACAGGAACTTTTGTTGCTCCTTTACTGAACCCACCAGTGATACCGGTCAGAGCAGTTTGTAGCGCTAAATTTTTTGCAACTTCAGATGGTTTTTGACCAGACGCTAAACCTAGTCCAGCACCTATTCCTAATTGTGCTACCGGACCAATGCCTGGAATAAAAGGTAATACATAAGGTGCAACAGGAGCTACAGCTCTTGCGACACCTGTGACAGTATCCTTAACATTTTGAAAAAAATCCCCGATCAGCGATCCGAGACCCATTTCATAAACTTGTGCGTATTCCTTTTCTTGCATATTCTCTACTCTGGTAACGTATGTGCTCCTGCAAATACATTGGGAGCTGTTACGTGAACATCTCTTCTAATATCTGCTTCTGTTGTGTCTGTTTCTGAATTGTCAATATCGGCCTGACATTCTTCGTGTGAATTATACTCTCGACCTGTTCTAGTATTAGTAATGGTTGTCTCTACTTTAGCACTATAAACAGGAATTTTTTTACCACCAATATCGTCATAACGTAAAATTATTGGTTCGTCTACAATTTTTGCCATATTATAGTTTTATAGTCGAAAAACTAGGAAATCAATAGGTTTTATTATCTGAAAGGTTGTCCTAACCACCATATAACTAAAGAGTTTCTAATTCCTTTTGTGATAGGAGTAATTCTATGCCAAACAAAAGAGGGAAAAACTATAATACTTCCTTTTTTTCTAAACTCTTCTCTTGTAAAAATTTTATTTTCTTCTTCAGGATTTAAATGAGCAAGTTCTAAGTTGCCTCCTTCATAGTTCTCAGGCTCAGAAAGAGTAACTGTTACAGAAAGTTTTCTTATTTTACCATGAACAGATGGATATTCTGGTTTATTCCAAGGCCGAGCAAAAGCATCTGTATGCCAATGAAAGTATTGTCCTTCTCCGTATTCAGTAAATTGAGCAGCTTCTCCATGATCGTAATCAAAATTCCAACCTGCATTTTTATTAGCAGCATCGACATAAGGTCTTATGTATTCATAGATAAAAGATTCGGATGTCCAAAAGATATTAGATGTTCTTTTAGATTTTTTTATCTCATCTTTTTCTCCAACAACTCCTTCTTGAAATTTGTTTTTTTCTTTTAGTTCAAGTATTTCATTACATTGTTTCTCATTAAGAGCACTTTCAAAAAACCAAAAGTCATTAGGTAAAATCATTATGTAAATAAATACATTATTGCTGTTGCTTGACCTCTAATACAGATACTTCAACCACTGCTCTTGAGGCAGCGTTTGCTTGTAATTTCATTTTATCTCCTTCTTGATAAACCATACTTGTACTTATTGTATTTGTATCAGACGCAGATACATCAACTTGAAATACTTGAAAGTCTGAACTACCATTATTGTGATCAACATTAACAGTAACTGCACTTGATCCGTCATAATTGTGAGTATTGATAGTTTTGACTATAAACGTAGATACTGGCACAGGTGGTGTCGCTGCAACATTTGCAGTAGGCACTTCAAAGACAGTCGTTAAATCTGTGGTTGTTAAGTTTGCAATAAATCTTTTAAAAACATCAGCCATTAACTAAAAAACCACGATCTTCTTGTGGACTCCTCCTGCGTGTCTTGTGTATATTGAGTGTTCAACTGTTGTATCATTTCTTCTAATTGTCTTATAAGTTCAGCAGACTGTTGAGCATCATACTCTGGTCTTGGATCTGGAAATCTTTGTAAAGTTAATTTTGCCAATTTTCTTCTTTCCCAAGTGTACCATTTTTAACATGTAATTTGTATTCTTTTTCATCATTGAATAATAATGATTCGATCAATGTATAATACAATACATTATGTGTGTCATTTCTCAAGGTAACCTCACTTTCTAGTTTAATATTTTGATGCACATATTCTTTAGGATGTTTTAATATTAAATGTAAAAAGCCTGAAGTTAAAGATATTCCAGATTTAGGTTTCATTCTAATATATTTTTGATCGTCGTAAAAAGCGTGTATGTTTTCATAGTTTGTTTTTCTGTATGGTTTAGATTTCCAATCTTGTAGTATTTGAAAAGGATTCATTATCTTCTACCATCAGGTTGTATATCAAAACGTTGCGTGCCTAATCTCCAAGCTGTTCCTGTAGTATTGGAAACAACATTAACAGTAAATTCTCTGCCTCTACCTCTTAAACTAACAAACTCTGTAGCATCAGTAAAAGTAGCAGTTTTTGTAACACTTGTGGTATTGTTTGGATAATATTTGAATTCTAGGTTCATGTTTAATGTTCCTGCTTGATTTTGTACATCAGGAATAAGTTTTTGTACCATAAGAATATCATTACCCTCACCTATTTCTACAGAACCTGATTTAACAAAAGCAGTCATAGCTGCTCCATCTGCATCATTACCTGTTTCATGTAAAAACATTTGAGTTGCACCGTCTGTTAAACCAGAAATTGTTTCATTATTAGCTGTAGTCGTCGGTAAGTAGTCTGAGGCAACTGGATTATCATATACTTCTCTATCAATCCAAGTCGTTCTATCTAAAGTTCCCGTCCACCAAGTTTGTTCCAAATAGTTGTAAGCGACTATAGCATTAATTGTGTCTGATCCTGTTCTAGGATAGAACCACATGATTTCATTAAACTCACCATTATGCCCAGCAAAAGCATTTTCTGCTCCAGTCACATTTATATTATCAAAAATAAATTGTTCGACAGTACAAGGTAGCTTTTTGACAGTACCATCAAATAAATAGAAAGAATCTTGCGACATCCAATAGCTTACGCCATTGATATCTACACCTGCATGACTACCAATAATCCCACAGTTCTGACCAAGTTGTCTTAAACCAAAAGTAAAAGGAGGACCAATGAATTGCATAGAGTGTAAAGAAGTGTCTGTCCAAACAAGTATCTGACCTCTTGATCGCTCTGCGGCTACGATACGTGATCCGTCAGCAATTCTTAAAGAACCTGCTGTGTTTTCTGCTGTTGGTTGATAAGTTGTAATATCTTCTTGACTAGAAAATCTTATAAGCAAGTCGTCCTGAGAACCTGTTGTGCCAATCGTATTCTCCGTGCCCATAAAAAGAAGATGTCTGTCGGGAGTAGAAACTAAACTTAATCTTGAAGCTGTAGGTGCACCAGATATTGCGGTTGCTCTTGTGGCCACTCCTGCTGAGGTATCCCATTGAAAAGCCCCACCATTCAAAACAGTAGCGATTAAATCTTCACCAAAATTATCTAATGACCACTGTCTTGCCTCTAACGTTACATTAGATGTAGACCTCGGTGTACCCCATGTAGATACATTCCATGCACCTGTACCCCAACCAAAAGCTGAAGTAGATACTTCAGGACCTATTGATATTTGATACTTCGCATTACCACTACCTCCTCCACTCGCAGTTGATCCTGAAGCAGCAGCAGTTGTTGTGATTATGTAAGCATTATTATTTGCGACAGAAGTTATTTCAAACTCTTTATTCATATCTAAACCATCTATGGCTGAGAATGAATCAAAGGTGACAAAGTCTCCTGCTTGTGCACCGTGAGCTGTGTCGGTAACCACAACGGAAGTTGATGCACTTGTTGTAAAAGGATTAGTAAGAGCTTGTGTTTCTCTGATTGGAGTAATGTCGTAGGCTAGACCCTCTTGAATGACATAGAGCTTTCTATCAGTGCCTACAGCATTATATCTTGTGCCATCTAAGGCTACCCAAGCATGCATATCACGTGCAACACCGACCAAGGTTGTAGAGATAAATTTCTCCCATCCTTTGATTTTTTGTGGCAGTCCTTGAAAAAAACGTACATTATCGCCATCCGTCCACTTGCCTTCGCCTGTGTAGTCGGTGACTTCTTTATTGATTCCAGGTGCGGGTCTAAAATTAACTAAGGGCATCGAACCAATATACTATACTTTCTATAAATTAAAAGTAAGTATACCATCCTGTAATTATATATTTTTCTTTGGTATTACTCACAATTCCTCTGTGAGTATGAGTCCAAATTGTAGGCCAAATTATGGTCAATCCTTTTTCAGCTTTTGTTTGTATATTTTGATGTAAAAATTCAGTGCCACCATCTTCTACATCGTTCAAATATGTCATAAAAACAAGGTGTCTGTGCATAGTCTCTTTATTAAGGCTTTCGCAATGATAGGTTTTATACCCCCCACCTTTAGGATAAAATTGTAAATTATAATTACCAGTAATATTAAATACATCTGTACGCTCAACAGTGGGATAATTCTTTATATAAGTTTCTAAAACTGTTTGAAGATTTTTTCTATATTCTCCTATGACTCCATCAAAATTACCTGGACTTAAAGATAAATCGACACTCTGTTTAATATTAGAATCAATAATACCTACTTCATCTTTACCAACCCTACCTTCAACAGCATATTTTTTATTGTATTTAAAATAATCTATTAACTCATCACACAGATCCTCTGATATATATGAACCTAGTATAAAGTTGTTTTTACCGTATTCTTTAATTTTCATTTTTTACAAAAAATATTAATGGTCATTCTACCGTCTTCTAAATTTTCTCCATAATTAGACAGTGATTTATGTTTAATTTGACCGTTGAAAAATAACCCACAATTTTGAACAAATTTAACTGATGATATTTCTTGTTCATCATCAGAATAAAAAGATGTTCCAGAAAATAAATTAGTAGGAGATAAGTAAATTAATATAGTGTCTGTTGGATCTATATGAATCCAATCTTTAGTATCATCTTCTTTCAGTCTTAAATGAATATATGCGTCTATAGATTTATAATTTGATAAAACTAAATTAAACTTACTTTCAATTAAGTGCATTAATTGTAAATATAAAAAAGGTTCTACCTCAGATAGATTTAAACTTCTTTTACCCGGCCAACTGTCTGTTGTTTCTTGATTATTAAGTTCAGAATGATCTTCTACTTTAAAAAGAGATATTTTATTTTTACATGAACTGTAAACTTGATCTATATAAGGAATAAAATCATATCTAATATCAATCATTATTTTCTTTGTGCAACTAAAGATCCAACATGACCTTTGAATGCACGATTACCAAAGTGAGTCAAAGGCATAGCTAAGTCTGCCCAAATTTCACCACCACACTCTTGCCATAGTCTAGAAAAGTAATAGTCTTCTGATAGATACCTGATTTGTGGTTGACCCTCTTTTGTTTTAGTTTTGTATGGTCCTACAGCAAACAGATCATAACAATTGTCAGACTTGTAAGATCCACCATTTACTATTTGATCAGACTCATACTTACGTTCTGGAAATTTCTTCATCATAGTGCGAAACACTTCTCTTTTAACCAACATCATACCAGTGGCTGCTTCTTGTACAGGGAAGAAACCTTGTTCACCTTTTAAATTAAGAGGATCATCAAAATTAACATTGTAACCCAAGGCTCTAGCTTCAATGTCATCAGAAGTAGCCTCTGGATTTTCTTTTAAAATTCCTTTTACTTTTTCTAAATAAATGTGTTTTCTAGGATAAATACCACAAGCTACATCCTTGTCAGCGCATAATAGTCTTTCAATATTTTGCCAACTAAATCCTATGTCTGCATCTATAAATAAAAGATGTGTAGCTACGTAGTCTTTTTCATCCATCATCATAGAAACAATAGTATTTCTTGCTCTAGTAATTAAACTTTCGTTACCCATTGATTGAAATCTAAGACCAACGCCTTTGGCCATGCTCCATTGTTGAATCTCTAATAAGCCATGAACTGTTGCTTCAGAAACCATGCCACCATACATAGGCATTCCTAAAAATATTTTAAAATTCTTATCTTTTAATTCTTCTGGTTTAATCATTATCTTACCTTCTTATAATATTCTAACTTCTTTTATAATGATTATTGAAAAAATGTCTAGTTTAGTAATCAGGATGTGCATCCCACGATTGAGTATCTTCATTCCAAACATAAGCCTCTCCGTCCGTAGGATAAGAGACTGGAGCTTCCCATAAACAAGTAGTTTCATTTAGAGTAAAAGATTCGAAGGGTTTAGGAGGAATAAAAGCATCTTTTGTAGAATCATAAGTATACCCAATACCTGCATAATTTTTTCTTAATGCCTTTGATTGATCCTCACTTGGTGTATTGCTATTGGGTTGATAGTGAACACCTCCTCTTGTATTATAAGAAGTTTGAACCCAAGTTCCTTCTTGAGTATTTATAAAATCTTGTTCTGCCACTATCACTTGAGTGACGATATTGCTTTCTATTTTTGCAAAATGAGACACATCATACTCCTATTGATATTTATACCTAACAATTACTACTCCAGAGCCACCGCCTGCACTACCGGGTTGGTTGTTTCTTTGACCACCGCCTCCGCCACCTGTGTTAGATGAGCCTGACTGTGGACCAGAGCCACCACCGCCGCCACGACCGCCGCCACCTGCACCACCGGCTCCAAATGAAGGGTTGTTGTATGTACCACCACCCCCGCCGCCACCTCTTGTGACTGATGAACCAGTAATACTTGATGAGACTCCGGCACCTCCTGCACTATTACCAAAATTATATCCTATTTTGCCTTCTTCACTAGCGCCACCACCGCCGCCACCGGCATATGGTGGTCCACCATAAGCATCACCACCATCAAATCCTTGATTCGCTGTTCCAGAACCACCTGTGCGACCATAACCTGCACCACCGCCAGAACCACCAGAACCACCGTTACCACCAGGGTGATGAGAACCATAGCCACCACCGTTAGAAGTTATATTAGCAAAAACAGAGTTTGACCCATTATTTCCATTAGTTTGACCACCTACTCCTGCTCCTCCGCCTCCCACTGTTACGGTGTAACTACCTGCGGGTGCAGCTAAAGCAGATTCAGCAGATGCTCCTCCACCAGAATTTTCGCCTGTCACAGAAGAACGATATCCACCTGCTCCTCCGCCTCCACCAGTTTCTCCTCCTCCACTTGCTCCACCTGCAACAACTAGATACTCCACACTATTGGATCCTGCAGCGTTACCGGCTTGGTTTACTGTAAAAGTTCCTGAAGAATTAAAGGTATGAATTTTAAAATCACCACTAGTAGTGGTAGAACCACCAGAAGCTACAAGAAATTGTGCGTTTGATTTTCCTTGAAGATCGGCCATAGAAATTTCACCTGAGGGAACTCCTGCTAGGGTTCTAACATCTGTAGCCCCCATATTAATTTGAGTTCCAGTAGAAATACCTAATTCTGTGTTAACGTCATCAAGGCTAATTTGACCTGAGGGTGTAGTCATACTTTATTCTCCCTTCTTGATATTGTTAACCTGAGTTTGTAAGTCCTTTACACATTCAATTAATAGAGCACATAGACGATCGTATTTTACGGCTTTTACTCCGTCAGGTCTTGTGCCTACGACCTCTGGTAAAACTTTTTCAACATCTTGAGCTATAACACCCACATCTGTTTTACGAACATAATAACCATCTTCTCCACCTTTTGCGTCAATATAGTTTTGTTTCCAATCAAAAAGCACACCGTTAAGATTTTGCACTTTTTCCATAGGGGAAGATATATTGTGAATATTTTCTTTTAAAGCTACATCAGAAGAATAGAAAGCAGTAACATCTCCAGTCGCTCTTAACTCACCTAGAACCTCTACACCTGCTGCAAGTGTTTGAAAAACTTTTGTATTATTAGTGAAAAGTTCTACTGAATCATTATGTTTAAAGTTTGCATAAGTTTCTGTACCGCCTTCATTTTGAAATTTAATAGTAGCTTCACTTCTTATTATAAGGTCGCCACCACCTTGTTCTTTTATAATAGAATCTGTTCCGTCATGAAAAATAATCATATCAGCACCATCACCAAATGAGGCTTTGGCATTGTCTGCGAACTCTAAGGCATTGTCTGATTTATCCCATGCTGCATTATAACTAGCACCTGTTAAAGTTGCATCACCATCAACTGTAAGACCAGTTAATGTTCCTAAACCTGTAACACCTGTGTACGCACCTGAAAGTCTTGCGCTAGCAACTGTGCCAGTTTGAAGTCCTGTGGCAGCGTCTGTGGATGAAATAATTTCTACATTATAATTTGATGCACCATCACAATACACTGTTGTCTTTGCACCTTGAGTAATAACAACACCGGCGGCTTGATACCCTGTTGCTGCAATAGTTACAGTTTGAGAACCAGTGGTATTATTAAAAAAGTTATATTCACTCTCAACCGCAGGAATAAATACGACAATATCCCCTGTAAGAGCGCCTGTTAATTCTATTGTTTTATTTGAAGACTCAGCAGTGTCTGATGCATTAGCTGTAGAAAGTGTTATATTTGCTGAACCCGCAACTGATTTAGATAGATAACCTGCTGCAAAAGCGTCAACAACCTCTAAATTATTATTAGTATTTGTACCCCATGTATTGGCATTAGCGCCAGTAGCCATGAGTTC
>TARA_R100000654_G_scaffold337_1_pt1 | contig 11509 bp, 7 predicted proteins | sample TARA_R100000654 | Tara Oceans TARA_R100000654 (sample SAMEA2622473) | marine metagenome | biome: marine biome (ENVO:00000447); feature: surface water layer (ENVO:00002042); material: "saline water (ENVO:00002010), including plankton (ENVO:xxxxxxxx)" | depth 5 m
GATGCGTACCAAAAAGAATATCGTGTTTCTTTTACAGGTTCTTTTCCCGTTGATATTAGAGTTGTAAGAGTCACAGCAGACAGCACAGAGTCAAATCTTGTTGATGCTTTTACTTGGACTAGTATCAGTGAAATTGTTGATGATAAACAAAGATATTTAAACAGTGCCTACACAAATTTAAGAATAGATTCTGAACAATTTAGTTCTATACCAAAAAGAGCTTTTCGTATTAGAGGAGTAAAAGTAAGAATACCAGGAGCAGGAGCATCAAACTCTGGTACACCTACTGTCGATTTACAGACAGGAAGAATAATTTATCCAAGTGGTTACATATTTAACGGAACAATGGGCGCTGCTCAATGGTGTTCCTGTCCTGCTTTAATATTACTTGATCTTCTTACCACCGAAAGATATGGTTTCGGAACTCATATTACAGATAGTAATCTAGATTTGTTTAGTTTTATTGCTGCTAGTAAGTATGCAAATGAGTTAGTTAGTGATTTTGAAGGTGGGCAAGAAGCTAGATTTAGCTGCAATGTAAATATACAGGGATCAACAGAAGCATTTACTTTAATAAATGAATTAGCAGGAGTAATGAGATGTTTCCCTTACTGGTCTGAAGGTTCTATTAGTATTTCTCAAGACAGACCAACAGATCCGAGTTATTTATTTAGTTTGGCAAATGTAGGTGAGGGTGGATTTAGTTACTCAGGAAGTAGTTTGAAACAAAGACACTCAATAATATCTGTTGCTTACTTTAATATGGATAGTAGAGAAATAGATTACGAGGTTGTCGGTGATGACGTTAGTGGTCCAAATGCATTACAGGAAGATATAAATAGACAAAATAAATTAGGAATAGTAAAAAAAGATATAAAAGCATTTGCCTGTACTTCTCGTGGACAAGCAAGAAGGTTAGGTAAAGCTGTTCTGCTTAGTGAAGAACAGGAAACAGAGGTAGTTAGTTTTACGACATCAATAGATGCTGGAGCGATTGTAAGACCTGGAAGTGTTATCTCTATAAATGATCCAGTTAGATCAACAAAAAGAAGAAGTGGTCGTATTAAATCCGCAACAACAACTACTGTAACAGTTGATAATATCAAAGATTTAAATACTTTTACAGGCTCAAATAAGGTTTGTAGTGTAATAATGCCAGACGGAACAATGGAGACAAAATCCTGTAGTGTTAATACATCTTCAGGTGTTATCACTGTAAGTTCTGCTTTTTCACAGACTCCAAATAACAATTCAATATGGTTATTGCAAAGTTCTACTTTAGAATCTCAAAGTTTTAGAGTAATTACTGTTGAAGAACAAGATGGGATTAATTTTGCCATAACAGCATTATCTTATAACTTTAATTATGTAACAGGAGAATCACCAAAGTATAATGCCATTGATGATGCTCAAGGTATTACGTTACCAACAAGAACAGTAACTTTTTTCAACGAACCTAAATTACCTCCTGCTAACTTGCAAGCATCACAGATTATTGTTGTGATAAATGCAGTAGCAGTTCCAAAAATAATATTGTCATGGGTTCCAGTTATAGGTGTAAGTCAATATTTAGTTCAATATAGATTTAACAGTACAAACTGGGTTAGTGAAGTTGTTTTTAGACCAGATTTTGAATTATTTAATACTGAAGCTGGCTTATACGAATTTAAAGTTTTTTCTTTTAACGCAGGTCTTAAATTATCATCAACATCCACTAATATAACTTTTAATGCTCCAGGAAAAAAGGAACCACCCTCTAATGTAGAAAATTTATCATTAGAACCAATTACAAATAAATTAGTAAGATTGCGATGGAATAAATCAACTGATGCTGATGTTATACATGGAGGTCGTGTTTATGTAAGACATAGTAATTTAACTGATGGCACAGGAACGTTTCAAAATTCTGTTGATTTAGTTACTGCCTTAAGTGGTAATACAACAGATGCAATAGTTCCTTTTCTAGAGGGTGAATATATTTTAAAATTTCAAGATGATAATGGTAATTTTAGTGAAAATGAAACAAGTATTATTGTAGATTTACCAGATTTAATTGATACCCAACCAATACTTTTTCAAAGAGAAGATTTATTATCAACACCTTTTAGTGGAAATAAAGTTAATACTCTTTTTAATAATACAACTAGTGCCTTGCAATTAAGCAATCCAGCAAATAATTTAACAGGTACCTATGAATTTGCATCTATTCTTGATTTAGAAGGTATTTTTTCTCTTGATTTAACAAGAAAATTACAAGCTGTAGGATTTAACGTTGGTGGTGGTAATATTGAATCATTAATTCCAACAGGTAATTTATGGGATGACTATGCTACTGATGGAAATTTTGATGGTGCAGCAGCAGATGAGGCAAACTGTCAGATACAAGTAGCAACCTCACAAACAGCATCAGGGTCTTTTGGTGCCTTTAGTAATTTTTCAAATGGAACTTTTAAAGGTAGAAGATTCAAATTTCGATTAATTTTAGAAACAACAAATAAAGCACAAAATATAAATGTACAACAAGCAGGTTTTACAGCATTATTTCAATCAAGAACAGAACAAAACTATCAGACAGGAGGGGGAACATCTACCGCAGCACAGCAATCTGGTACGTCTGCTTCTGGTAAAACAGTAACTTTTGGAACACCATTTTTTGTTGGGACATCTTCATTAGGAGGAACAGATGCTTTCTTGCCAACTGTAGGTATTACAATAGAAAATGCTATATCTGGAGACTTTTTTAATATTTCTAATATAAGTGGAACAGAATTCACTGTAATTATCAAAAATGGTTCTAATGTTGTTGATAGATCTTTTACATTTCAAGCTGTAGGATATGGTAAAGGTGTTTAATTATTAATCATGGCTCAAGTAACAGATTACAATATAGCTAACGCATCAGGAGCTTCTGTAAGATCTGATTTAAATTCTGTATTTAGTGCAATTAAAACGTTAAATAGTGGGTCAAGTGATCCTGCTAACACTGAAGCCTTTATGCCTTATGTGGATACTGGTGATAACAATAATTTAAAGATTAGAAACGCATCGAATAATGGCTTTACTACTATTGGTCCTGTAAATGAAACCAATCTAGGTCTTTTACCAAAAGCGGGTGGTGCGATGACAGGTCAGTTTTTAGCTGATGATGGAGGTACTGCTTCTGCACCAGCTATAGCTTTTAACAATGATGTAGATACTGGATTATTTAGTAGTGCTGCCAATCAAATAGACATTGCTACAAACGGTACAAATAGATTTAGAATTGCAGCTAATGGAGGGGTGTTTTTAGGTAATGCAATATCTAAAGATCCTGTGTCAGCGTCAGGGAGTGATGGATCAGGTCTCAAATGTGTTACGGCCTCAAGTACTGAATATGGTTCATTTGGTTTGGTTGTAAACGCTAAAAATATTGTTGGAATATTCAATAGGACAAATACAACTGGAACAATAGTTGAATTTAAATATAATGGATCAAATATAGTTGGAACTGTTTCTACTGCAAATGGTACAACATCAAGCTTTAATACAAACCCTTCTGACAGGACGTTAAAAAAGAATTTTGAAAATTGGAATGAAAATACTTTGGATTTATTTAAAAGTTTAAATCCGCAAAAATATAATTTTTTACATGAAGATGATACAACAGAAAAAAATAAAGGTTTTATAGCACAAGAAGTTGTTGATAGTTTTCCAGAAGCATATCCACAAAATGATAATGGTAAATATATGTTTAATCCATCTGGAATGGTTGTTTATTTAATGAAAGCATTACAGGAGGCAGTTGCTAAAATAGAGACATTAGAAGCTAAAGTGGCTGCTCTTGAGGCTAAGTAATGGCAATTCAACCTGGAACGTATAACTTTACTGTCCAACGAAGATCAGATCATGTTATCCCTTTATTATTTAAAGATGGCAATAATAATGCAATAGATTTGACAGGATTCACTGTTGAAGCTGAAGTATGGGAAGAAACACGAAGTTTTAAGTATGCCGATTTTTCCGTGACATACACAGATAGATCAGCTGGTTCAATCAGTATTAGCTTAACTGATGTGCAAACTGCTACATTTACTCCAAGTGTTTTAAAGTATGATGTTTTAGTTATAGATGCATCTGGTAAGAAAGAATATTATTTGGAAGGTACTATATTTGTAAGTGAAGGATATACAAGCACATGACTTCTGTTAATGTAACTACAACTAAGAACACTGTTACCGTCAATGGTGAAACAAGGGTTGTAACTATAAAAACTCAAGGGACTCAAGGGCCTGGTGTTTCTGATGGTAACAAAGGTGATGTTACAGTCTCAAATAGCGGTGCACAGATTAATGTTAATGATAATTCTATAACAACTGCAAAAATATTAGATGGAACAATAGTCAATTCAGATATAAATGCGAGTGCTGCAATAGCTTTATCAAAACTGGCAACTGGAGCATTACCAACGGATATCACTGTAACAAGTGCAAATATAAGTGATTTAAGTATTGTAGATGCTGATGTTAATGGCAGTGCTGCTATTGCAGGTACAAAGATAAGTCCTAATTTTGGTAGTCAGAATATAGTTACAACGGGAACTGGTTCTACAGGAGCATTAAGTGTAACGGGAGATATTACTGTTTCTGGAACAGTTGATGGTCGTGATCTAGCTACTGACGGAACTAAATTAGATGGTATTGAGACAGGTGCGACAGCAGATCAGTCTAAATCAGATATAGATGCCCTTGGTATTGCTGCCTCTACAGCAGTGACATTAGCTAATGCAAGAACTATAGCTGGTACGTCCTTTAATGGTAGTGCTGATATAGATATTTCATATACAAATCTGACTAATAAATTAACTGTTGGTGATGGAGGACTCACTCAAAATAATTTTACAGATGCCTTAAAAACAAAACTTGATGGAGTTAATAATGCATCTAATCTTGATGCAGGTACTATTTCAGCTTCTTTAGTACCTACATTAAACCAAAATACAACAGGATCAGCAGCAAAACTAACAACATCAAGGGCAATAGCTGGTGTACAGTTTGATGGGTCTGCTGATATTTCTTTAAATAACAACGCAATCGCCAATGGTGCTGGATATATTACTGCGACTGATAGTTCTATAACAAGCAAACTTCCTTTAGCTGGTGGAACTATAAGCGGTAATTTGACTATTAGCGGAGATTTAGCTGTAAATGGAACGACTACTACAATAGATACAACTACTTTGACTGTAGAAGATAAAAATATTGAGATTGGTAAGGTATTGAATGCTACTGACACAACTGCTAGTGGAGGTGGTTTAACTTTAAAAGGAGCAACTGACAAAACTTTTCAATGGGAAGATACAACAGATAGTTGGACAAGTTCAGAACATATAGATCTTGCATCAGGTAAGGTTATAAAAGCTGCTGGCACACAAATATTATCAGCGACTAATTATACTGGTACATCTGCAATAGCAACAAACATAACTGTTACTGATGAATCTTCTGACACTAGTTGCAATGTACTTTTTACAACAGATGCAACAGGTAACTTAGCTCCTAAGTCAGGAACAAACTTAACTTTTAATTCTTCTACAGGAGTTTTAACTGCAACAGGTTTTTCTGGAGCTTTAACTGGCAATGCTACTGGACTATCAGGTACACCAGCTATAACAGTTGGGGCGGTTACAGCAGCTAGTCTGGATATTTCGGGTGATGCAGATATTGATGGAACTTTAGAAGCAGATGCAATCACAGTAAATGGCACTGCATTAGCAACTTCAGCAACGACAGACACTACAAATGCAAGTAACATCTCTAGCGGTACATTAGCGGCATCTAGAGTTGCAACATTAAATCAAGATACTACAGGCAACGCTGCTACAGCTACAAAACTAACCAATTCAAAAAATATAGCTGGAGTTGCGTTTGACGGAACAGCAAATATTGATATCTCATATAATAATCTTACTGATAAATTAACTGTAGGTAACGGAGGACTTACTGAGAATAATTTTACAACAGCTTTAAAAAATAAATTAGATAATGCAGTAATAAATACTGACTTAGATGGTAAAGGAGAATTACTTGTTGGAGATGGTTCTGGAGATCCAACTGCTTTAACTGTTGGCATTAATGGTTATGTCTTAAAAGCTAATAGCAATACTTCAACAGGTCTTGAATGGGCTGCTGAGTCTAGTGGTGGTGATGTTAATCAAAATGCTTTTTCTAAAATCAAAGTAACCGGTCAAGATGATGTTGAGGCTGATACTACAACAGATACTTTTGAACTAGTAGCTGGTAACAACATCACTATTACCACTGATGATACTGATAGTAAAATCACTATTAACTCTACAGGTGGAGGTGGAACTGGGGGATCTGGAATAGCAAGTCTTCAAGCCGACACATCACCACAACTAGGAGGTAATTTAGACACTAATGGACAGGATATTTTAGTTAAGGATAATGATAAAATAAAATTTGGGGATTCAGATGATTTAGAGATATTTCATGATGGGTCTCAAAGCGTTATCAAAGATAGTGGTACAGGACAGCTTCTTATAAGTGGTGAAAATACTGTTGCAATTACAAATGCTGCTGCAACTGAAAACTACGCAAGATTCATTAATAATGGTGCTGTGGAGTTGTACCACAATAGTGACAAGAGGATAGAAACTACATCGGCAGGAATATTAGTAGATAATCAAATAAAATTAAATGACTCAGGTTCTATACTTATTGGAACTGATAATGACGTAAATATTAACCACTCTGGAAGTAATTTCCAAATAAATAATGATACAGGAAGCACTTTTTTTGATACAGCCAATACTCATTTTATTAGAGTAGGTTCTGGTAACGAAGCTGCTATAACTGCTATTGCAAATGGTGCTGTAGAACTTTATCACAATAATGTGAAGAAGATAGAAACTTCATCAACAGGCGTGACTGTCACAGGTGATATATCAGTATCAGGATTAGTAGATGGTGTAGATCTTGCTAATGTTGTTACTTCTGTAACAGGTTCCGCACCAATAAGTTCATCAGGTGGAACGACTCCAGCTATCACTATTTCAGCAGCCACAACATCTGCTGCTGGTTCTATGTCTGCCAGTGATAAGCAAAAATTAGACAATATAGATAATAATGCTCGTGACGATCAAACTGCTTCTGAAATAAAAACATTACTACAATCTGACAAATTAACAGTTGATGAGATAGCAGATGATGCTATCACTGATGCTAAGTTAGCTAACTCTATTAATACAGCTATAGCAGCAAACACAGCTAAAGTTACTAACGCAACTCATACAGGTGATGTTACTGGTTCGACTGCATTGACAATAGCTAATGATGCAGTAACAACAGATAAAATAGCTGACGATGCAGTCACAGCAGATAAATTAGCTAATTCAATAAATACAGAAATAGCAGCGAATACTGCAAAGGTTACTAATGCCACCCACACAGGCGATGTGACAGGTGCAACAAATTTAACTATTACTAATCAAGCTGTAACTTATGCCAAGATACAAAACGTATCAGCTACAGACAGAATTTTAGGTAGAGACTCTGCTGGTGCTGGTGTGATAGAAGAAATTACTCCAGCTAATTTACGCACCATGATAAACGTAGAAGATGGTGCTACTGCGGATCAAACAAAGTCAGATATAGATGCTCTTGGTATTGCAGCTACAACCGCAGATACGCTTGCCACTGCTCGTAATATTGGCGGGGTTAGTTTTGATGGATCGGCAAATATAGATTTACCTGGTGTTAATACTGCTGGAAATCAAAATACTACAGGCTCATCAGGAGGCTTTACAGCAGGTGACGCTTCAAACTTAAATGCTGGAACAATACCAGATGCTAGATTTCCTTCAACATTACCAGTAGCTTCGGCAACAAACTTAACATCAATACCAGCAGCTAATATAACAGGTACACTTCCAGCTATTGATGGTTCTAATTTAACTGGTATATTAAGTGATCTTGTAAATGATACAACACCACAACTAGGTGGTGACTTGGATATGAACAGTAAGTTTATATCAAGCGGTGTATTAGGTATAAAAAATACAGGTTCACAATCTGAGTTACGTCTTTATTGCGAATCTAATAACCAGCATTATGCAAGTATAAAAGCCCCTGCTCATGCTGATTTCTCTGGTAATATCACTTACACCTTACCATCAGGATATGGGTCTAACGGACAGGTCTTAAAGTCAGATGGATCGGGTGGTACTAGTTGGGTTGATCAAACTGGTGGTGGTGGTGGTGGTGGTGGACTTGTTGGTGGAGGTAGTGAAAGCTTATTTGTCGAAGCTGAAAATCAAATGGATAATGATTTTTCAACTACAACAAATAAAAACTATATTTCAGCAGGGCCATTGACTATAGCTTCTGGTAAAGTTTTAACTATAGTATCTGGCTCTGTAATGATTTTTCTCTAAAAAATTATGACAAATTTAAATGTTGATCAAATACAGGCTATTACTACTAACAGTAATGTAAAAGTTAGTAATCAAAGTGCTGATGGTGCTTGTGAAATTAAAGCAGCAACGAATGATGCAACTTTACAACTTAACTGTTCTGATAATAGTCATGGGGTAAAAATAAAAGCACCAGCTAATAGTGAAGCTCAAAACTACACAATGATATTGCCATCTAATAATATTGCAGCAAATAAATTTCTTAAGGTTAGTAGTATTACAGGAAGTGGAGCTACAGCAATCGGCCAATTAGAGTTTGCAGACATATCAACACCTGATACGTCTTCTGTAGATGCAGCACTTTTTACTTCGGGTACAGTATCAGAAGATAGATATAGCCTTACAGGATCTCAAGGTGCTGGGCTTCAATTAGTTCAAGAAAGCAGTGATATTACAACAAACGGCCAAGTTACTTCAATTCAATTTAATAATTGTTTTGTGGATGGTGGATTGTATAGAATAATCATAAAAAATATTATTTTCCAATCTACAACAAACTTAAGAATGGATTGGCTGGACAATAATAATAGTGCGTACAGTAATATTAATTATTCTAGATATGATGACAACGATGATGCTTTAACTAACAGCACAAATCAAGATAACATAGCCTTATATGTTGGTACAAATACTACCAATTATTTTTTTGAAATAGAGTTAAGCTCTAAAACACCTTCAGCTACAAATGGACAAACAAACTGGATGATAGCAAAAGGTCATGCAACAGGTTCAAGTGGAATTGATACTAAATGTGAACTTTATGCTTCGTTTGCTTCTAATAATTCAACTAATAGAATATATGGTTTTAAAATACGTCCTGCTGGCACCAATAATTATTTTCAAATAGGTACAAAAATTTTAGTGTATAAATATAATGAATCTTAATCTGTCTATATGATTTATACTTTAATAAAATATATTTAATATTTATGTCTACAATAAAAGTTAACGAATTAGAAAATAGTTCTTCAAATTTAAAATTAGCTTCCAAAGGTACTGGACTTGTAAAAGTTAAAGGTGCCAATACAGATGGCACATTAAAATTATCTTCTAGTACGCATGGTGTAAAAATAAAATCGCCTAATCATAGTTCAGGTCAAAGTTATACAATGATTTTGCCTGATAATAACATTGAGGCTAATAAGTTTTTAAAGGTTAAGAGTATTGCAAGTGGTAGTGGAGCTACAGCAGTAGGACAGTTGGAATACGCAACAATAAACACACAACTTTCAAATTTAAATGCAGATATTATTGATGCTGGAACATTAAATTCAGCCAGAATCCCTAGCTTGACAACAAAAGGTTCTGCTCTTGAATTAGTTTCAAAACAAACTGTTGGTTCTACAAATGTTTCAGAAATTATTTTTACAGGTCTTGAAGACGATACTATGTACAAAATGGTTGGAAAATATTTAATATTTGACAATACAACAACTATGCAAATGGAATGGCTTGATTCTAGTGGTAATGCTCAGTCAAACATAACTTATGAATGGTTTAGATATACAGGTTCAAGTGAAACTGATAGTAGTCAAAGTCTCTCGAGCATGGATGAAATCTACTTTTCTTTTGTAAACCAACATGAATTTGCTTTTGTCGCAGATATAAGTAATGTCGCTGCTAATAATTGGATGACGGCATGGTCTTTTCAGCCAGGTTACACCATTGCTAGTAAGGGTGAAGTCTATGCATCTTTTAACACAAGTGGTTCAACTCAAAGAATACATGGCATAAGATTATCACCTAGAACTACATCTCGTAATTTTATAAGTCCTACAGAAGTTCTTCTTTATAAATATAAAGAGGATGGTCTTTCATAATGATATTCTTTACAATTCAATTAATAACAACCTAGTAACATGTCAAAAATAAAAATAGATGAGATTGAATCTCTAACTACAAGTTCACCAAATAATGGTGATTTAACAATAACTCCAGATGGAGATGGTGTTTTTGAAGTTGCTGGTAGAAAAAATGGAACATTGCAACTTAATAGTATAAATAATGCTAATAACGTAAAGATTAAATCACCTGCAAATAGTGCAGCACAAAATTACACAATGGTTTTACCTAACAATAATATAGCTGCTGATAAATTATTAAAAGTAGATAGTATTAGTGGTAGTGGAGCTAATGCCGTAGGACAATTAACATTTGCAGATGTGCCTGCATCTAGTCCTTCAAGTATTAATGCTGATAATATATCAACTAATACTTTGTCAGTTGATAGGTTTGGACTTGTTGCGGAAAGGGCTGGTCTTCAATTAATTTCTAAAAATTCAGTAGGTGCGACAAACGTAAGTGAAATAGTAGTAACTGGGTTTGAAGCAGATACGATGTACCTTTTAATTGGTAAAAATATTACTGGTGATGCAAATTTTGGTACTTCTGCCCTTTATGTAGAACCATTAGACGCAAATGATAACGCTTATGATAATTCTTCAATAAATTATGAAATATTTTATGGAAATAGTGACACTGCATCTAGTGTTACTGCTTCTAGATACCTATTTAGAACTGGTTTAAACAATAGTAAATTTGGTTTTATCGTTGAAATTAGCAATTTATCAAGTTATGGTTCTTTTCTTGCCAGAGGAATGACACCGCAGTTCGATGATAATAAAATGGAATTGTATGGATCTTTTAAAAGTCAAGATAAAAGGATTCATAAATTAAAAATTTATCCTTATAATTCAAGCCGTGAGTTTACACAAAACACACAAATTTTACTTTACAAATACTTAGAAAACTAATGTACAAAATGGTAGATGGTGTCACCATCAAAATGACAGATGAAGAGATTGCACAACACAATGCAAATGCTCCTACAGAAGAAGAAATACTTGCTGACAAATGGCAAGACATAAGAAGACAAAGGAATGGAAAACTTGCTGCTACAGACTGGAGGGCTAGTAGTGACCTTACCTTGTCAGATGCTTGGAAGACTTATAGACAAGCTCTTAGAGATGTCCCAACACAATCAGATCCAGACAACATTGCATGGCCTACAGAACCTAGTTAAAATAAAAACAAAAATTT
>TARA_R100000654_G_scaffold17802_2_pt1 | contig 11503 bp, 9 predicted proteins | sample TARA_R100000654 | Tara Oceans TARA_R100000654 (sample SAMEA2622473) | marine metagenome | biome: marine biome (ENVO:00000447); feature: surface water layer (ENVO:00002042); material: "saline water (ENVO:00002010), including plankton (ENVO:xxxxxxxx)" | depth 5 m
TTCTTTATCTGACCTGCGCGACCAAGCCTTCTGTTTTCGGCGTTGTTTGGATAGGTGCCTGCCTGACTTTCCGCAATCTCCTGCCAATTAGTACCGTGAGAGTTATCGGGGACAAGCACCTCCACCCAAGCCTGATCATCTTCTCTAATCTTGAGTACGTTTCCGCCACCTCTTCCGGTCTTGATCGACCTTCCATACCCAGCCTCAGTCAACGACTTCACCTGACTGGGCGTAATTCTTATTTCCTTTCCTATGTGATTAGCAACAGGGAGACTGCCAGCATGGAAACCGGGACGAGCCGCCACAGCCTTGAACGTCTCAGCATTTGGTGTTTTTATAAAGCCATCGCGTAAAAGTTGTTGCCTAGCTGCCTCATTGGGTATTTTTATATCAGTCCCGGTCCCCTTCTTTTGCTCACCATCTATATTTACAGCGCCCTTAGACGGCACATAAAGTCTGCCGTTATACTCATAGGTCAACGGCATCACTGCCTCTACCCACTCGTTCATCGGTATTTCTGTCTTGGCGTCTACAAAAAGCGGGAATAATTTGTCCCCTTCTCCACGGGTCACAACCTTGTAGGCAACGATAGATCTATCTGGAGAGAATGTTCTTACAGATCTCTTGAAGCCATCATTGTTGTAGTTGCTGTATGGCTTTCTTGATCTCTCTCTTCTTCCGACCTTGCCTGAAGTGATGCCCTCAAATACGGCGTCTGCGTCCTTGAACCCAGCATCGTTGTAAGCGCCAAAGATGCGCTTGATGAACTGAACCATCCTGCCAAACAGGGTCTTGGGACGACCGGCCATCTTCAGCCTGCCATCAGCGTAAGCCCTGAACATTTCGGCAACAGCCTCTTCCTGCTGACCTTCTGGGTCCAGATCGGGATACATATGTTCGGCACGGTCCAAGAACGTGTATTCTCTCTGCTCTTTCCTGCCCCCTGTACGTTTGACGTACTTGCGAGACTCGGCAGCCTTCACCAGAGACTTGTATTCAGCATCTGTGAACAGGCCCAGAGCCTTCATGGAGTGAATGATCTCGTGGTTCAGGACACCAGCAAGACGCTGCTCAAGCACAGCATCAGGAAGATTAGGATCATATATCTCCATAGCCAGCGTGATGATACGCTTACCATGAACACCAGCCTCTTCTTGACCCTCTACGATGAAAGCCTGATCTGTTTCTGTAGCCTCACCAAAATCTAAAACATTTGAGGTTGTGAGAGACACATCACTCAGGCCCAGACCAGCAAGATATCTGCGTAGCTTGTTGGCTATCGTGTTGAGATTTCTCTTATGCTCATCAGTAGGCATCGCCTGATCAGCCTCTGATACGGCTGACCTAGCTGCGTTGGCCCTGACCTGAACGCTTGGCTTTGACTTAGGCCCAACAGCAGCCTGCGCGCTCTTCACGGCATTTTCTTGTGAACGCTCCATAGCCCCAAGCTCTTCAACAAGTCTTTCTTGTGCATCAAGATCGAATTGTTCTTTAGGCGTAGAGACGGGCTTTCTCTTCATGTCAGCAAGAATTGCTTCTCGCGATGCCTTGACCTCTCTGATTTGAGCTAGTTCTTTCTGAATGGCCGCAAGTCTCTGCTCTGCCGGTGTTGGGGCGGCCTCTTCAAGTGTTTTGTCAGGCTGTACAGGGACATATATGAGATTATCAGACTTGTCTCTTCCAATAGGCTCTATGACGCCTTCTCTAGCCATCTTATCTATAACGGCTTGAGCTTCTTCAGACTTTATCTTGAGTTCCCTATGCAGCTTATCCTTGCTGACGGTGCCGTCTTTGTTTGTCGCACGACCAGTCTCGACGGCCACTCTGGCCGCCTCTAAGTTATCGATAACTTTTTGGTCTGCTTTCTTCTTGGCAGCCTGTTCGTCTCGCTGCTCTGGAGAAACATAAGGAGGATTAAGTCCCGGCCTTTGCTTATGCTGGATCGTCTCAATTATTTCTCTTTTGCGCTCAAGATCAGGGAGGGCCGCCTCTAACTCAGCAATGGTTGTTGGCGCACTAGGATCTATATCCGATTTAGATCTGATCCTGCTGTTGCTGATTACAAAAGCAACATCTTGAGGAAGATCGGACAACTCTATGGGCATCTCTCCAGCAGCAAGAAGTTGCCGTTGTAAATCTGTTTGAGCTAACCTCTCCTCATCAGCATTGCGAACCTGATCCTGATCTGCGAGATCTTTTGCAAGCTGTGCGCTTTGCACCCTCGTCTGATTGATCTCAGCCTCTTCTTCAGGCTTTGTCTTCGGACCTGTAAGCTGTAGACGAGGTGCCTCAAGCAGTGGCGTCTCTACACCCTCTGGGCCAGCGGTAGAAGCCTTAGCCCTGTCAACCTGATCAAGGATCTCCTGACCCTCTTCCCTTTGATCAGACAGTAACTGGTCTCTAGATTTGAGAACCTTCTTTACGCGGCGGCCAGCAACAGTCTCAAGCAGGAAGTTGAATGTGGCACCAGCGCCACCACCGTAGATGGCATCATCTTGATACGCGCTTGCAGACAGTTCTAGATCGGGATTATAGAGATTCTTCTCTACTAGATCTTGAAGGACAGCAGCCACAACTTCTTGGCCACCCTCTTGAAGCCCAGCGACCCCAGCACTCTTGAGGCGCTTACCAATAGTTTTAACAGCTTCTTCTTTGACATCCTTTGGCACCTTCTTGAGGATATTCGCAACAGCACCGAATACCTTGCCAACAGGGAGGGCTTCTGTAGCCCCGATGCCACCACCCATGAGAATGGCAAGCTCTTTGTTGTCAACTTCACCGCCCTCTTCAAGGACTCTAGCGATCCTATCGACCTGATTCTGCGCCCCAAGTGCCACACCCATCGTGCCAGCAGACACTGTGCCTGTGGTACGCATGGCCTTTGCGCTGCCGCCCAAAAGGCTTGCGGTCTTAGCCCCACCAGCAAACGGCACCAAGAATGATCCAAGAGAGCCTAGAGCCTGACCAGACTTGCCAGCAACATTGTCTTCTGGGGTTCCAAATATGTAGTCGATGCCTGATCTAGCAGCATCTGTGATGCCCTGACCAAAGGCCTCTATCTCTTCTTCGCCCTGATCACCCGGCACATAGGACAGGCCAGCAGCAAGCAGTGAAGCTAGACCACCGGGTATGTCAGCAAAACCTCTGCCAAAGCCACTAGCAAAGCCTTGCCCAAAGTCTATGAGATTGCCTGAGCCTGACTCAGAATCCACAAGTGGGGCTGGAGTTGTAGATATACCTTCAGCCTGATCAATGTATGCATTGATCTCAGCTTGTTCTGCCGGTGTTGGATTATTGCCAGCTATAGATACGGAGTAGGTTTTACCGGACCTTTTGCTAGTAGCGTATATGACGCCCATGCCAATACTCCGTTAGCTGGCCGGAGGTGCTGAAGCAGATCTAGATCCAGTAGCAAATCCCGGCAACCCTTGATCTTCTAAAAATCTAGCTAACACCAATCTTTCATTCAGAAGTTTAGCCTTCCTCTCGGGATCAAGGGCTATGGTTGCGTCCGAGCCATCCAACGCCCTGTCAATAGCATTTAATCTAGTTACAGCGTTGCTGGCATCAAAAGCATCTTTGTCAGAACCCTTAGCCAACTTCGACCTAGCATTGATGAGATCAACAACTCCTTCGTTGTAGCGGTCCTGAGCCTCACGATATGCAGACAATCCACTGACGCCAGCCTCACCTACAGCACCAAGAAGAGTTGGGTTTGTCGATGACATCAGGGCAAGGCCAGCTTGAGCCAGCGCCAGATACTTATCTGTGTCCCTATCTTTCTCCAGCCTTTTCTGTAGATCAAGAATTTCTTGCTGAAGGGACGAGGACGCCTCAGCAGAGCCAGACCTATCAGAGAAAGTGACATTCGGCTCACCCTCGCCCTCGCCCTCGCCTCTTTCGATAGCAGCGGGATCTCCGTCTGTTTGGTTCTCCTCGCCAGAATCTGAACCGCTGCCATCAGTTTCTGGCAACGCCGCTCCTGCTGCCTCCACTTCTGCCTGCTGAACTTCTGCTGACTTTGGCAGTACAGGCACGTTGTTATCATCTAACAGGCCCGGAGGAACAAATGGGTACATCGATGTGAAGTCACTGTCCCCTTCATCAATGCTGCCAACGGTGCCTCCTATTCCCTCGGCGGCAACTCCCAAGTCTTCTGCCTGCTTGTTTGACATAACTGTACCAGCAGGGATCGTTTCGCCCTCATCAATTACCGTATTATTGGGCAGGACTACTTCATCCTGAGCCTCAAAATTTTCAAGAGTTGCAACTGCAAGAGAGCTAGGATTAATGATGGCGTTAATCGCAGCTTTCAGATCTGGATCAGCATCAATCTCCTGCTTGTATTGTCCATAGAAGTTTGTGGCAGCTATAGGATTCGTAAGACTCCTAATCATGTCAAGCATACCAGACTTTCTTTCAGCAAGACCGGCAAGTGGAGGAGTGATGCCCTTTTGGCTTGGGTAGCCAGAAAATGCCGCTGCTTCAGGCACATTCTCTGTCGGAGTTGCGCCCCTGCCGGGGGAGCGTCTTTCATATAAAGACGCTGGCTCAGACGGCACCTCTGATGCTTGTGCTGTGCTTATGGGGTTAATTGCTGATACGATTTTTGATATGATTCCCGGCTCATCAGAACCACCAAGGATACGGGCCACCTCTTCTGGATCATCTGTGCCAGCGGCCTCAATGGCGCGAGATATCTGACCTTGTGAATATCTGTCACCAAAATCACGCCCCTGCTCAAAGCCCACGATAGCGGGTATCAACTCATCTCTGCGCGACTTCAGGTCAAACTCTTCATCAGGGTCCATGCCAAGCTGCTCACCAAGATACGAGACATAGTTGTCGAAACTAGCCTCGTTATCAGACCTTGGAGCGTATCTTGATGTCAGGCCACGCAAGGTGTTGATGCCATACTCATCGCTGTATGTGCCAAGAAGTCTAGCAAGAGCGCGTAAGCCCTCTTCTTCTGAGCCAAACTGGGCGTAACCGCTACCCTGCCCTGTCTCACCTATGAAGCCAGCACCGGGGCGTATGTTGCCGGGATTGTTCTGACGTAAGCCAAGTGGAAGCCCATTGGCAGCCCTTACAACACCACCCTCATCATACTTTTGAACTGGGGATGGCATAACCTGAGTCTCTGTGACAGGATTCGATTGAGCGCGTAGAGTGGCCATCCGGTTCATGCCCAGCATCGCTCCACCCTTGCCGCCTGTCTTTGTGGCCCCAAATGGGCTGAGAGAGGCCAGACCAGCAGAGGGCGTCATGGGCCTAATATTGGTTGGCATGGGCCTCATGCTAGGACCAAATGAAGCAGAATCAACACCGAACTCTGTCTGAGCCATCTGTTCTACTTCGTCTAGAAATGGATCTATTTGTTCGTTTTGCACCTTCTCAGCAAGGCCTCTTTGTATCTCTGCGCCAAACTGCATAAGGCCGCCAGACCTCATGTTTTGTTGAGCGTCTACGCTTCTTGGTGCCATGGCCTCTGCCATTCCCGCAATTCCACTCTGAGGAACGCCAGCAGAAGCGACGGCCTCTTGTGCCACCGTAGGCTGCTGTGCGGCCTCACGCTTTGCAAAGTCATCGCGAACACGCTTGCGGCGCTTGATCTCACTAAGGACAAGAAACTGAGGCGCAGACCCTGTTGGAGACTGCATTTCGGAGACAAGCTGCTGCTCTGAGAAGTTCTTTAGCTGGTCTTGTATATCGATGATGTTCAATAGCCCAACCCCTTATACAAACCCAACGCAGATATGCCTGTCCCAAGAAGTTGCTGTAATGGATTTACGTTTTGGAACTTTTGCTGTTCTGTTGACGGCGTGACCGGAACCCCTCTCAGGATAGACGAGAGGAACTGCAACTGCTCTTTGTCGAAATCTCTTTGACGAACAAAGTCTTCATAAGCGACATCGAGTCCAGCCTGATCCTTCGCCTCTATATCCTTGCCTATAGTCTCCAAGAGCTTGGCGCTTTCTATGTCCCCAGCCCTCCCTTGACCGCCCAAGCCAGCCAAAAGTTCTGCCGCGCCCAGACCTATCCTCTCTGCGTCTGCTCGTGCTGATCTGTCTCGCTCAAACTGTTGCTGTGCCTGTTCAAATGCCTGCTGCTGCCCCGATGCCTGTATTTCTGCAAGCTGCCTACTAAGCGCTTCACCGGCAAGGCCCTCTTGAACTGCGGCTCTACTGCCGCCAAACGCTCCAGCTTGCACGGCTTGCGCGGCCCTATCTGCCCCCGCCCTTTGCGCATCCAGAATTGCTCTTTCTTTTTGGACATCTACCACCTTTTGCATATATGGAGACATATACTGATCGGCAGTGGCGGCATCAAACTGACCGGCCTTGAATCCAGAGCCTAATTCAGCCCTGCCCATAGCCTCGGCAAGCCCCTCAATTCCAGATCCAGCAATTTGCCTTGCTTTATCTCTGCTTGCGGTGACATCTGCGGCGTCTTCAGCTATACGCTGACCTTCATAGGGCTGATATTCCTGATTTGAAACGCCCTCAGTTCTGCCAAGCAATCTCTCAAAATAGGGACGAACATATTTGGGGAGATTTGTTTGAGTGACAGTCTGCTCTGCCGGAACTGATGATCTACCCTTACCCATTATTCAACTCCATCCTGTAAGCTATGTATTCGGGCTTCCATCCATACTTCTGTAGGATTCTGCCCCACGCTTTTCTCCCATAGCCTTCTATGTGCTTGCATTCACAATCTGTGGCGTATTTCTGTAAAGTATTTAGAACCAAAGGCAGCCACTTGCTCATGCGCTTCCCGCCAACCCAATCTAAAGCCATCGCTCTTCTGCCGGGATATTCTATGACTCTGCTGGTCAAAGCTGCCAAAACCTCGCTCCCATCCATTACCAGCCAAAGCACTAACTGTCCCGCCTTCAACTCTTGTCTTAAATCTTCAACCTCAAACTTGCCAGCCGATGTTTCTACCGACTTATGAAGAACCTTTTTTGCATCTTCCCAGACAATGTCCACTCCCTCAATAGGGACCGCTGTAATCATCATGCTGGAAGCATCATACCCTGCGGCACTTGATCAGGCTGCTCTGTCATGCCTGTGCGCATCTCTCTGACCCTGTCCATCATGTCATATAGAGATTCTGCTCCAGCATCAGTTGACCCGTTGCCAAGGCCACTTACGACATCAGCCGGAACGATAAACTCTCCGTCAGACAGAACAACATCTTGCTCTCCCTCAAGCGTGGCCGGGATCATATCATCCATGCCATCGCCAACGCCCTCAACCATGCCCTCTGTAACCTGAGCGTTCTCTTCAAACTCGCCACTGCGGACACGAGAGATCAAATCTCTAAGAGCATCATCGCCATATGTAGCAACAAATAGTCCCAATGCCCTTTCAGGGTCGGGGTGCGTGCCTTGAATGGCATCCACAGCATTGCTGATGATTTCTTTGTCGTTTGGCCTTTGCACCTCGCCGCCCTCTGCGAAATACCTGAACTCGGGATCAAAGCCGGGCCTGTATCCAACAGGGGGCTTTTTCACATCTCTCTTTTCGCCCAGATTTTCTGGCATATCTGGATACTCTTCCTTTTTCATCTCTGGATATTTGGGCGCTGACAGCGCCCCAATAGCTGCGGCAGAGCCTGCATAAGGCAAGGCCTCTTTGAACCCCATGCCCAGTGTTGGATCAGAGAATATGCTAGATTTAGCTGCTTCGCTTGCAACAGACGCGCCTGTATTTCCAGCCAACATTCCGGGGTCTAGAGCAGAACCAGAGGCGATGCCCTTTCCAGCCCCCACCGCGAGATCACTAGCAGATGGAGAAACAGCAGCGCCCTGACCGCCAGCAGCCCCGCCAGCACCGCCAAACATGCCGCCAAGCGCCTTGCCACCAAAGTAAGACATCATGCCTGTACCTATGGCCTGACCCAGATCATCGCCCTGAGCGAGGGAGCCAAGACCAGACCCCACAGCGCCACCAAGAAGTGCGCCATAGCCCAGACTCGCGCCTAACGCCGATCCGCCCAATCCCAATAATAGTGGTAAAGCCATGCCAGTCTCCTACTCCGATAGCGCCCGCATTCTGCCTACTAATCTTCTAGCACGATTTGGGACTTGAGTGTACCACCTCGAATCGACCATAGCGTCGGCGGCGGCATTCCATGACCTTGCGTCTACAGCCGCCTTCATATCCTTGAATTTGGAGAGACGAGGCCTTCCCATATTAAACATCATGTTGCAGATGATATGCTGACAGTCCTCGGGTAAATCATCGAAGTCTGGATACAGAACTTTACACTCATCCACAGTCACAGCCATATCAAGGTTGAACACCCTCTGAACTCTCTCTTGCTCAATAACTGTGCCAACAGGTTGACCGTACTCCTCATCATCCTTGGTAATTAAGTGGCCAATTCCGAAAGTGGGTAGGTGAAGATGATCTAAGTAAATTTCATATTTGCAGCCTTCGTCTTCTGCAATTTCTGTCCTCAACTTGTCTATGTTCACTCGCCCCTCCCCATCTTCCTAAGGTTTTCAAGAAAACTTCCTTTGAGTTTGCTTGCTTCGTACTCTGCTCTGCCTTGAGCCGCTGTAGGGATGCCGTCGGGAAGCATCCTAGCCTCAATCATCTTTCTCTTTTCTTCAGGAAGCATCTTAATCAAAAGCCCAATGCCGCCGGGAATCATTTCTGCAAGGCCCCTGCCTTTGCTTTTGGGAACAGGAACATCGACCACATCACCCAGATATGTTTCTTTGGGGCTTCCAAATGAATCAAGGCCATATCTGACCTCACCTGTCTCTGGGTTGCCAAACACCTCATCGCCAAAGATGTTGGTCTTCGCAAATGGATTAAGATACCTGTCATACGACAAATCCATGAGTCCCCGTCTGGTCTTTTCATCCATAAGGCCAGAATAATCAATCTTAGACGGATCGAACCCCGCAGCCCTTGTGTAAAGGCCTTGAATACCATAAGGATTAGTGAGAGTTATTTGATTTTGAGCAAAGAATTGCTCTTTAGTCAGAATGTCTTCTAATCCGCCAGTGGCCCCGTATTGCCCTTGCAATCTACTCATTGTTGGGGTGCGCAACTGAGTAATAACATCAGTAAGATCTGAGCCACCACCCATGTATGACGCAGACCCCACAGGGGCCGAGCCTGTTATTTGACCAGTACCTGAATCTCGCGGCATAGCTGCCTGAACAGCAGCTACTCGCTCATCTGGCCTTCCTATACCCGGTTCTGGCATTACTTTGTGATCCCTTTTACCTTTTCTACAGTTCTGAGACCGCCAAGACCCAACATACCCAACAGAACAGTCATCAGGCTGTCCATATCAAAGGTCGGTAGCTCCGGTATCTCTATCCCCAAGTATGAACATATGAACATTGTGACAGGGGCGAGAACAAAATGCCATGCCATAGCGAAAGAAAGACACCACCCAAGAAATGGACGCCACCCTGCAACGAATATAGACCTATGCTGCGCCTCTGCCTTATTGATCTCTATCTGACCCATGTTGGCTTCGTGCATCTGCTTTTCGGCCATAGTCGCTATTTCGTGAGCCAGCTTTGCTTTCTGATCCTTGTCCTCTATAAATTTGTCTAGAAGGCCCGTAACCGGTCCGATTAACGCCTGCAACATTACTTCTTCTCCTGCCTATTTGTGACTGTAGGGATGCAGGTATTCCGTGCTTGCCCCGCATCCCTACAGATCTCCCTGTTCTACTTGCCTTTGGCTATCCACGCGGTCGTCCCCATGTAGGCCCCCACGATACCAGCGCCTGAAATGTAGAATAATGACGAAATTTCTGAAAGAGCCTGTATTCTCTCTATAGAAACCCACGGGGTAAACATGGCAGCCGTGAAAAGCCCCATGCCTATCAGGGTGAATCTTGCCATTCTTAACTGAGCTAGGCTCTTTCTCAGGTCTCTCTCTGTTTCCTTTATTTCCTTAGCATGCTCAAGCTCTTCGTCTGTGACGACGCCATCACCATCCATATCATACTGAGCATATTTACTCTTATTTTGTAACTTTTTGTTTGACATGATGAGTAATGATTGTCCCCACATGTGAAAGTTACCTGTAACTTTACGTTACAATTTTAACAGTCCCACCGTCGTTGAACAATGCGCCAGTTTCTAAGCCGCTAGAGCTAGTGGGCAAATCCGTTAAAGTGATCTTTGTTGCCCTTAGCTCACCCGCTGTTCTTTCTTGTGATATGAATGTCTCCAACGCCCGAAGAAGGTCAGCCATGTACCTAACGTCATACTGTTGTGGCGCTTCTGGTAATCTGGGAGGGGGTAATTGCACCTGAGCCATTACTGTCTCCCGTCTACACGAGAATCGACACGAGGGCTACCCAACTTCCATTTTGTCCCGACTGCTGTGCTTTCTACCCTCAATGCAAACGCCCTGCCCCTAGATCTTAGATGCAACTGTTCTGTAAATGTCTCTACATCACCAGATACAGAGCCAATAGCTGTGCCGGAGTCTGTATTGTCAAATGTGGCACCGGGGAACCTTCTGGACTTTATGGTAAACACTGCTTGTGGGCTGCTTAAATTTGTAGACCCTATGAACGAAAGGTCAGGAATTATCCGTCTTATATAAGTGAACTTGTCTCCATCACCGATGTCTATGCCAGCGGACTCTATGAAAGATGTCATTGCAGAGCCGTCATCATCAAAACCAATTTCGTGATTGAAGATGTGCTGGCCCCCCGCAGCCATGGGGTTGGCCCTCGTGCCTCTATCTATCCACGCGGTTCTAGATAATGATCCAAAATACCAAATCTGCTCTGAATAATTGTAGGTCACATATCTGTCATTTTCTGTGGCGTTAGCAGAGGGGTAAAACCAGAATATCTCACTGAACTCTGAATTTATGCCCGATGTGACTTTGTCGGATTGTGACTTGTTAAAGTTTCCAAAGACCTTTTCTTTTACGGTGCATGGCAGTTGCTCGGTGCGACCTGAGTATACATAGAAGTTATCTATACCCATCCAATACACTACATCCTCTGTCGATACCGCTGAGTTTGGCCCCATGATTGTAATGTTAGATGCAAGCTGTGACAGACCAAACGTAAACGGGGGGCCGATAAACTGCATGGAGAACAGGGCGGTATCAGTCCAAACAAGTATTTCCCGCTTTGTCTCAACTGCTTGAACAAAGGTAGACCCAGCGCCAAGACGCAAATCGCCTGCGGTGTTAGTCGATGTTGGGAAAAAGTCGATTGGGTTTTCTTGGCTAGAAAAGCGTATTAGCAGGGGGTCTTGCACCCCATCACCCTGTGTAGCGCTTGAGCTTCCCCCCAAGCCATCTGCCCCAAACACGATAACGTGCCTGTCTTGATCGGACACAAGCACTTGCTTTGCCTTCTGCGGGACGCTTGTTTTTGTGCCAGTGCGTGTGGATAGTTCGACAGCGCGTGTGGACAGATTGTCCGTGCGGTCCCAGTAGAAGATGTTGCTGTCCCGTGCATTGATCAGCAGATCTTCACCGAAGTTGTCGTGTGACCACAG
>TARA_R100000654_G_scaffold2279_1_pt1 | contig 11427 bp, 7 predicted proteins | sample TARA_R100000654 | Tara Oceans TARA_R100000654 (sample SAMEA2622473) | marine metagenome | biome: marine biome (ENVO:00000447); feature: surface water layer (ENVO:00002042); material: "saline water (ENVO:00002010), including plankton (ENVO:xxxxxxxx)" | depth 5 m
TGAAGTAAAACGTATAGATATACTTCTCAACAGAACAAGAGAAGAGTATGCCTCACGTGCCGAGTTGAAAGATGAGATGCAACATCTTATGGATGCACTACACAGGGTCGAAGATAAATTAGATAGAGTATTAAGTAGGGATAAATCATGAGCGAGCCACAAATAGGAATTCCACCAGGTTTTGGTACAAACCCCCCAAAAGAACCTGAAGCACCAAAGCAAAAACCTGTAGACCAGTATATGGGAGAGCAGGCTCTCAATCCTACGCTGTCACCGCAAGCAGTGTATCAACCACAGATGCAGAAAGTGTATCAGGGCGAGCTCATAGATGAGAATGTAGGAGCTGTAACTGGTGATTTAACAAAACAACCCACTGTTGCAGGTACAGCTTTTGCAGGAGGACAAACAGGGCAGGCTGCTCTTGCTACTCCTACGATAATAGGACAGGCGCCCACAGTAGATGCTGCTACAGGAGCTGCTAGAAGAGAAGAAGCTGCACAAGGCACTACAACTATTGCGGATGCTCAGACAGGTGTGTCAACACAGATACAGCCCATCAAAGGTAGAGAAGTAGGTGCAAAAGAAATAGCTGAAGCTGCTACTGCTGACAGAGCCTTTATGGAAGATATGACAGCCGCACAGAGCGGCTTTGTAAGTGATGCACAAGCTGCAACTATGACTGTGTCACCTGAGATGACTGTGCAAGGACAGCTAGCAGAAATATCAAAACAGTTTGAAGGTGGTAAAGTACCAGCATTTGCTGCTGGCATAGTCCGTAAAGCGAACGCTATAATGGCACAGCGTGGTATGTCTGCCTCATCAATGGCAGGTGCCGCAATAACACAAGCTGTCATGGAAGCCTCCCTACCAATAGCTACCCGTGACGCACAGACATACTACACCACTGCCATGAAGATTATGTCTAATGAGCAACAGGCTAATCTGTTTAACTCACAACAGAATATGAAGGTTGACTTAGCCAATGTCTCTAACAGACAGCAGATGACTCTAGCTAGAGCTCAGGTAGAAGCCTCTCTAGCTAATCAAGAATTAAAGAATCAGCAACAAGTGAACATCCTCAATGCTACACGACATGCTGAAGCGGCGAACATGACGTTTACACAAGAACAAAACCGAGTGTTCGCCAACTCTAAGATGATGGAGACTATGAATCTTCAGAACTTGAGTAACGAACAAACTACAGCTCTTGCTAACGCAGCCACACTCGCACAGATGGACATGGCTAACTTAAATGCTAGACAACAGATGGCTGTGAACAATGCTAATAACTTTTTTAGCATGGATATGGCAAACTTGACAAATGAGCAACAATCCCGTATAATTAACCAACAGCAACAACAACAAGTATTGTTGTCTGACCAAGCATCACTCAATGCTGCAGAACAGTTCAACGCTACCTCACAGAACCAAACAACACAATTCTTTGCAGGACTAGGCGCCGACATAAGTAAATTCAACGCAACATCCGCTAACGCATCTAACCAGTTCAATGCAGGACAGGCAAATGCTATGGCACAGTTCAACGCTAACGTGCAGAATGCACGTGAACAGTTCAACGCTAATAACAAGCAAGTTATAGCACAAAGTAATGCAAAATGGCGTCGTGATATCAACACTGCAAACACAGCAGCACAGAACGCTGCTAATCAGGTAAATGCAGCAAATTACTACAATTTATCCAACACAGCACTCAACAACATCTGGCAACAGTTTAGGGATGAGGCAGATTACGCCTATACAGCCTCAGAAAACGCCGCTGACAGGGCATTCAACTATGCTATGGCTATCTTAGAGTCAAATGTTACACAGAGCCTCTTTGACCAAAAAATAGCGCATGCAAACGCAAGTGCAATTGGTGGGTTCTTAGCTGATTTAGGTGTAAGTTATATAGCAAGCACAGCAGGAGGAGATAGTGACAAATAATGTTTAGCACAATTATTCAAAACATAGCAAAAGGCATGGTTGCTCGTAGACTTATAGGGGGCGGAAAAGATGGAAAAGGTGTGTCAGCACAGGATTATCTTAAAGATGTAGTAGCTGAAAGAGTTAGCCTAGACGAGTATATGAGAACTACAAAAGTAGCAGGCAAAACTAAAGGTAAATCTTTTGCAGCTAAATCAGTAAGTCCTGAGAGTGGTATTATGACATACAGGCGTGCAGTAGAAAAGATGAGGTCATAGCATGGAAGCAGAATTTAAAGAAGAATTGAAGATGCCATCCGGCAGAACTCGTTCCATGTTTGAGGCACCTGTGCCGGGGCAATCATTAACCAAAGAACCCGGTAAATATCCTTGGGAAAGTCCTCCACAATTCAATAATATTGATGAAGCTATGCAACATTATCTCAATCGTTTTCAAGACGAAAAGGTAATGTTTAATTTATTTTCTCTTATGGAAGCAAAAGTGCCCGTCACATCAATAGCAGAAAGCATGATATTGCACGGCTTTGCCGAAGGTTTGTACAATCCTGATGTAGGTATGTTAGTGGCTAATGATTTAATGGAAGTATTAGTTGCTATGGCTGAAGAGGCTGACATCAAATATGAAATGGGCGTAAGAGATGATATGAGCGAAGACTATCGTAGAGCAGGTGAGTTAAAAGCTGTAATGGCAGAACGTGAGAAAGGCGATGTGCCTAAAGTAAAAGAAGTTATTGAACAAGCAAAACCTCAACAAACTCCACAGCAAGGAGGCTTGATGGCTAAAGCACCTGCACCAACACCAGAACCCCAACCAGAAGAAGTAATGTAATGGCACTATTATCATCAGTATTTGGAACCGCACTAGGAGCTGCTGCTAAAGTAGGCTCAAGAGAAATACGTGAATCTCGTGAAAGAGACAGAGCTAGTGCAGAAGAATTTAAACAACTGATACAAAAACAAAAAGCTGCATACGCTGAGAAACAAGCTGCAGCAAAAAAGAAAAGTGATGAAGTTACCGATATAGCAGGGTTTCTTCAAGGTCAGGAAGGCTATGATAAATTTAATAGCACTGAACTAAATGACTTGGCAAAAGAGTTAATATCTTTAAGTGGTGGTGATGCTGCAAAAGCTAAAGGGTATTTTGTAGACAATGTTAAAGAAGGTAAAGTAAAACTAATTCCACAGCAAATGGTGGCACCCACAGTAACAGGCGCTACAGACATAGGACTTGTAGATGGCAGACCTCAAAGACCTAAGCTTGATGTAGAGATAAAACCAATATCTGAAATTGTAGAGGCACAAAAGAAAAAAGAAGCAAAGAAGGGCGATGTTGTATCACAAACATTGTTAGCTTTATCTCCTGTGAAAAAGAAAGGTTTTTTTGCGGAAGCATTAACTGGTAAAGATATGGGCACCATACAAAGAGAAGCCTTAGCCTCACTTGGTATGACAGAAAAAGACTTACAAGTAATGTCAGAGAGTATTACTAATAATGTAGATGGACCACAAAGTGCAGCATTTAAAATACTTGCGGAAGAAAATGATGGCGAGTTTGCCATACAAAGTGCTAAAGAAATGTCTAAAACTGTTTTAAATATGTTAAACACTGCTGATGGAGCTAAATTATATAATCCTAACCTTACTAAAGATATGGTTGCAGGCTACAAAGATGTGCCAGTAGGGTCATTAGCAGGACTTAGGTCGCCTGAAGATGCTATTGCTGGTGCTAGCACAGTTAAAGAACCCATAATTAAAAAATTTCATCCAGTAAAAGAGTTTATAAGATTAAATAATTTATTTTTATCATCAACAAATGAAGATGAAAGATTAAAGTATGCAAAAGAATTACTAGGTGTAAGTGCTATAGTAATGAATGAAAATGCTAATATGCAGCAGACAAGTCAAGTATCAAACGCAGTTAAGGATTTAACAAACGGCACTGTAACTCGATTAAAAAATTTAGCACCAACCATACCATCTAAAATGAGAGATGACATAAATTTTGATGCAGAGATGGTAGATATAGATAGGTTGACAAGTGAAGCGCTGCTCTTACAAGCAACTCCGGGTGCTGGCGTGCAAGCAATAAATAAATTTTTAGAGTTAAATCAAAAAGCAACTGAGTTATTTAGGAAAATAAGACCATTTGATGAGCTTTCTAAATTTAAAGACAAACACAAAAATACTATTAAACTTGTGAATACTTTAGAAGCCTCTGCTGGACTAATGGCAAAGTTTCCAACAGATAAAAGAACAGAATATACAGAAGTAATATACGGTGGAGAAAATATAGATGCTTTAAGTGAACAACTGAATCAAGCATTAGAAGATAAGAATGAAGCAAAAATAGATGCTATACACAAATTAGCCGCTAGAATTACAGGTGAATTACAAGATGCTAGCCCAGGTGGAAAACAAGAAGAAATAAACGCCCTAAGAAAAATATTAACAGAACAATTCACAGCACAAAAAAGAGAAGAGACCGGTAATCTTAACGCATCATTAGATGATAGAGAAAAAGCAAGAATTGAAGAAATACTAACGAATAAAGTATTTAACAACGGTGTAACTAAAAAGGTAGGAAAAGATATATTTATGTTAGTCCCTAGTAGGAATGCTGCAGGGGGCACTGAAATGAAACGTATACCTATTAGTATAAAGGTGGATGGAAGCACGGTTAATTTGTTACCGGGTCAAGATACTACTGATTATCAAAAAAGCGTTAAAACTCACGAAAAAATGGATAACGCTCTTGTGCGTTTAGGTCGGCTAGACACATTACTAGACAAAAATGGTTTGATACTAGGAGGGACAGGAGAGTTTATAAATACTGTTTATAACACTGTGGGTGTATTTGATGAAGTTCTACAAGCTACTGCAAATATAAAAATTCTTAAAAATTTTACTAATACTGAATTATTAGCGTTTCAAACAGAAGCGCAACAAATTACTACACAGTTCATATCCGCTGCAAAAGATGAGTTATTTGATGACCCCAGACTGTCAGACCAAGACTTATCACTAGTTATAAAATATATAAGTGTGTTAAATACCCCTGCTAATGCAACAAAATTTATATCTAAAGCACAAGCAGCTGTGGCTATAGCAGGGCTAAGAAGAATATTTCTTAAACAAAGAGTTTTACGTGCATTAGATATGTTAGGAAAGACTGGTGCTGAAGCTTTTAGTTTTGATGATTTTACAACTGCTAGTGTGAAGATACATAAGTTCGATGATAATGGCAAGTTAATCCCTGGAGCAACCATACAAAAAGGTCTTCAGATGGTAAACTTAGAAAAAGACAGTTTAGCTAGAAATATTTTTGTTGATTTATTACGGCAAAGAGGCTTAAACGCAGCAGCTCAACAAATATTTGGTAAGTTTGAGCAAGTAGACGACCCTAATAGACCCGGTCAAAAAATAAATAAACTCGTAGGTCTTGATTACGAAAAAATGAAAAACTACTTCAACGAACAAGGTGGTGGTTATAGACACAATAAAAACAGACAATTATTAGTTGGTGCTCAAGCTGCAAATGAGTTGATGAAAGATTTAGCAGCCACATTTGAACTTACACATCAAACAATTAGTGAAGTTTCTGGCTACGGGGTAGTAGGAGACCCTGACAGACGTTTTGATGCAGGTGCAAATAGTGGAGCGTATGGTGTGCTGTCCACCAATGTTCAAACAGAAGGATATCAAATTGATACAGACGCATACGATGAAAACGTAGCGAATGCAATACGTATACTAGGTCAGGACACTTATGACAAGATGGTGGCTTCAGGTAGAAAATTTTATGGTGTTAGGATATTAGGATGAGCAAAGACAACGATAAAGATAAATCAGCAAAAGACTTTTTGTATGCGGGTGTAGACCCAGAGGTTGCATCAAACTTTTTCGAGAATGACATACTCAGTGATATACAAACTCGTACAATGCCTAGAGATGAGCGCCCAACTATAGGGGACTCTATTTTAAACTACGGTTACGAAGCGTATAAGAAAAATGTTCTTAACCCTGCAATAGATTCTATTAGTCCATTTAAGTTTCCAGAGGAAGGGCTTCAAGAAATAGATTATCAAGGTGTTTTAGATTATGTAAAAAACATAAAACTAAAAGAAGCTGATGAAGTGAGCCCATACAGTTTTGCTACCACTTTTGGTGCAAAAGTTCTTTCAAATAAAGCAAAAGACATTGATGCTCGAAACGCAAGAATGAATGCAAAAATAGAAGAGGGTATAGACTATGGACAACAGATACATGTGCCTATTATAGATGCACTTAAAAAGTCTTACAAAGAGGGGTCTTTCAGACCTTTTACTAATGCCTTAACAAAAAGTTCAGGTGCTCCTCTTGGGAACCGTCCTTATGGCATGAGTGATGTGTTGATGGTTGGAGCATTTAAGTTAAAAGATTTACTTGCACCTGAAGTATTATCCGCAACTGAAGCAAGTAGTTTTATAGAAGATTCGTTAGTTCTACAAGGAAAGTTAGGTTTTGCAGACACAGAAGAAGAGTATATGAAAGCTTTACGAGCTCACGTCACTAAAAAGAACGGGGGGTTTGATAGAGAAATAAAAATAACAAAAGATGATGAAGCAGGTGTTTTTGAACCAAAATACTACGTTCAAATAGAAAAAGATGACGGTACATTTACAAAAGCATCTAACCCTTTACAGACAACATATGATTTTATGGCTAGAGCGTCGGGTCAGCTGGGATTTGATATAGCTGCAGGTTCAGTGGATATGTTGGCTGCTTCACAGTCAGCAAGAGTGGCACAAGGCACTACAAAAGCTCTAGTGGGAAAAATACCTATAGTAGGACAAATTGTTCCAAAATTAATGGGAGCTGCTGCTTTCATGTACGTAGCATATTCATCTGGTGTTGCTTACGAAGAAGTTAGAAATAAATATTTAAAGAAATATTTAGGTTTAACAGATGAAGAAGCAGACGTTTTTGAAAGTATGATTAAAGTAGGGACTGCACCTGTCAGAGGTGACTTAAGCGATGAAGAAATACTTAGTGCAAGAGTAACTGCTGGAGCTAACGTATTTGGTACTGTAATAGACAAAGTGATACAAGCAGGGACTTCTTTACGTACACTTAGAGAAGGCGGATTAGACGACGTAGATGATGCAACATTAGAAAAGTTACAAGCAGACTTAGCAGGTATGCAAGAAAACATAGCTATCGGACAGAGCAGAAAAATACCTTTTATAGGCAAAGGAAATACAGAAAATCCTTACATATCTGGTAATTATAACATGGACGTGTATCCTCAAATGGTAATTGCTAGTCAAAAGAAGGAGCTAACCAAGCCGGGAGGAGAGCTTGACTTAGGGGTTGATTTAGGAACATTTTTATTACATCAATATACTCCTAGTCCCATACTTAATAGATTCGCAATGTTTACATCACAAACTAACCCTATTATTCCAGGGGCGATGAAATTACTTTCAAGAAAACTTGTAAATTACTCTAAGCAATTTTTAAAGCAGGAGCTAATATCATTTGATGACTATAGACAATTTAAAGACGTGTACAAACAACTAGACTCAGTCTATAGAACAATGAGTAAAGAAGGCAAAAACAGCTTTGATAGAATGGCTAAGAAATTAGGTGCATTAGATGAGACTTTTGCCATGTTACGAGCGTATGATGCTAAGTTAAAATATAATGTTGTATTCGATGCGATAGGTAACGCCTCTTATGACTTAACAGGTCTTAGAACTAAATTAATAAAAACTATGTTTGAGGGTGAGGGGCAAATACCTAAGTCAGGTATGGAACTAAAGGACACACCATTAAAAGATATAAAAGCTTCTAAAAAGAACATATTTAAGTCTGAGGGTTCTTATACACTAAATCAAATAAGAGACGACTTATTAGAGCTTGGAGGAGTTACAGGAAAAGGAACTACACGTAAGAGAACATTAACTGTGAATCAGATGAGGGCAGCCACAGAACAATTTAAAGAAAAATATGTAGACTTTTTGCCCAAGGACAGTGAATTATTTAAAATGTCAAATGTTCAAACTCCTGCAGAATTATTACATCAATACGCTATATTATTAGGTAGAGTTGCATACAAAAAATATGCAGATGTGGGAGTTAAAGAAGGTAATAAAGTGTTATTTGACCAAGCCATATCTATGAGAAATGATATACTTGATTTATTATCTAACCCAATAGTTGGTAAAGCAGATGGCGTAAAAGCAGAAGATGTTGGTCAGATTAAAACTCTCATGGGAGAGGCAAATGATTTCTATAAAGAAACTCTAAGATTGCGAGGAAAAATAGAAGAGGGACAAACTTTTCAAAGAGAGCTTATATCTGCACTAAAGAGAGGCGATTCATCTATATTGTTAAACAAGCTTTTAACAACGCCAACACGGGGGTTTGGTGTAGAACAGTTACGTAATATAGACGCTCAAGTTAAGTACTTAAATAAAAAGTTATTTGATGCAGGTCCTAAACTAAAAGTACGAGTTGATGGGAAGGAGTTTGAAGGCGCAACACTAGAAGCAGGTTCTTTAGATGATTTGTTAGGTCAAAATGGATTAAGTAGACTACGTACAAAATTATCTAAATTCAATATTCAAGAGGATATGTTTGATGATGTAACAGGAAATCTGTCAAATACATATCAGGATTTACAACTAGATTTTTCTGCTCAGCTTTACTTAAAATTAGCTAATCAAACAGGGGTATTTCCGGGAAGGAAAAAAGATGATGTAGGTATATCAGAGTTTTTAGAATCTTTAGATGATGACCAACTTTCTTTGTTAGGCATAGATAACACAACTAAAAATTACTTCATAGACACTTCTAACGATTTAGCTAGTATATTTGATAACACTTTCGTTAATCAAGTTAGAGAAATATCAGCAAAAGGTAGACTTTTTGATGTAGTAAAAGATGTGTTTGACAAAGGGGACATGGACACAGGACTTAGTAGGCTATTACTAGACAAGGAATTTAGAACTGCTGATGGTAAAACTATACCACTAAATGAATCTGTGATGATAAAAGACAATCCTTTTGAGCAAGCACAAAGGAAAGAGATGTTGCGTACAGCTATACTTAACTGGATGTTTGACCCAAGAGATGGTGGTGGAAACGTATTTAAAAGAATAAATAAAAATACACCGTTAGCTGATGCAGGCACTGAAATTATTGATGCAGGTAAATTAGACCTTCTCATGGAGCGTCTTCAAGGAAGTGAGATGGCTAAAAAGATATTAACAGAAAGAGACTTTGCCATACTAGATGTCATAAGACAGGTAGGTTTTGGACTAGCAGGCTCGGCTACGGACGCAGGTACTGCTCTATCAGGTGCTCAAATAATAGGAGAATTATTTACAATAGATGGCAGAAAGCTAATAGGTGGGCTCGCTAGAATTAGAGCGCAGAAAGGCATAGCTAACTTTTTTACAAATGAAAAAGTAATAAATCTTATGACAAAAATGTCTGATGTGCCATATAAGCAAAAAGGATATTATCAACAAATATTGTTTGGCTATGGTGCATTAAGTGACATGGCAGCTAAGATATATCAAGACAATAAAGTTGAAGAGAGCGAAATAGAAGAAGATACTTTAGAGGGCACACAACCAAGTTTTGAGCAATTTGAAATAGGCTCATTAAATGAACAAACTAACAGACTATTAAATTAGTCAGGCACTACAACAGTAAGCTTTTCTGTCCTGTCTAATATTTCTTGACCACGAGCTTTCATGCTCTTGCCAATATTTATAAGAAACTGTTGGCTTTCTGGTGTGACTCTATAGTCATCTTTACGCAACACTGGTATAGCGTGTTCACCTATAAGATTGTTGACCATCTCGTCCCACGGATACACAGCATGTGAATCTGTTTCGTGTTCACCAAAGATACTTATAGCAACACCTGTAGTTGTGGGCATCAGGCGCACCTCTACATCGCTTGTTAGATGAAGTATTCTACTTGACATTGTCTTTCACCGCCTTGATTACATCAGAAGAAAACAACTTCTGTATATTGAGTAAGTACATACGAGATGCCATATGGTCTCCTCCCTTTACGCTTTTAACGTAGTCAAGAGAGTCAATAATACGGCGTAAAAAAGGAGTCCGGAATACAAGTGTCGCATACGTCTCGTCGTTAATGCAGAGATTGTGAAACCAGTAATCCGATTCTGTTGCTTTGATTCCTGAGGGTTTTCCATAACATTCATACTCTATCGCTATATTTCCAGACTTTTGCCAGATATCACGCTCTGATTTAACTTCAATCTTTGCGTTCTCAAACATGTCAAGAACCTGACTTTCACGTATCTTACCATACTCAAGGTCAATGTCAAACTTCTTTCTGTCTTTTACGCTAGGTGCTGTTTTGTTCATGGTTATCCCCCTATGTCAACAATCTCGCATGAATCCCCACTACAAGCAAATGTTTGTGAAGAATTTGTAGTATCTTCTTTTTCATAGTCCTGTAACCTAGCCCAATCAATATGAGTGAATTCACTGCTAAGCTTATCGTATACATCTTTTGTGCAATCCTGATAGGGGGCTTGCTGATAAGTATGTTCTGAGTGTGGTAAAAAAGACACACCAGACATCTCGTCAAAGTGTTTATATACAAAAGCACCTACTTCCATCCATTCATCATCACGAACTGTAACTGTTACAGAGGGCTTGTGCTCACACCAGTGTCTCTGATACACTAGCCACATCTCTAGCTGTTCTATAGCTGTCATGTCATGACGAGTAACAGCATTAGCAGGAGACTTCATAGGAAAGCTAAACACAGTTTGTGTATCCGGTTTCATAACATCCGCTTCGCTAGGGACGCCCTGCTCTTTTAAGAATAGAGTAAGAGGGTCTTTATTGTCACCACGCACAGTCCTAATATAATAAGGGCTATGACGAGCGTGAATGCCACTGCTTGAGTCAACAAGTTGTGATACTGTTCCGCTTGGTTTGACACACGTAATCGCTTTGCTCTCTGAGATATCGAGTATCTTTGCCCACTTTTGATTTGTCTCAACTGCCTTTCTCCTCATCTTTTCTAAGAACTCTGATAAGTGAAAACCTTTTTCACCTCTACCATTAGTCCATTTACAATCCATAATACCTGTCAATGACACACCAAGAAGTCTTTCTTCTTCTGTGTTAGTCTTCCATATTTTACGCAAGTATGGAAAATTTGTGAATGTAGATTGAATTGTGCCCATGATGGTGGCTAGTTCTACCTTACGTTCTATAGACTCAGGATTATCATCAGCTCTTATTACAACTTCTGTTAAATTACAGAACTGGTACGGACGCAAGATTATCTCAGAACAAGGGTTAGTACCAAACTCATGCTCAGAATCACGCCTGCCGTACTTTTGTGCTTGCTTTTTAGCAGCAGTTCTATTGAATATACCTCTCTCACCAGATTTACTTTCTACAAGTGAAGTCCACTCACGTAAGAAGGTTTCACCATCCGGTTTATC
>TARA_R100000654_G_scaffold15569_2_pt1 | contig 11424 bp, 17 predicted proteins | sample TARA_R100000654 | Tara Oceans TARA_R100000654 (sample SAMEA2622473) | marine metagenome | biome: marine biome (ENVO:00000447); feature: surface water layer (ENVO:00002042); material: "saline water (ENVO:00002010), including plankton (ENVO:xxxxxxxx)" | depth 5 m
GATGGCTCAATTCGGGTATAGCATCGGATGGCGTGTGCTTGACGCACAATACTTTGGAGTCCCCCAAAGACGAAGAAGAGTCTTTCTTGTTGGATGTGCTTCAGGACAGCCGGAGCATATCCGACAAATATTGTTTGAGCCAGAGAGCAGCAGAAGGAATTCTGCGGAGAGCGGAGAAGCGAGGCAAGACTCTACCAGAGACCCTGGATCAGGCACTGAGACTAAAGTGTACGAGTGCCACCACAATGATTCCAGAGTCAAAGAGCTAGGACAGACGTGTCAGACCGTCACATCAAGATGGGGAACAGGTGGCAACAATGTGCCATTGGTCTCGTTCAGTTCAAACATGTCTGAGCCTGACGTGCTCGAGAACAAATCACCACCAATCAAGGTTGGTGGCAGTGGGTGCAGTAATCCTCCTGCTGTTGCATATGGCGTGAAAACAAGTCATACCAAATCTAATGGCTGGGGTATTCAAGAAAACAGAACTCATACTTTGGATGCATCGGGGTCAACGCACACCGTGGCGACTGACATGATGGTGCGTCGGTTGACACCAATTGAAGTTGAACGGTTACAAGGTTTTCCAGACGACTACACAAATATTCCGTGGCGCGGTAAGACCGCACCGGATAGCCGTCGCTATAAGGCGATGGGAAATAGCATGGCTGTTCCGGTCATGCGTTGGTTAGGTCAGCGTATCGCTGACATTGAGGAGAGTAACAATGAGTGAAGAATGGAAAAAAGCATATAACGAAAGAGCGGTCAAGCATAACAAGCGGGTGAAGTCAATCCGTGATACTCGGCTGCCAAAGGATTGTGTCGAGGCTCTTGATCAAGCGATTCGTGCAATGGAAGTAATGGTCTTTCAAATCCAAGAAAGCGTAGTAAACAGTTATAACTGCATCACTATGGACGACATGATTCAGCTTGGCAGTGCGCTCGACCGGATGAAAGAGGAATTCCAGGAGAGGGAGTTGAAGTGATGCCTACAATCTATAAGATCCGTGATCAGCTAAACCAAACATCTAAGTTTGTGGACTCCCATCCAAGAGCGCGTAAAGAACTCTTGGATAATCCTGATGCGATCATTGAGAAGCTGGAATATCAGCATAAGTGGCAGATATCAGTGATGTTAGGCAACGCATATTTAGAGGGAGTTCACGACGCGATAGGAGGGAACAATGAGCAAGATAAAAATTGAAAAAGGTATTCCGTATGGTTCAAGCAAAACCAAACAGTGCGGTCCGGTTTCTACAACTTTTATATTTGAAATGGAAGAAGGGGACAGTATTGTTCTGCCTCCAAAAAACACGAATTCTTTATCCTCTTATATTCGTAAGAATTTTAAAGATTGGAAAGTAGTACGGAGAATATTACCCGACGGTAGTTATCGTGTGTGGAAGGTGAGGAGGGAACAATGAGCAGGATAAAAATTGAAAAAAGTATTCCGTTGCCCGAGAGAGGGGGATTTTTGGGACCTGCATCTGAACGTAGTCAACTTATTAACCTCTTTTCAGAAATGGCAGAGGGAGACAGCATTGTACTATCTAAAAACCAAGCGAACTGTTTGTGTTCAGCTGTGAGTCGCATGTTCAACGGTTCGTCTATAAGAGAAGAACAATGGCGTGCATCTAGAAGAAGTTTGCCGGACGGTAATTATCGTGTGTGGAAGGTGAGGAGGGAACAATGAAAACAATTAAAGATTTGTTCAAGCACATTAAGGCGATGGTGGCAGACGCTAACATAGAAAAGAAAGATAAACGCACAATCATGGCTGAAACAAAAAAAAGTGTAGCGTATTACGCTGATCAAGATGGTTTAAGACTATGGCAGGTTGCAATGGTCATAGCTGCGGCACAACGAGCGGTAAAGTGTTTTGAAGAGAACAACAATGAGCGAGCGTTGTTGGCATTGCGGTTTAGAATAACAGATTGGGGGGATAACAATGAGCAAGGTTGGTGATTGGGTAATCGAGATGCAGGAAGACTGCGTTTATCTTACTCGTGAGCAGTTTATGAAAAAACATGGCGAAAGGTACGTCTATATTTGGGATGAGCAACTAAATGAAGTGCCAGATATGGGGGATGAAGAATGTTCGTCTTAGTAGCTTTGATTTGTGTGTTGGATAACACGCCTAGGGGTCATCATTGCGACCCAGTGGTGTATCCAGATAAGTTTGAAACACTTGTTGAGTGCAAAAAAGCAAAGTTTCAGGAGTCGATGTACGCATTGCCGCGTAAGCAACAGAAAATGGCTTTAGGTGATTGCGTGTATCGTCAGGTAAAAACAGGTACAATTACATTTTAAAATATCAAATGAGGAAAAAAGATGAAACCTAAGAAAACAGAAGCGGAAAAAGCAAAGTTCAAAACAGTGGCACTGCCAGAAAACTCTTATAACCAAGTTAAAGAAATGGCTAAACAAGAAAGACGATCAATTGCACAACAAATTGCTATAGCAGTTGAAAACGATTACCAAGAATACTCTAATAAGTTAAGTGCTTAACGCGCCACTTTTTGAAGGGCGGCTATGTGTCGCCCTTTTTTATTTTCGGCCCTGGGCCGACTGTTCGTCGTGCTTCCCTGCCATTGCGAGTCGTCTTACTAAAATCAACGCGTAATACATTGTCTCTTGATATACCGCGAAGAAACATTTCTGCAACATCTGGGTCAAGCTGTGTGACGCACACCATTTTATCAATTGCCTGTTCCAGGTTTCGCAGTCCCTTGCTATATTCCCAAGCAATTTCCATTACTTTGTCGGTTTGATCATCAACCATTCTCGAGCCTCCTCGCCAAGCACTTTAGCTCCAAGTTTTATTTTATCTAAAAGAGCCTTAACAATTCGTTCATCAATCGTATTTTCAGTAATTAGATCGATGTAAGTTACAGGATTCTTTTGTCCGATACGATGGCATCGATCCTCCGATTGGATCCGTGTTTCTAGGTTGAAGTCATTCGCATAATAGATCACGGTGTTCGCTTCAGTCAGTGTCAAACCATACCCTGCTGTCTGTGGGTTACCAATGAAGAACCGAAGGTTAGAGTCTGGGTCTTGAAATCGATCAACGATGTTCTGTCGTTCGGTATCTGTGGTGCTACCATAGTAGGCGGCTGCCTGACCAGGAAATTTTTCCTGTAAAAGTTTCAGTATTCTTTGAATATCGTTCCTGAACCTAGACCAAATAATGACTTTGCCCGAACTCTCTTCTAAAATATCTTTAACTGCATCAAGACGTTTTGTTTCCAGTTCTACAAGCTCACCATCATCAGTCATCAGGTGTCCCGAAAGCACTTGTTGTAACCGCAACATTTGTGTCATCACATTCTGAGCAGTAACCAGTTCACCACTATCCAAAAGAGTGAGAGCCTCGTGTCGCAGTTCGTTGTACATTTTTATTTGGCTCTCTGTCATTGAGACATACCGCACCGTATAGATTTTATCTGGTAAATCAAGGCAGTTTCTTTTTAATACGCGAAAACTAAACGCATCTACTTTCATTGTTAGTTCCTCTAAATTACGAAACCCGACTATCTGTTGAAAACTATGTGCCCCCATGACACGTTTATTCAACACTGCGTACCGACCTTGGTACGCGTAATAACTATCAAAGCCTAACATCTCAGGTCCAAGAAACTCGCACTGTGAAAACAAGTCCATTGGTGATTTGGTTACAGGTGATCCTGTTAAAATCCTGCGATAGCTAAACTTGTGCGCTATTTTGATTAAAGCTTTAGTTCGTTTAGCCTGGGGATTTTTAATCGTGGTGCTCTCATCAATCGCAATCATTCCCCCAAAACCAAACTTTGCGGCCAACCACTGTCCTGCCTTTTGTCCTTTAGTCGTAGAAAACGATTCAACGTTCATTACAAAGAAAGTTATTCCTGTAAACTCATTTGTAACAGAACGCATCTCTTCTTGTTGTTTTTTGTTTGGGCCGCTAACCCAACGGATTACCCGACGAGGTATTTCATCTGGCAAATGCTGTGGTATTTCTTTGTTGACCCAGTTTTGATACACACCTTTTGGAGCGATAATGAGCGCAAACTTGACTTTTGAGTCCTGCCAAAGTTGTCCAATGTTATCAATCAAAGTTTTTGATTTACCTGTACCCATTTCCATAAAAAATGCGAAACTCTCTCGGTCACCAGCTTTCTCAATTGCTCGATGCTGATGGTAGTATGGCTCCGTTTTAAATTTATAGTTGACAGTCAAGAAATCCTCCACTAGTGTTGCATTGTCTCCGATACAGTAACATACTTTGTCATAGACGTAACTCATTAAACCTGAAGAGGATGTACTTTATGAATGAGATATTCGAGGAAATGTTCGATGCGGCTGAACAATTATCAGGCGTAGATACGGACTCTACTAAAACCCTTTCTAATCTTGTGAGACAACTTGAAAGTGTCACAAAAGACATGGATGAAGTCGAACTTCATCTGAAGAAATTAAAACAAGAAAGGAATCGGTTATGTATGGAAGCGATACCTGCTGTGATGGAAGAGATGGATGTCACCAGACTTGATGTCGGTGAAGTATCTGTCACTATAAAACCTTTTGTTTCAGCCTCAATCCCAGTTGCAAGACGCGAAGAAGCTTTTCAGTGGTTAACTGATCACAATTGTCAGCACATCATCAAGAACGATGTGATCTTATCGTTTCGAGCGGGGGACGACAACAAAGCAAATGAGCTTATGTTGAGTCTCGAAGAGCAGGGGCATCATCCAGAAAACAAAAAGCATATACACGCAGGGACACTCAAAGCTTGGGTTAAAGAGCGTGTCACCGACGGAAAGCCAATCGATCTCGATTTATTCGGGGCGTTTGTGGCTAAAACCGCAGAAATTAAAAGGAAATAATCATGGCTACAAAAAAAGAAGTTGCTGCTGAAGCAAAAAATACGACTGTCGCTTTACCTGAAGATATGTTATCTGCCCTTACTGAACACGAAGGACAAGGGCTTGACTACGATACTTCAGAGTTACAGATCCCTTTCATTCGGGTGATTCAATCGATGTCACCACAAATTAATAAACGTGACACAGCTTACATACCTGACACAGAAGTCGGGGATATATTTAACACAGTAACTGGGCAACACTGGGAAGGAGAGGCAGGCATCACAGTAATACCCTGCTATCAAGAAACTAAATACCTGAAGTTTGTTCCTCGTGAACAAGGTGGTGGTTTTTTGGGAGAGTTAGCCAAAGACGATCCTGACATAACTAAAGCACAACGCAGTGGTGCTAAAGAAATCCTGCCAGACGGCAATGAACTGGTTAAGTCTGACCAACACTATTGTTTGGTGATCGACGAGGATGGTATTCCTGGATTTGGAATCGTAGACATGAAGTCGTCCTCTCTCAAGGTTTCGAGGCGTTGGAAAACGCAAAGCAAGATGTTGACGGTCAAGGTAAATGGTGAGTTAAAATCTCCTCCTATTTACATGACACGTTGGAAGCTGACCACTGTTGAAGATTCTAATGATCAAGGCACTTGGATGAACTGGTCAGTACAACATGACGGCTATGTAGAGGACAAGACCTTGTTCGATTCTGCCGTTGCCTTCCGTAAATCAATCATGTCGGGCGAAGCTAAAGCTGTCGCGGAAGACGTGGTGCGGCAAGAAGAGGATGCAGAAGCACCGTTTTGATTGAATCAAGGGGGCGTTTAATCTGCCCCCTTTTTTATGGAACGCATTCATGTCAGAAGCAAAAAGATTCATGGCTGCATTTGTTGGCTCAGATGTAGCACATGGACAAACCCACATTGGCAATCAAAGGCGTAACGGAAAGACTGAGGCAAAAAGTTTCAGTGTTCGAGAGCCATTGACTGAACAACATGTTAAGGATCATCTTAGTGGTGTTTCTGGATTGGGTGCGATACCAATTAATAGTGATAACTGTGTAAAGTTTGCCGCGATTGATATAGACACCTATCCGATCGATCACAAAGAGTTGGTCAACAAACTTAAGTCTCTTAAAGTTCCCATGTGCGTTTGTCGTTCAAAGTCTGGCGGTGCTCACTTATATTTGTTTCTTAATGATTGGTATCCCGCAGCAGATATTCGTGATTACCTGTCTGAGGTGTCTTCTGCTCTAGGTCACTCTGGTTGTGAGATTTTTCCTAAACAGGATCAAATACTGTCTGAACGTGGTGACGTGGGCAACTTTATAAATCTCCCTTACTTTGATGCTAAACAAAGCACTCGGTATGCCGTGGATAAAGACGGCAACGACATGGAGCTAAAAGACTTTTTAGCTTGGGTAGAGAAACATCGAGTTTCTATGCCTGATCTTGAAAAGATCGATTTTGGAACAGCACGAAAGTTTATGGAAGATGGTCCTCCATGTGTACAGGTCATCATGTCTACAGGTGCGATGGAAGGTGTCCGTAATAAAGTCATGTTTAATTATGGACTGTATCTAAAACTAAAACATCCAGACGATTGGATGGATCGGTTTGAGGACGGCAACGCAAGATATTGCAAACCAAAACTGCCAGCGTCTGAAATTGTTACGCTACAAAAACAAATTGCTAAAAAAGATTATCACTATCAATGTGCTGAAGAACCAATGTGCAGTTACTGTAACAAGACGATATGTCGTCGTAGAAAACATGGAGTCGGCTCAAATTCAGAAGCAGAGATGCCACATATTGGTGGATTAACAATTTTATTATCCGAACCCCGGTTGTATTTCTTAGACATCGATGGACACCGAATAGAACTCAGCACTAAACAACTTCAGATTCCGTTGCGGTTTCAAGAGGCTTGCATGGAACAAACAAAGTATATGCCTCCTTTGATGAAATCTGCTGATTGGCAGGTATTGGTAAATGGTTTGTTACAAGACGCAGCAATAATTGAGGTTCCAGAGGAACTGACGTTGAGTGGTCAGTTTAAAGAATTAGTTAGAAACTTTTGTACCTCCCGTATTAGCGCACGCTCTCCAGAAGAGATGACAATGGGTAAACCCTGGACAGAGGACGGTAAAACGTACTTCCAGATTAAAGGTCTTCAGGACTTTCTTAAAAACCATAATTTTACATCCTTTACGCGTCCGCAAATGCAACAACGTCTGGAAGAAATGAATAATGAGCAGAAGTGTAATGGCTTTTTTAAGTTCAAAAAGGATGACGGCACATGGAAAAACATCCGTGTGTGGTGGATACCTGAAGTGAAGCAGGAAGAAATTGAGTTACCGGTTGAGGATAAAACGTATGAAGCACCCTTCTAAAGACAAACTTTTGAAAGCACAAGAGGTTGCTGAATGGTTGGGAGTTTCACCATCCACAGTGTATCGATGGGTAGAGGCAGGTAATTTACCAAAACCATATGTGATCGGAGAGACAGCAACACGATGGAGGACAAAAGACCTAATTGAATGGTTAGAAACAAAAGAGAGGGAAAAAAATGAGCAAGACTCAAAATAATAGAGAAACCTTAATCTTTGGTCCACCAGGATGTGGCAAAACATATACGTTAATTAACATTGTTCGCGAGGCTTTACGCAACGGAACACCCCCGGATCGTATTGGCTTTGTGTCCTTTACTCGTAAATCAATTACAGAAGCTCGAGAGCGGGCAGGTGCAGAGCTTGGACTGACCAGTAATGACACACCTTACTTTCGCACATTGCATAGTATGGGTTTTTTGTGGACGGGTATGCGACAGAGCGACATTATCAACATTTATGACCTTCGTCAGATCGGTCAGACGATGGGTATGGTTTTTGATAATCGTGAAATCTACGATGAGGACGGGCAGATAATCATGTCTGCAAAAGAAGGCAATAAGTATTTAACATTAATTCAAAGAGCCAAAATGCGAAGGGTTACTCTTGAGCACGAGTTTAATGAAAATGCTGATTATCAAATGCACTGGGAGCTTTTGCAAAAGTTGGATCAGGTATACAAAAATTATAAAGAAGAGTTTGGTAAGTTTGATTTTACAGATATGATTGAAAAGATGGTGCTGCAAGGAACAGGTCCTAACTTAGACTTACTTATTGTAGATGAGGCACAGGACTTGACTCCCCTACAGTGGCAACAAGTCAAAGTATTAAATAAAAACGCTGATCGTATCTATTATGCTGGTGACGATGATCAAGCAATATTTCGATATACTGGTGTTAATGTACGGTATATGTTGAACATCTGTTCCGATATTCAAGTATTAAATCAATCTTACCGTGTGCCAAAATCTATCCACAACTTATCCATAGATATAGCCTCCAGAATTTCACAACGACAAAGCAAGGATTGGAGTCCTCGTGATGAAGAGGGGTCAATTAACTTTCATATGTCTTTTGATGAACTCAATTTAGAGGAGGGGTCATGGACTGTAATGGCAAGAACCACTAAAGGATTAACTGGAATAGGAGAAGAGTTAAAACGTAACGGTCAGATGTTCTTACGCAATGGACGGCTATCGTTTAACCAGGATAATTTAAGAGGTATGCAAGCTTGGGCGGCACTATCTCAGGGACGATCAATTCCAACAGACGAAGCGATACACTTGTATTCTTTGATGCCTAAACGTGGCGATGATGCAAAAATTAAGTTTGGTATGGCTAAAACCTTAGAGACAATTGACCCATCAACATTATTGTCTTATGACGATCTTGTTTTTAATCATGGTTTACTTTGTGCCAAAAACAGTTCATCGGAGGATGCAATCAATCTTAATGAAGAAGATCGGATATATTGGCGGTCGTTGTGTCGTAGATACCATGACGGCATACCGATACAACCTAAAATCAAATTATCTACTATTCATCGTATGAAAGGTGGAGAGGATCATAATGTTTTGCTGTTACAGGACATGGGATATCTACCTCACAAATCGTTAGAAACAAATCCAGATGATGAACATCGGGTGTTTTACACAGCCGTAACGCGGGCTAAACAAAATTTGCACATATTAGAGCCCAACACAAATTACGGATATCCCCTCTAATGAAAAAAGACAGTAGCCAGCTAAGTTTTCTTCATTACATGGAGTTAGACACAGTAGAACAGGATTGGGTTGCACCAGAAATATTTCCTGATGTCTCTCAAGCAAAATATGTTGCTGTTGATCTAGAAACCTGTGATCCAAACCTTTTAACAAAGGGTCCTGGATGGGTCAGAAATGATGGGTTTATTGTTGGTGTCGCAATCGCTTTTGGTGATTTTTATGCCTACTATCCGATTAAGCATCAAGCTGGTGGCAATCTGACTCAGAACGCAGTAATGAAATGGCTCAAGAAACAGATGGCTACACCCAATGTAGCTAAAGTGTTTCACAATGCCCTTTATGATTTAGGTTGGTTGAAATGGGCGGGTGTAGAGGTGCAGGGCAAGATCATAGACACTATGATTGCGGCTCCACTGTTGGATGAAAACCGATTCTCTTATTCACTTAACAACTTAGGACGTGATTATCTTAATGATAGAAAGAATGAAAAAGAATTACGAGCAGCAGCAAAGGATTGGGGCATTGACCCAAAAGCAGAACTTTGGAAGTTACCTGCCAGGTACGTTGGTCGTTACGCAGAGCAAGATGCCGCGCTAACATTGAAACTTTGGAAACTGTTTGAAACAGAAATAGAAAAAAATTCTTTGATGGATGTTTTTGAACTAGAGAGTTCATTAATTCCTTTATTGTTAAACATGCGTGAAAAAGGTGTGCGTGTTGATGTTGACAAAGCCGAAGAAACTAAAAAACAATTAGCTGTAAAAGAGCAGGGTTTATTAGATGAAATATACAAAGACACGGGCGTGTTGGTCGAGCCTTGGGTGGCGACAAGCGTTGCCTCCGTTCTTGACCACTACAAAATACGTTATACAAAAACAGAGAAGTCGCAACAGCCTTCCATTACCAAGTCGTTCTTGCAGACTTGTTCTCACGAAGTCGCAACTAAAATCCTCAAGTTGCGTGAATTAAACAAAGCAAACAGCACGTTTATTGATTCGATTTTTAAACACCAGCATAACGGTCGAATACATTGTGAGTTTAATCAGTTACGTTCAGACGATGCGGGAACTGTTACTGGACGTTTTAGCTCGAGCAATCCAAACCTGCAACAAATCCCAGCGCGTGACCCTGACTTGAAGAAAGCAATCCGTGGATTGTTTTTACCCGAAGATGGAGAACTTTGGGGTTCTTTCGATTACTCAAGTCAGGAACCACGGCTGTTAGTTCATTATTCTGCTTTACTTGCACGTAAATATGAAGACCCAAGGGTTGAGGAGATTGTGGCTGCATACAACAGAGAGGATGTGGACTTTCATCAGATTGTGGCAGATATGGCAGGAATTGGTCGTAAAGAAGCTAAGACCGTAAATCTTGGCATTATGTATGGCATGGGTCGAGGTAAGCTTGCTAATACTTTGGATATTTCACAAGAACAGGCAAAAGATCTTTTGGACAATTACCATAGTAAGGTGCCTTTTGTTAAAAGAATCGCAGATATGGCAACTAAACAGGCGGCTCAACACGGTCAGATAAGAACTTTGTTAGGTCGTAAATGTCGGTTTGATCTGTGGGAACCAAACTCTTTTGGGTATAACAAGCCAATGAAGCACGAAGATGCTATTAAAGAGTACGGCCCAGGTATACGCAGAGCGTTTACTTATAAAGCCCTCAATAAGCTCATACAAGGCTCTGCAGCGGATCAAACGAAGAAGGCAATGGCTGAGTGTTATAAAGAGGGTTTGATGCCTCTACTGACCGTACACGACGAACTGTGCTTCAGTATTAGTTCCGAGGAGCAAGCATCGCGGATCAAAGAGATCATGGAAACGTGTGTCGATCTTCGTGTGCCAAGCAAAGTAGATCAGGAGTTAGGTGACAACTGGGGGGAAGTTGGATGAACCTTGAAGCTTGTCCGATCACAATCACTGAAGCCAATAACTTCGTTGCAGAACATCATCGGCACAGTAAGAAAACACAAGGCGGTCGCTTTGCAATCGGTGCTATCTACGACGGTCAGCTTGTGGCTGTAGCTATTGTAGCCAGACCGGTAGCGAGAAGAGCGGACGATAGGTATACGGCAGAAATCAGGCGACTGTGTGCCTGTCCTGACGCTCCAAAAAATGCTTGCTCCTTTCTTTATGCAAGATGCTGGAGGATCTGGCAACAGATGGGTGGCACAAGAATGATTACATACACGCTACAGTGTGAGAGCGGGTCAAGTCTTCGTGGTGCTGGTTGGAAGATAACTGGAGAGAATAAAGCACAAACGTGGGACGTTCCAAACAGAAGCCGTGAACCCCAAGACGTGTACTATCAGGACAAGTTTAGGTGGGAGCCCTCGACCTAGAACTCAGTCGAGTCCTCACCGGTCTCCATCATGTCCCGTAAACGCTCTGAACGCTGTCCTACCTGAGATGCCCACCTGGAATCCATCATCTGGATTGATGCCTCTTTGTAGT
>TARA_R100000654_G_scaffold39389_1_pt1 | contig 11375 bp, 9 predicted proteins | sample TARA_R100000654 | Tara Oceans TARA_R100000654 (sample SAMEA2622473) | marine metagenome | biome: marine biome (ENVO:00000447); feature: surface water layer (ENVO:00002042); material: "saline water (ENVO:00002010), including plankton (ENVO:xxxxxxxx)" | depth 5 m
CCCAAACCAACTACATGATAACTGTGCAAATCTACCTTAGTGTCAGGCAATGTCATGAACGAAGCCAACCCTAGGAAGCCGTCTATCAAACTAGCCTCCTTTGTATCAGAGGCATTTGCGTGTAATACGGTTTCGTTGTTTCCGGCAACTGTTGGTAACCCTGTTGAGTGAAAGAATATACTGTCGCCTGTTCCACTATTGATGGTCGGTTGAGTAAGAGCGGGGACTATTTTTATTTTAGTAACAGAGTCAAAGGTATGGTCTATGATTGTATAGAGTCTACTTTTCATGTCGGTGTAGTAAAACAAAGAGAAATTGTTTTGACCAGATGCAGTAGAGTGGAATGACATCTTTTGACCGATTAACATACCTACGGGTATTTTCAATGCAGCCTTGGCGCTTTCAAACACACTAGCGTTGCCAGATGCTGTTCCAGCAAACACTATCTCAGTATAAGTCCGGCCAGAGTCAGTTGTCGCTGTCCATGTGCATGGTTCATTGTGCTCAATCATCAAACTAGTCTCATGTCCCATGACAACCTCAGAGACATCACCTTTGAAATGAGCACCAAAACTCACGGTATCAACTCCGCTAGTATAACTACTTCTACTTGGAATGTGTGTCTGAACAATTTCTTAGTTCGGTCTGATAAGTCAGTTCTGGTTTTGAGCACCATGCGGTCAAAGTTGATGCCGTCGCCTTTGCGATTTACATGGATGACTCTTCTCATTTCGTTTTCCATTTTTCGCAATCTTGAACGACCCCTTGATGTTCTCATATCTATTGTGATATTATAACGAGTAGTTACAAAATTATACATCAAATCAGGCACTTCTTCGTTCTGCGCTGTTTCATAGCACAGTATGTAATCGTGCCTCTGCAAATCGACACGCTTCCCTCTCTCAGGCGTTTCGTTGGCAATGTCTACAATTATTGGTTTTACATTGTCAGTGTTGCCTCTGTTCCAACCGGCCCCTGTCCCAGCATCATGATTGGCTGTGAGTATGTCAATGACGGTTTCAAGTGGCTCTTTGAATGTAGCAACCATTAGGAGAACACCACCACTTCTTTGTAGCGGGCTAACAGTTCTTCTGCTTCTTTTCTAAACAATTGAATCTTAGAACCTAAATCCACATTTTGCCCGCCCTCCGGTATCAAAACGCTACGGTCATCTGATAGCAACAAGTCAGCCGCTACCATCTTAGTAGCAGCCTCTTCTATGGCTTTTTCAAGATATCTTTCACCATAGATGTAAGATACCTTGACAGAGTTGTGCTCAAAGAAAGGATAGGAATTGTTAAAGTAAATTATACCCATCTCTGCATCTAACCACCAATCACGCAGTCTTGCTTGGTCACCACTAGACGAACCTGCTTGTAGGTCCAATTGAAATTGATGCTGAGTTATAGTTCCTGCGATTGCTCCTAAAGTGCCTGTCACTGCTGCACATCCTGTAAAAGTTGTAGCAGTTTTTGCTGTATATCTGAATATATCTCCACTAGCGTCTATGCATACGCCTGAATTGAGAAAACCGCTTGTTGAATCTACGGCGATTGTTTTAGAACCATCTGATTCTGTAGTGAGACTAGCAAATGTAGCAGTTGCTGTTGAAGTCTGTGACAAATCGATGCCACTAGATGCTACAATAGAACATTTTTCTCCACCTTTAGTCTGCCTCATGCTCGTAACTTTGAGTTGTCCATTACCGTAATCAGCATTAGCCGAAGCAAGAAACTCGTTGTGAACTGCGATGTTAGATGTAGAGCCTTCGAGTGTGAATGCTGGAGCAAACTCTACAGCAGCCTTACTTACCCTATCTTCTTTATTAATCAGGTCGGCTAAGTTTTGAGCAGCAGTGACCTTGTCAAAATCCTTTCTCCAAGTAGTCGAGGAAGTTCCTATTGAAAGTAAAGCAGAACTACCGTTACCGGGTGAAAGTGCAATATTACCATCAGTCGTAGTTAAATCATCAGGAAGTGTTATACGAACCTCTGCTCCGCATATCTCTCTGTAATCTTCGCCTTGCCACATTTCTATTCTTAGCATCTGTTGGACATTCCTAAACAGCAATGGCGTAGTTCCGACATAATCAGTAAAGTATCGGCGCCTGTATGGTTTGTATGTATCAAAATTAAGATACTCTGCCGCTACAAGATATGGCCTCCAAGCGTTGTGAGTATAGTTGTCTATACGGTCTTGAACTTCCTTAATTCTGGTTTCGACTATTGACTTTTTCATGCCACGAGTTTTGCCGTTAGTGAACGAGGCTTGGTTTTCGACAAAGGTGTTTGCGGCTGTAGTAAAATTGCCGTGAGTAAAAGATGTGTCGGTGACCAACTTGACTCCACTAGCGCCGCCGTTTGATGTAGATGTAATGTTCAATTCTACGCCTAAAGGGTCTGTATCGCTGTAAACAAGCACTGTGTCTCCGGCGCTAAATCCTACATTTCTAAAATCGCCACCAGTGACAAACACGCCATCAGACACAGAATTAGCGCTAGCCGCCACCGCTTCACTAGGTCCAATACCAAGTAAGTCTGCTACCTTTTGGGCAGTAGTATAGACTATTGCATCAGGGTCAAGAGGGCGAGTCTCAGGCTCTCCGGGTGAAAATACTACAGGCATCTGTCATCCCCTTAACTAAGCCATGACACGATACATGATTAAATCTACTGCTCTTTCACTCCTAGATTGAAGTCCATTTGTTTGCCGCATGTCCTACACTTATCGACCCAACAGAAGTAAAGCATACCGCAATGTTTGCATCGTGTGCCGCTACCAATGTTCAGAACATCGCCAGCATTCTTGTTACGGTTACGCTGCTTCATAGTAAACCCAGCAAGTGGGTTATCTTCGTTGGTTCTAATGGATGCACCATATGATTCGTCTAGCCTGATACCACGCTTTTGTAAACGCTTTATATCGTCAAGGCCAAGATTACCAAACGATTGCATGTCTGCTCATCACGCTTTGTAAATGATTACCAAATAAGCGTTTCCTAGAACATTAAGCATTTCTATACCAACAATGGTGTCGGCTGTGTTAGCATCTGTTACAGCATCAAAGCCTGCATCCAAAAGAGTCTGAATAGCAGTTGCTCCTGAAAAGTCACCCGGTGGTAAAGGACCAACGACTTTTGATTTTAAGTTACCTAGACTTGCACTGCCCATTTAAGACACCTCACTGGGTGAATCAAGCCCTGCTACCCAGAATAAAAAATCTACCTACATTCTTAAGATTAGTATTAGTAGCAGAATCGCTTCCATGACTAAATACCACTCTTTTGTTTGTTTCATCTACATTTACAGTAAAGTCACCGGACTTAAGAGTTATCGCCCCGGTATTAGGTCCGAATTTTCTGAGCACTGTGTTATCAGATACATCGTGAAGAAGTTTTCCAGTGAATGGTATAGTTGTTGCGCCCAAGTTGGTCAAACCGTTTGTCCCTATAGTTCCCAATCTTTTCAATACCCCTGAGTCTTCAAAATAAACATCCTCTTGATTGTTAAAAATCGTGCGAGCATCTGTAGTTTTGACAGTTATACTGTTTGCGCCTGCGGTAAAATTACCGTCAACTACAACGCCCGTAGAGAAAGTAGATAACAAGTGTCCACCCGCTGCAAGCACTGTGCCTAGTAGACCGTCATAAGAGATACTACCGCTTAATCCGGTGTTATCTCTTGGGTCAATTGTTCCTGTTATCATAAGTAAATCACCTAATACATGCGGTCTTGGGTCTATTGTTATCGGCATTATTCTTCAACTCCGTCTGTCTTTACGATAGTGTCTTCTGTTATAGTTTCTTCTACAACTTTTTCTGCTACAGACTCAAGAGCGACCTCCTCAACCACTGGCTCTGGAGCCGGTGGATTGAGTGTGGTCTTTACTTTGTCCAAGAGTTTTGCTTTAGTAGCATACCCTGTTACAGTTACTCCTTTGTCTTTCAACCAACCTGTAATATCTTTCTTAGTCCAGCCTGAATCGGGTAGTCCGTCGTTTCCTTCGTCTGCTGTGATACCTTCGTCGCCTTCTATGATTAGATTCTTAGGACCCTTTTGTCTTGCCCAGTGTCTGTATTTGTTAAGCCACTCTTGGGAAACTTCTCTAACTTCGCCACGATACATTTCTGTGTCGTCTCGCAATTTGAGATAAGGGTTAGAACCTATGTAGGTTATCTTGGGCAAGTTTCCTCACCTCAAGCCACTATCATCAAACAAGTTACTAATGCATCGGATGTTCCAGTTACCTTGAAAGTCGCTACACCGCTAGCGCTGATTGCTTCTTTTAGTGTCACTCCTGCTGCTGCCGTAGAGTTGTCACCTACGATTACTGCCTGAATTCTCGATGCATTACCAGATAAAATCAGTGTCTCATTGTTTACTAACCCTGTGGTAAATCTTCCCATAACTAGTTTAAGTCCCTTTACTGCGTTTCCATCGGTGTTAGAGGCGTTAAAACCTGCTAATGAACCCGGATAAGAACCACCTGCATTTCCATCCAACCAATTTGTATCATCGACTGGTGTCCCTGCATATAGGTCTAAAACTAAGTCTTCTGTGAAAACTGCACTGTTCAAAGTTGTATATATAATTCCGCTTGCTCCTGTTGTTGCTGCCATATTTAATCATCTCCTAATATTTTTTTCTCCATCATTATCCTCATTGTAGGTCACGGATTGAACCCATACCTCCAAAGAAAGTTGTCCATACTTCACCCATGGTTCGGTAAAGTCCTTCCTGACCCAATCTGTTGATTGCGAATGGGTCACCAGTTTCGATACCGGACTCAAAGTATTGTGTAGGTTTAGCAGTGCTGTAGTAGATGTAATCAGTGTCTAGCATGTAAATTCTGCTAATACCGTCAGCCTCCACATCCTTGGATGGGATAATTGGAACACCGTTGTAAGTAGCCACGATAAATCCTGCTTCCATACCCGGAACACCCTTCACACCGTTGTAAGTTGGGACTACTCTCTTCTCTTCCATGAACCTCTGTTGGCTCTGCAATAGTTGTTGAAGCCTCATCAAAGTATCATAGCCCATCAGCATAACCTTTGGATTTCCACCTCTCTGCCAAATCTTCCTGAATAATTCATCAAAATGGTCAAGAGATAGAACTCTGTTAGTAGGAGTTCCAGAAACACCGTTAACCGACATCTCAGCGTTAGCCCATGATGCGTTAGCCTCACGGTCTATTGAATAGATATCTAAGTCAGTTGCTGCACTGATGTGACCTGTTCCGTCTGCAATTGCACTTGTGCTGGTAGTTAGAGAGCCAGCGTGAGCAGCGGTGATTCGGTCAAGCGACTCGATATCATTACCTGCTGGGTTGTCAGCGTCTCTAAGTAGCATCTTGTTAATCATCTCTGCGTGGTGCTTACCCATTTCCTCTTTCAATACTGAGCGAATGTCACCTAGACCGTCATCCTTGTCGTTAAGGAAGATTGCTACCTCAGACATATCGAATGAATGAGCGATGGTTTTTGGCTTTGCTGCAACATTTTGGAAAGTTGGTTTTTGGGTCTCTGGTAGAGTGCCATTCTCTGCAATTCCACCGCCAACGGTAGCAGAAGGCTTAGCGGTTACTACACGCCATCCACTTCTGTCCCATGGCTTCTTAGGTAGGATAGAGAAAGCGTTGAACTCTTGGTTCAACTGACTCCATACTTTTCTACCGTAGATTGCTTGGTATGTTCCTGCTGTTGTGCTCAATAGAGGAGCATCTGCTTTCAATAGTTCTGAACCTGTGTAGGAATATCCCATGCTTTGTCCAGCACCGTAGTAGTAGCGCTCCATATCATTTACTGTTCTCATATAATTTCTTGCCATTCATATTCCTCCTTAGTTGGTAAATACACTCCCTGCGAGTCGGTGAACTTCATCCCAACTCATGCTTCCAAGTGCCTCAGTAGATGGGATTTCTACATTGGCCATATCACTACTCTTACGAATCGGTGATTCTGGAGCAGCACTGGAAATGTTGTCTATTCTGTTACTCAAGTCAGACAGAGCCTTTTCGATGTTAGCAAGTGGTGTTCTTGCATCGAATGAAGCCGCCTCTCTTGCGTTTGCTTCTTGAGTAAGTTCTTTGTTTAGCCTGTCAGCGAATACGCCGCTTAGGTTGTGCTTGAATTGTTCTTCAAGAGCCGCTGCTTTGTAAACTTCGTAGGCTGCCTCTACATCAGTAGGAGAGACTATACTTGGGTGCAAGTAGCCTTTTGATACTGCTCCAGCGCCGCCTTCGCCGCCACCAGAGTTTAGTTTACCAACTGCGTTAGTAGAAGGAGAGCCGCCTTCTTGGGCTCGACCCTTTACTTGTCCACCGAAGTAATCAGCACCGTCACCAATTTGTTCAGGTGTGCTTCCTAGGTTAGCCTTGGAGATTCCGTCGAAGTGTGCACGAGCACCGCCAATGTCGACACCCTGAGATTTCAGAGTGCTTTCCATCCAATTTAGATATTCACTAGAAATGATATCAGAGTATTCTTCACCCTTTGCCATTTCGCCATGCATACCTTTGTGGTCAGCGCCATACATTTTTTCATCTTTATCTTCATCAGCCATTTCTTTCGCCTCGTCTTTCTTATCTTTTTTGTCTTCCATGTGTTCTCTAAGACCCCTTGGCATGGCTTTGTCATCCATTTCTTTCGCAAGTTCGCCCTTCTCCATTGCGTCTAGGCGGCCATTCAGTCTGTCTAACACACTTGACAATTCTGCCATTGTATCTGTTTCTGTCATATCAATATCCTCCTTCAATATACGGAATGTCGCCTCCGGGTTAATACCTTTTTCGCAAATAGTGACCTCATGTAGTTCCAGTTTGGAGATTTCGGTGTAGTCGCCATGACTAGCATCACTCTTTCGCATTCTCTTGAATGCTTGTCCTCCAATACTGAAACCTCTAAGGGCCCCTTTGCGAATTTCTTTGGCAACTTCTCTTGCCTTTTCTATGTCATCTCTTAATTTGATGACTACAAACATACCAGCATCATCGACGCCGGACTTCCACACTCTGCCATCAGAGTCAGTATAATGTGGAATTACTTCTCCAACCTGTATGTTAGAGTGTGCGAGTTGAACATTTCGATAACCGTCTGCTTTCATAAAGTCGCCAAAAGCATTTTTCAAAGCGCCTCTGGTAATCAAATCTCCTTGCTTGTCTACCATCTCAACAGATGCATATCCAGCGATTACCAAGTCGTTATCAGCCTTGATTAAATTGATGCTACCATTGTGAGTAACCGGGGAGGTTCTCAACATCAAACTGGCTGTCATCGTTTCTATAGACATCCCTCATACTATTTAACTAAGTATGGAAAACAGCAGAGTCGTCTGTTATTTCTACAACACCACTCTCTGTGGGCACAGTCATGTGTTTAGGCTTGTCTTTTGACTCAGTATCTTCATCTATAGAAGATTCTTCTTCCATGTCTCTTACATCATAATCGGGCATAGTCTTCTTGTCATGTAAATTAGTAGGCCCCATGGGTGATTCTATAGGCGTGGCATAATCAATGCCGAGTCCCATGGTGCCAGTGCTAGACTGACCTACAGCCCCTACCCCGCTCTTGAGAAGTTTCTCAACCAATTGTAAACCTTTGACTAACACTTTTTCCTTTTCGTGCTTAGACCACCATTCAGAATCCCTAATTTTTCTTGGGGGCGTTAGTGGTTTACCATCGCCCTCTGTTTCATGAACTTCGGCTTTATCTTCTTGCTCTTCGGCGGGAGCGGCTATATTCACATTGGCTTTGAGCAGCGCACCCGCAACAGGTGCCCAGTAAGGTCTTTGACTTTCGGACATACGAATCAAATAACTATTGGAAGCCAACGGACTATGTGCTGTCCAAGACTGACCCGACTGTGTGCATTTATACACGACATCGCCTTGAGGCATAACGACCCTTATACCACTACCTGTTCTATAGACTTCACACAACCACTGCGAGCCTTCTGACTTAGCAAGTAGACTCAATGTTTCTTGGCTAACCAAACCCTCACCCTCAGCCTCTTCTTCAATCTTAGAACCGGTTACGGTAAACAATTTTTGACCTTCGGCTGTTTGTGACTCACCTACATTACTGACATTAACTCTGACATGGTCACCCTCGTTGTATTTTTCTTCACTGTCAAAAGCAGCGCCAACATCCATGTAGATGTCACCATCAGATTCTACTGCCCTATCACCTAACTCTTCGTCTTTAGTAATTGGACCAGTGCCTAATCGATAAGTGTAAGGACCATTGCCTCTTCTTTCTAACACTCTAAGCACGACATCATTACCCGGACTTAGCAAAACCCACTTAGGGTGGCGTAGTTCACCAGCCATGTAAGTAGACTTTGCATCACGAAGTAACAACTTTTCATTCTCTTTCTGCAAGTCTTCTACTGTAACTTTAAGGCCAGCATCATCTGTAAGTCTAGTATCGCTAGCACTAGGAACATGCACATTTTCAACACCATCCAAACCACCTCTAAGTATTTTAATTCGGTCATCTATCGGCACATCATGCACTTCTTTGTCATCATATTTGAGAACATCAAAGATATAGTAGCCCTCTTCGGTCTTGAACACATCTAAGTGATAATCGTTATCAGTTACTTTCTTGAAGTTGCTCTTGTCTTCATCTGACAAAGTAAAATTGGTCGAAGTAATTTCATCATCCTCTTTCTTAACAAAGCCTCTTTCACCTTCTGGCATAACAGATACTATCCAGTCGCCTGTAAAACCACGCAGATGTTCGAGGTCACCCAAATCAAAAATACGATGCATCGGTTGTAGGATAGGAACGCCTTTACCTATCTCTTTGCGGATAATGTCAGGATTAGTAAGTGTTGCTAAGTTAGCATCTGACTTAGCAATCGTGTTAGTTTCGTTCCTATTATTCTTAAACTGAGCAGGCATATGCTCTTGTTGAAGGAAAAGAGGCTGGTTCCAATCAGTTCCATATAAAACATCAGTCAAACCTGCTCCCCTCCATATAGCCATTGTCGGTTGAACTAACCTATCTCGTATAGGTTCAGGCAGTGGGATTATATCTATCTTCCCGTCTTTGCCTATCTTATAGTCGAAAGTAACAGGAACATTGTGACCAAACTCCATCCGATAAAGCGGTGCATTGTAAGTCGAAGCCACTATGTTGTGAGCATTCGGCCCAACTGGTTCTATCGGTTTAGTGACTCGACCACTCAGTCTAGCGGTGACTGCGGCAGGAGCAGCGCCCGGCTCGATAAACGGGTCACTATAAATCAAAGAATCAAGAGTTTGTTGTGCTCTGTAAGACTTACCAGTGCTTGCGAAATGCTTACCCTTTCTATAAGATTCACCGTATTTTTCAGCGTGTTTGTCCTGTAACATTCTTTTGGTATCTTTGTCTAATACTAGACTAGCATTAATCATCTTTGCTTTGAAATTTTTAATATCATTTTGAACCTTATTACGCTTAGGGCCAGTAGATGCTTTACTTTCTAATTCCTGCAAAGCGGCTAATTTTTCTTTGAAGTAGTCATGCACCCTTTCATCAGGATTGACAGCGTGATGTATGTCGAAACCCATTTGATAATTTCTTTCGTCGACACCAGCCTTTTCTGCACCACCCATACCTCTTCTATGTGGCACTAATGCATTTCTTAAATTGTTAACCATGGTAATTAAATTACTAGCATCTTCATTGTCAAAACCCCTAGTCTTCCTCATTTGTTCAAGTGTCGCACCAAAGTCAGCATCTGGCGTATCAAAATGATGCTTAGCAAAATTACCAATTGTCTGTATAGGCATACTGAAATTCAACAATTCCTCGTTTAGTCCTTGTTGCTGTAAATCGTTTATGTAGGGAGATATGATGTCTTGATAAAAATGCCTCATAGTTTCCTGAGTGTGGTAATCTTCTGGGTCCATTCCTAACTTTTCAGCCAATCCCCCTAAATATCTATCAAGGTTATTGTCACCACCTGCTCTAATAAAATCCTGTATACTAAAGACAACATCACTATTATGGGCAAAGTCCTTTGCTTTTTCTGCAATCGGGTTCATATTCTCATTCATTTCTTTTTCGCCGTATTCGTCTCTGGATGTGAGTGAACTCAAGCCGTGTGCTTCTGAGGGGGCTTGATGAAAATAATCATTTAGCATTCGAGCAAACTGTCTTAGGTTACCCTCGATTATGTCAGGGGGCAGACTTCTATCAAACAGTTCTGGAAACTCAGCGGCTTTTTGCTTGGCTAAATCTGCATAGGCTTGGTCATCAGCCTCTAACTTTTCTAGTAACATTTTGGTGCCTTCTGGCATCTTGTCACCAAACATCTTAGGCTCAAGTGTAGGAATCATCGACAACTGTTCTTCCAAATCCATAAGTTTGTTTTCGATTATTTGATTGGCTTCACCCTCTTCTTGAGAGGCGGCGTTTTCTAGTCCCTCTATCTGGCGCTTAAGGTTATCAGCCCTTACTTTGTTAGCACGACTTCTGTTAACATAGTCCTCACCGTATGTTAACGGTAAGTAAACATCTTCGTTCATCGGTCTATGACCATCGTGAACTTGGCCTATCTCTACAGGTGTGCCCGGAGGACCAGCAAGATGTTTGTGATGCGCTATCAAGACTGCATCCTTACCAGCATCCTTTTCACGAGCAGCAGGGTCGTGACCGCCTCTGAAAGTAAACGGATTGTGAGTTTTAAAATGACCTGTTATTTTACCTTCTAATTTATCTCTAATATCACCTTGTTCTTTATCAGTCGCCTCTGGCGAGTCAACTACTGCTTCATATTCATTTAGATGTAAGTTAGTGACCGCTGGATTGAGTGACTGAGCGTGTCGAGAAAAGAAATTGTTAGTTCCTACATTTTTATTGAAGTGGTTAGGAAAACCAGCAGAATGGATGTTAATTGCGTGTTCGGGGTGGGCAAAATCTACCTGTGCTTTGTCGCTAAACTTAGAATCAACAACCTCTATTGGTCTAGGTAAAAACGGCGCAAATGCGCTTTTAGTATTGAATGTAAGGTGTTCGCCTCCATCGCTATCTTCATGTAATCTTCTATGTTCAAGTTTACCTGTATTAGGATTCTTCATAAAGAACAGGCTTTGTTCATACCCTTTGTTATCCATAGTCACTTGGTCAGCGGGATAACCGTCGTCATAAGGTCCAACTTTTTCTTCTCCAGCCCGCATCTGAGCGAAAGCCTGTTCAAATATATCTAACTCTTCTTCCTCTTCACCCTTGATGTCGGTCTTGAAATGATTTTTACCGTGAAGCAATGTAGCCTGATGAAGTAACTCAAACAACAATTGTGGATTCTTATTCAGTCCACCAACCTTGAAAGGAATACCCCAGTAAGTCGCTAAGGAATCGTTGCTCGTTCCACCCTTAGTGTATTCGG
>TARA_R100000654_G_scaffold34440_3_pt1 | contig 11351 bp, 16 predicted proteins | sample TARA_R100000654 | Tara Oceans TARA_R100000654 (sample SAMEA2622473) | marine metagenome | biome: marine biome (ENVO:00000447); feature: surface water layer (ENVO:00002042); material: "saline water (ENVO:00002010), including plankton (ENVO:xxxxxxxx)" | depth 5 m
GTACGTCACCATTATATTTATCCTTTATATTTTTTAAAATTTTTAGACACATCATACGCATTGTGTTGTTATCGCGTGGTGGTGTTAATTTAACCTGTAATTCTGGTAATAACACTTCAAACATATTTTCTAAAACTCTACAATTATCTTCAAATTCCATATCATCCGCTATTGCTTCTAAATAAGTTAAAACGTTATTTACACCATATTTAGACAAATCGTAAACGCTGTCTAATTTTTCTATATTTTTGATTGGATTTTTACGAGCCTTTCTATTATCAATAATAGCGTTCAGGTCTTTTGATTGTGCTATTTTAAAAATCGCATTCAAATAAACAGACAAATTTAAATCTTCAAAGTTGGGCTTTATAGTAGTATGATAAACAAAGTTTTCTAATTCTGGCGCACTATCTAAAATTTGAATAAATTTATTTTCAAGTTTGGGTGATGTGTAATCGCTAACAGTATAGGCAAACTCACTTTGAATAAGATTCTTAAAAGCATCTAAATCCCGAATAAATTTCATCTCACGTTCAAGTTCTGGATTTATCTTTTGAGGTCTATTTTTAAATCCTCTTTCTCTTTGTGGGAAAACAATTTTCTTACTTCCCCCTGTTCTTTGCAAATATTCCTCAGTAGTTTCTCCCTCTTCGGGGAAGATACTTTTCAATATTTTTTTCCATTTCATTCAAATGCCTCCTTTATTCTTCGGGTAATTGTTGCTACAAACTCTTGTTCTACAACCTGTTCTACAACTTCATCCGCTAACCTTTCTCCTAAAAGTTGCTCGCTAATTTCTTCCAATTCTTCATTCTGTCTGATGATTCTCTCTAAATCCATTTCCAACTCATTTCTAACCTCTTCAAGTCGCAAACGCATTTTTTTAATACTAACCATCTTATCGCCTTCTAAGTTCCTCAATAAATGCATCCATATCTAATCCCGTTTCCATTTCTAATCTTTCTTCAATAGTATTCATATTTTGATTAACTTCTTCTTGATTATATTCTTTCATATCAGCCAAATATTCATCTTTAGGTTTTCTAATAAGGCGACCGTTTACATATCTATAACCTGGATTAGCCGCTTCTAATTCAGCCGCAATATCTTTTGTAGTTTTTTCGTCAGCCCCCTTTTCCCTTAAATCAATCACTTCTCTTACTGTATCATATTCTAATTCTTCAATGGCCTCATTAATAGCGATAATTAATTCATATTCACTTTCATAAACATCGTCATCATTAGCAATAAATCCAGGCCCATATGCCCTTAAATATTCATAATCTTCATCCTCATTTTCAATCATCATAATGTGGTAATATTTTCTATCTCTCTCATTAAATCCATTAGGAACTACTCCAATTCTTAGGTGTAGTAATTTAGGGTTCATTTCTCTAACTTCGTCAATTCTAACTCTTGTAACTGTATCTCTAGTTTCCTTTCTAGTATCAGCACCCCTTAGCGTAGAGAGAACAATTCTAGCCCTACGCTTAAAAGCGGTTACATCGGCTACTCTTAGTCTATTTCCGCTAGAAGTTCTTATCTTCTCCACATTTTTAATAATAGACCACCAATTCACACAAATTCCTCCGTCACATAATCACCATGCTTATTTAATAGGATAGTTCCCGCACTCACCATATCTGAAAGCAAATTTTTTATTCTTCTTTCAGTTCTTTTAGTTTTAAGTTCCTCATATATTTTATCAAAATCAGCAGCACCACCTTCTTTCCTTAGAATTTCCACAATAGAATTTTCTAAATCTTCTGATTTCAATATATCTTTCCACATAGTATCACCAATTATAATTACAGGCCCAATAACCTGCTGTTAATTTATTCTTTTTCTTATCACAGTTATGCCTTGACTTAAAGTTAGACCTGCGCTTTTTATTCTTATGTTGCAGAAAATCCTTGTAACCTCTCGCACCAAAAGATACAATTTTATACTTACCTTTTTGATGAGCCAAGACTCGATACTTTTTCTTACTTCCTTTAGGCGCACGTTTTGGTTTGTTTAGACCTGGAAATTTTTCCCCTCTATACATTACCCCGCCTTTTACACGCTTAATTTCAGATTTTTTTTTACTAGCCTTAATTACATTTTCTTCTTCGTCGCAAGAATTACAACCGCAACCACAATGACCCTTTAGTTCAGCCTTTACCGCCTCACTAATAGTTTTTCTTCTATTACTCAAGTAATCATCAGAATCATCTACATCGCCATCATTGTCAATATCTTCATCTTCTTCTCCAACAGGGTCCAAATTTTTAATAATATTCCACCACATTTTATCACCTCAATTTACAAATTCTATATTATCAGTACGGGGAGTTTTAGGCATTGCCTCTAGTTCCTGCAAAATTTCATCGAGTCTTTTCTTAAATTCTGCAATCTTTTCTGGATTTTCCATCATCTTATTAACAACATACTCAATATCTTTTTCCATTTCTGGAGTCAATTTATCTCTCCCTGTTGCACCTAATCTAAATATAGGCTTATTATTTTTAATAATTTTTTTCCATATCATTATTGTTCCCCCCTCTCCTGATTTTCCTTTGACCTTTTATCATCCGTAATTGGACCACCTTTTGCCCATGTGTAACAAGTTCTAGCCGAATGACATTTAAAATGATGCATCCAACAGTAGCCTAATCGTCCATCATCATCCAATTCTAAAGGCATACATTTTTCCATTCTAGGAGAAATATCAAAGGCTACACAATTACTACAATTAGATTTTTTAGCAACTTCGGCAGTAGTATTCCATCTTTTTGCGTATCTTTCCCAATATTCTTTATCATTTAAATTTAATGGTCCGTATTGAATATGTTCCGCTTTGACAGCACTATCTCTATTTTTAGTATTTAATTTTAAATCCTTTGTCGCTCTTGGACAAACCATTTCTTTTAATATTATTGTCCAACTCATGGCGACCCTTTCCTTCTTTTATATGTTTTACAAGCGGCACAAGTAGGTCTACATCTTCTTTTTCTTCCCTTAGATGCATCTGCTCTACCGCAGGGTTTTGGTCCTCCTTTTTGGTTACAAGTTCCACAAGCAATCCAACCTCTTTGAGTTTTACCGCCCTTCTTTTGCTTCCCGCCTCTTCTTGAGAACCATCCATGTAATCCCTCATCCTTTTCTCTTTTAAAGTTATCGCCACTTCGCCTTCGCTTTTTCTTAGTTCTTTTGGATTGTTTCTTTCGTCGGGCTTTACTTTTTTTGTTTATATCATCAAAGCCAATTACTAATTCCCAAGATTTTTTAACATATTTTATATTATCTAATAATTTACCAATCTTTAACTTTATTTCATTTTGTGCAAATCTTATAACTTTAATCAAATTGTTTTTATCAACCTCAGTTCCCAAACTTTCAAATGCTTCTAATAAATTTTCTATAAATTGTTTTAGTTGAGGCTCAATGTAATCAGCCAATATTCTATTTGCTAAAAGGGAAGGACTTTCACCATATTTTTCCATGAGGGCAGGTTGAACTTCCATAGTGGCGGTCAGCATAGCAACTTCTACTAAACTCTTACTTAATTCATTAAAATAACCTTCTTCTAAATTGATTTCTGGTCGTTTAAAAACATTGTTAAAAGTATTAAGTATTCTTTTAGTCCCTAACTCTCCTATTCCTGCTCCTATTACTTTTATTAAATTATTAATCGTATTATCTAATTTTTCTCTTAATTCGGGAATAGTGCTTTGTCCGTAATGAGTTCCCTCATGCGCTAATGTTCCTATAATTGATTCTAAATCTCCACTTTCTTCTATCCTATAATTTGTATTATCGAAAATATATCTATTTATTAACCTTTTAAATTTTGCCAGCACAAGATTTATTTCTGTTTCTGTGTAATCACGTTCTTCTCTAAGTTCATTTTTAAGTTTTGTGAGTGTATCACCCAAAGTTTCGTTCATATACTCTACATTCTTTTTATCAAAATTTGTAAATTCAGTTTCCATTAAAGGATTATCTTTGGCTTCTTCTAACATTCCTATTATATCTTCATCAGAAATATCACGCAAGCCCTTATAATCATTCACCATTTGATTTAAATTTAATATTAATGCGTTAGTTTCGGGGTCAAATGCGGCTCTGGCATTTTCATCCCCTTTTCTATTGACTACAATATCATCGAATTTTAAAATCTGTTCCCACATATTAATAACTCCATTCCTCTGTGTCGCCAAAACGCCCTTCATCTTCCATCGTGATTCTATCGGGATAGTCTTGGTCATTATAAACTCTTAACCAAGACGTATCTACCATCTCTAATGGTGATAAACTTGAATCTATTATTTTAATCTTATTGTTTGGTCCACTACATAAAACACCTGTTTTTTGGTCAAAGAAAAATGTCTTTGTTTTATGTTCATTCCATATTTGTGAAAGTCCGTAGTCTACATTTCTTTCTGGTAAGGGGTCGCAGGTCCACAAATAATTACCTTTCTTTGGAACACCCTTTCTATTTTTCATAAAAATGGTGCAGTTTCTAAGCCCCTCAATTTGAACCATTTGCCAATTATCCGATATAGCATCCCACCACCCAACATCATTCATTGTGATTTGTTGTTGTGGTGTTTCTTCTCTAATAAAAATTGAACATTGGTCTACCTTATCATATAGTGCGCCTATTGATGGAAAGTAGACTATGAATAATGGCGCACGGTTGCGAATAAAACGTATCGCTTTGATGACTCCGAATATGGTTTCATCTTTTCTAAAAATTGGTTGTCCAGAAAGAAAGGACTTCTTAACATAGCATTCAACGTAAGGCGTAGAAACAATCATGGTAATCACTTCTTTTTACTATTACCCCAGTTTTTTGCCCCCTTCTTTCTACATTGAACTAGTGCGCCAGAAGCATAAGCGGAGGGCCATTTCTTATATCTTCTTCTAACTTTGTAATAACAGGCATCTCGCTTGACTTTACTTTTCTTTTTCTTAGCCCGCTTTGAACCCTTCTTGCGTCGAGCCTTACTTTTCTTTTGTAATATGTCTTGCCACTTCATTAAACTCCCGCCTGTATATTAAATTCATTTATAACTCTTCTTAAAGCCATGCGTTGATTTTCTTTCGGTTTAAATCTAAATTTAATTTTATACTCTTGTATAAGTTGTTCATACCTTTGTATGTGTTCTGGTGCTAATCTAAATTTTTTATCACCTAAGGTAAAAACAGTACCCATAGCCCTTCGACCTTTTAAAATATCCCACCACTTCATGTATATTCCTCCCTTAAAGTTTCTACATTATATTCTAAGAATTGAATAATTTCAGGAATGTTGGGTTCGGGTTGTTTTAACATCTTAAGTAATTCTTCCATATAAAATAAAAGTTGCTGTAATGCCATCACTTCATCAGATGTTTCTTCAAAATCTTCTCTAGATTTTTTTCTCCAATCTTCATTTTTAATAAGAGTCTGCCAAATGCTAATCACCGTCCAAATAGTAAATAACTCGTTTTTTAAGTTTTAGAATCTTATCAACATCAGCCTTATAAGTATCATATTTACTTTTTAAGTCTATACCGTTAGTTGAGTCATTACCTAACAAAACATAAGAATCATCAGATGCAATTAACTCACAAGCCACTAATTTAGTAGCCGCATCTTCGATAACTGCGGGGACTCTTTGATTACCATAAGTGTATGTAACCTTAATTGCATGTTTTTTTCTAATCGGATAATCTGTTCTAAAGAAAATATCACCCGTATCTCGCATATCCCACCAATCTTGATTTCTGTCATATTCTTCTTTGTCTGTAAAGTCTGTTTTACTAATACCAGAACCACTAACTGCAATTGTGCAATTTTGACCATCAGAGCCTGGAAGTAAAGATACAATTGTCACTGTTTCATCTTCCTCTAAATTAGCATAAAAGAAATCTGAAATATTACTTCCGCTAGAAGAGAGTTTTTTATTGGTAGTAGCACCCGTAAATTGTGCGGTGATACTAGGTGGTTGCTCATTAATCAAATAGCACAATTCCATAGCAGTAGTTCTTTTACCAAAAGTTTTGTTAAATTGCCCTATTCCTGTTCCTGCTGTTAATACCCAAGTTGTACCACCTGCGGTTAAGGTTACACTTGTTACATTTGAGAAATCGCTAATTGTAACTGTGGCTACGGCTGATGCGAGGTCTTTATATTCACTTCCCTCCCATGTAGCGATACGGATAATTTTTCTAATATTTTCATTTTCTAATCTAATTTTACCCACATAGTCGGAATAATAACTTTTAAATTGACCATCAAAAAAGAAATCATGAAATTCATTTTCTACTAAATTTTCTCTCCATGAGGAGTTTGTAGTTTCATCAATTAAATCTTCGGCTCTCCTAATTAAGTGACCCACTTCTTCTAATGTAGGGGAAGTAGCCGAACCCGAACTAGCGGAAACAAAGTCAGCAATACCCAATAATGCGGCTACTTTAACAGCAGTAGTATAACTACCAACCCCACCATCATAATCTACAACACTAAGAGATAGGTCCGATGGGGTTACAATCTTTACCATGTCTATTACTCCTATTTCTTATTTATAATTATATCGCATTGTTTAAAGTATTTAGAGCGACTCTAATCTTCTCTAATGTTTCTAGTAGTGGCTTTGAAATCATTGTTCCACCTTGTAGGTCAGCAACCTTATCTCCACCTGCCGTTGTTGTGCTTCTAGCGTCTTTTCCATAACTTATGTAGGCTCTAGATATTTGTGGTTTCACATTACCCTTAATATCATAATTGCCTTTAAATCTAAATCCTCTCTTTTCTGGCGTAATTGTAAATGACAATGAACCATAAGTAGATACATCGCCTAATTTACTACCCGCCATAGTTTCACTAATACCTTGAAAAATGTCATCTATTTGTTTATCTAAATCTCCCCTAACAGTATCAATACCTTCGGCAACTGTAACTTTAGGGATAAATTGTTTTATCTCCGTAATATCTTTTTGTGCTAAATTATCCACAATAAAATTAACCTTATCTAATTTCATTAAAATAACATCTACTGATTCTTGCGGTATTCCTACCTTGTTATCTTCTGATTTAGTAGCCCTTTCTAAGAGACTTCTTAATTCTTCTTCCGATGCCTCTTCATATTTAGGATTCATTAATTCGTTTAGAATAATATTCTGGAAAATATTATACAGACTATCTGAATATGTAACTAATTCATTTTCAAATGATTTCTGTCCTGTTTCAGTATCATTTTGTACTTCTTGTTCTCCCTCTTCATCTTGCATTTCATCAAGTCTTTCTTGTCCCTGTCTTCCAATATTTTCTATACCTTGATTAATGTCATTTATTAGTAGAGAAAAACTATCTACAATTTCATCCAATTTTTCTGAATCCATAGCCAATCCTTTCATTTTATTTACAAATTCTTGTCTACTATCTACCAAATCAATAACTTCTAGCATAAATGTTACAAACGGTTCATATTCATCCTTTATCTCATTTATATTTAATTCTAAATCTTCAAAGTCTGAAAGATTTGTTCCTGATTCAAATTGTTCATTATTAGAGTCTACACTTCCAAATATCTTAATTAAACCCTTTAGCATACTGTTGTCGCCAGATAGATTATTCTTAGCCAGACTATGAACGCCTCTCATTTGTTTTGTAAATCCTGCTTCTGTTTTGCTAAAAATATCTCTAAGTGCTTCAATTGGTCTATTGGCCCTTTCTCTTATTGTTCGACCTTCCTCTTCTGAATCAATTAGTTTTGGACTAAATTTAACTTTGTTTTTTCTTCTACCTTCCAATTTTCTAACAGACCTACCATATTTTGTTGTGTAAGGTTCATAGTCTTGTATTGTTATCTGATAGTCTTTTGATTTTTCTCTAACAGTAACGCCACCTTCTCTATACAATTTTCTCAAATATTCCAATAAGTCGGCTGAACTTAGATATAGAGAAGAATCAGCACCTTCAAATTCATCTCTTTGTTGTGGTGTAACCATTTGTAGTTCTCTAGAACTAGCGTAAATGCTTTCAATTCTACTACTCACTTCATCTTCAAATTCAGCAAATTCTTGCATAGAACCAAATATTTCTGTTTTTGTTTTTTCTACAAAACCCTCTACTGCATCCATAAGAATTGCTTTACCTTTACCTTGAAGTGACCTACTATTACCTCTTTCACCGTATTCTATTAGTGCGGCTATTAGGTCTTCCCATTGTTCTCTAGATAAAGCGTCTAGATTAATGTCCACCGATTGTCTTCCCGTATAATCTTTACTGGCATCATATCCTTCATCACCCAATGATTCTTGAATTACTTTATCTGTTCCAAAAATTTCTTCGGCTTTTCTTTTAGCCCCTTCTTCACCCAATGGTAAAAGTTGTCTTTGAATAATTGTAATTTCAGACGGAGAAAGTTTGATTGAACCCATCTGTCTTTCTTTGTAAATATCTCCATTCACTCTTTCTTCTATTTCACCCATTACACCTAATCGTGTTCCTTCCCCCATGTCGAATATACCGCTATAATATTCTCTAATAGCAGTATCGAGATAATTAGCAACACCGTCAATTAATCCCATAACAGCAACGGCTCTCTTTTCTTTATCTTGAAAAGAGTCTAGATAATTTTGCACCTCTTCATTTACCTTAGTCTTATCCTTTTTATAAGCATAAACAGGAAGCAACTCGCCAAAGTATCTTACAAAGTCATCATCAAAAATATCAAAGAAGGTAATAAAATCTAAATTAGTTTTTCTTTCATCCATTAAGTCGCCAACTTTAAATTGCATTATTTTGAACAATGAGGAAGTTCTTTGATTGGTAATTTGATTGGAAAGTGGCAAATTTGTCTCTTTCATAACAATCAACATTTCGTCATGCTGTTCAGCATAAAATAAATGTCTTCCCAATCTTTCTCTTGTAGTTAGGTCAAAGAAACCCCCTTCTACTTTGGTTTGACTTTCTTCGGGCATTACTGCACCTATCAAACTACGCAAAGGCATTTCACTAATTTGCTTTAGAGCATCACGGTTGGTCTTGTCAAACTCCGAATCGTCATAGCCACCAATATTGTGATTTCTAGACAAGAAGGTTGCCATGTTCTTTAGTCCAAAAGTGGTATCTGTTTTACCAATCTTTTGCTTTATGCTATCATTAATGCTCGAAGCCTCATATAGAATAAAGGCAATAAAAGCCTCCTTAGCAAAACCCGCATTCCAAGTCTTTCTAACTACGTTATCGCCTTTACCTTCTTTAATATCCTCAGGTTGTATGTATGAGAATTCTGGTATATTTGTCATCCTTTAGCCCCCTAATTAGAAAGGGCAAAGATTTCAAGTGTGGTAAAGTTATTAGCAATAATCTTGATACCGTTTCTACAAATAATATCAAGTCCTCTCACTACATCAGAAGTGTTAGCCGCTACTAAAATTTTAGCAATATGGTTGTCACCATCAATAAAGGTTAGCAAACCTCCCACCGTATTGCCCCCCGTTGTAGATGCGCTTAATTCAAAGTCTGTTCCATCTGTAATAGAAACAATTGTAGCCCCTTCGGGAATACCTGTTCCTGTTACAAACATACCAACCTTCAAACCCGTAGTATCGGGTGCTACAATTGTAGGGTCATTGTTGTAATTACATGGTAATGTTACATTAGCCGCATTATTATCAAATACGTTTATTACAGATGCGGATGCACCGTTAAAGTAAATTACTCCGTCAAAGGTTCCCCCAATTGAAGAAACTTGTGTGTTCGCTGTTATTTTTGTTGAATTCATAGGCATATTATCATCTCCTTAGTTATACGCAAAGATAGGTAAGTAATAAAACTTACTCTTCTTCACTCAATAGGCCAACAAGGTCGGACTTATTTTGTGACAATTTGAATGGAATACCTAGAGAGCGCAAATGTGCTTGCAATTCTCTCTTTGTCATACTATCTAAGTCGGGGAGTGGAGAGGCTGTATCATCGGAAACTTCCTCAACAACCTCTTCCACTTCCTCCACAATTTCATCCAAAATAGTGAAATTGTTTCTTAGAAAAATACCACGCAACTCCTCATCGGCATCAAACTCTTGATTACCTAGATATGTTCTACCGAGAACAGTTTTTGTTCCACCCGTAGTATTTTTTACTCTCACTTAATCACCTCAGATAAGACCAAATACTCGCAATCTTACGCAATCGCCTGTTGAAGCGGCTGCTGAAAGTTCAGTTCCTGTTGAACCAACACGGATTTCTAATTCTACATAAGAAGAACTAGCATATGCTCCCGCATCACTAGTTTTAATGTTGTATCTATTTGTTCCATCTTCATGTCCTGTAACAACAACTGCGCTAATTTTACTAAGAGCAAAATCACTAGCCAAAAGGTATTCTTCCGCAGGAGTTAGAGTAATAGCATCACCTGTTTCATTTCCTGCTACTGCACTAAATGTAATTACAGAACCTACTTCTCCAGAACCGCTAAGTGCGTTAATAGTTACCGTTGCATCGTTAGTAGTTCCCACAGAATCAGTAATAGCATATGTTTGTCCAACAGCCAATCTAGCGAAATCAGCAGCATCAGCAACAGTCAAAGTAAAAGTGTTATCTGCGGCTACAAAAGTCCCTGTAAGAGTCAAAGCACCTCGATAACTAGTGCAATTAACTGCTACATCTACATAATATTCATGTCCAAAAGCAACTGGGCTATTTTGTCCATGATGGTCGTTTAAAAGTGTTACTGTACTTGTCATACTAAACACCTCATTGTAGGTCAATAATCTTTCCTTGTCCTCTAAAGTAAGTACAGACAGTTTCAGCAACGGTTCTGTAAAGTCCTCGATGACCCAACTTTCCGTGTCCGAAAACATCAGAATTAATTCCACCTTCAAAGTATTCAGTTGGCTTTAGTGTGCAAAGGAACAAATGGTCAGTATCTAGAATTAGCATATCTGAAAGTCCTGCACCACCATTCGGCATATCCTTAACAGGGATAATTGGAATGTCGTGATAAGTAGCAACACGGAAACCAACCTCTCGGCCAGAAACACCCTTAATTCCTGAATGGGAAGGAACAACTTCTGTTCGACCCATGAATCTTTCTTGTGCTTGTAGCAATTCACCCAAAGTCTGAATAGTGTCATACCCTGTTAGAATAACCTTAGGGTCTCCACCTCTTGACATAAGGTTTCTCAAAGCAGTATTTAGAATATTAACGGTTAGGTTTCTATCTGTACCAGAATTAGAATCAACGTAAGATTCCAAATAATGAGTAGTGCTAGCAGTTCTTGTTTGTCCATACAATTCATTTTTGTTAGAATAATTGCTCATAGCATCAGTTTCAGCAAAAGTAGCAATAATCTTATACAAAGATGTAAGAGCAT